>SDBU01010856.1_pt1 | contig 10057 bp, 7 predicted proteins | sample 2277071 | NCBI WGS metagenome assembly SDBU01 (sample SAMN10397929, study PRJNA504765) | marine sediment metagenome | isolation source: marine sediment core GS08_GC12, 126 cmbsf | place: Arctic Ocean: Gakkel Ridge, Loki's castle | collected 2008 | reverse complement strand
TTCTGAAGCATCAAGAAGATTCGCAGTGGGGGATTTGAGGCATCGCGTTATGGAATCTTTCAGATATGGATCATTACCTTCAAACTGATACATGAAGAATGCCGTATATTTGCCAGGGCCTTCGAGCTGTTCTTTCTCTGCAGAAGAAAGATGGCACTTCAAGGGATATTTTATGGGACAGATGACGTCATAATTAGCCATTGTTCTCACCTCACCGTGTATTTCTTCTATGTTGACTTAGACCACCGTGTAAACAGGGATATCGGCCCTTTTATTGATTCTTACTTGCGGGACAATATAGCCATATTTTCAAGAAGTTTGTCCGACTGTAATCTCTAGGATATCTCAGGCATTGCTTTAAACCATCTTTGTCTTCAGAAACACATTCCTGATAATTTCCCCTTTAAGTAGGATGGCGAGGAAAACCCATTACTACAACAACTCTTGATATGCGTGGCATGCCAGAGGCTTACATACAGCGACTCAATCTATCGATAATAATAGTCGCTGTCCCTATTTTTTATGTATAGTCTCTGCCAACCGAATGACGGCGCCTGAGGGTCCAGTGTCATGCGTCAAGGCGGAGTTATGTCACGTATTTAGTTCGAGTTCTGCCCGGGGAACAGGGCATACACACGGGAATCTTCTACTCCAACGACAGTTATATGTGTAACGGTTCTTAGTATGCGGAAATATTTGAGAAGTGATGAAAAGAATTTTAGAACGAAAATTTTCTGAGGTTAAACGAACTATTCAGAAAGATAGATTGTCCCATATCGCCAATCCTTCTCTCTATATGGGAAATTTAAAGGTAGCGCTAAGGTGACTTTCTTACCCTCTTGCACATCCTTATTCGTATCATAGTTCAAAAGTTTTTTTATTGGTAATGAGTATTTGAAAATAGTGTGGTAAAAGAATTTGACAATATATATGTGATCACCAACCTCTATTTTGTGATTGTTGAGACATTCTATTGCGATAGCGTTTTTATGTTTCCAATGTCTGATAATCTTTGCTATCCTTTTTGTCTCGGTATTCTGTTTAAACCATTTTTCATAGTTTTTTCTTGCGGATGTCAGCGGACAGAAATTATCTGGTTTGTTAAATTTCGGTACTGGGAAGGTTTGAGGCAAATCATTTTTTGCCTGTACCAAATCATCCAAACGTGCTCCTTCAGATGAAAATGCATGGTCCACTGTAACCACGATATCAGAATGTGTGTATTGGGCTGAGACAAGTACTATGGTATCTTGATATGAAAACTTGGCACACTGAAGTAGTTTTTCGATTGTTTCACTAAAACCATCAGGATTATTTGCTACCAACGACTCAAAAGTGACTGTCTTTGCTAATTGATCGATTTCTTTTTTTATTCTATGTCCAATGTCTGTCATGTGAGATAAGCCAGCACCTCTAAAATTTTCACTTTCTCTATGAGCCCTTTTGAACGAACATCCTTTTTTCCTTACCATTTTCCTAATGTAATGCTCTTTTCTTCTATTACCGTAAAACTCCCACAACACATAATCTGATGTTACTAGCTCTATAATACTACTAAAAGCTTCTTCCTTCGCCAAATTTACAAAACTCTTAGCCCTATTGTTGTCGAAATCATCAACATAATCGATTAGAATATTGGTGTCTAAGAATAACCGCAACTTGAACTCAGACGGTTGTATTACTGGCCTCATGGATTCTCAAATTCGTAGCTGTCTCTACGATCTCGTCATTTATGTTCGATGTATCGCTCTCTAAAGCCACTTCCAAACATTTATGGGCTAACAAAATGAAACTTCTGTAATTTCCCTTGGCAATGTGTAGCATCTTTTTTATGCTACTGGTGGAAAAAGGAGCAATTAAATTGCTTTCTTCATCCCTAACTAAGTTCAGATACCGAACTATTAATTGCCCGGCTTTTTTTTCAGTGAGGGGAGGCAGTGTAATGGTATAAGAAGTCAGCCTATCATAGAGAGGTGTCGATTCTTCCTTTATCTTGTTCAATGAGTCTTGATTTAGTGAAACGACAAGTGCCCATCTCTTTTGTCGGTTTATGAGCGTAGTTAGAACTGTAAGGTAGTTTGTTAAACTTGCACCCTTAAGTTTACTTATGTCTTCGAATTCGTCTACAAACACATACAATTGATGAAGATGAACTCGGCATAATATTTCTACGATACTGTTTAAGAACATGACTTCCCTGCGTCTCATACCACGAGTTGACGCATACCCGGCTAGAACGCTCCAGGACTTAGAAGACTTTCTTTCAGTAAAAATGAGGTCTAGATAATGATCTGCTAAGGTGGCGTCCTGAACAATACATCTCTTTATTATCTCTCCTGATTCGTCCTGGAGTTTCCCTAAATCACCACCCACATTTCTAAATTGTCTTATGAATTCTAGGTAGTTAGAGACAGCGGGTTCATTAAATAGTTTTTCCCAATGTTTTATCGGAGCTGTCAAAAGATATTGTCTTGATCTAAACTTATCAAAAAAGGAATTTTTGTGTTTCTTGAATTCATCAATCAATATTTTGCCAACAAATTTCCGGATATTATCAAGGCCTATCTGTTCGATTATCCTGTGAATTACCATTTGAGGAGAATCTTCTGGCCTATCAATGAAACACGTAATTGCGGAAAACATTGCCTCTTTTTCTTCCCTCACCGTATGTTCGGATAGCGAATCTATTATTATCTGGATGTACTTCATGAGATGAGTCTTGCCCATTCCATAGTCGCCGATGATCGTCAAACCCGCATATTCCTTCTCCTTCATTGCAAAATATGTGGAACGTATGAAATTTATTATTTTGTCTTTGGTTTCCTCATCCAATGGGGGCAATTGGGGGAATCTCGGAGTTCCTGCTGGAGGAAAAGGATTGGACTTTAGTTTAAATAATACATACTCCTTCCTGGTTTTTCTCTTTCTGATTTCTTCAATTATACTGTTTGTTACTTCATCAAAAATCTTGTCATTTTTGTCCATTCTTCCCACCTCTTCGTGCTATCCGTAGTGTTGAGCGATAAAAACCATCTACTTTAATGTAGTTCTCCTTATATTTTAAGCGTTCTTTCATGACTTGCAGTGAAGTTCTTTCTAAATAGAAATGTTCAAAATCCTGTTTATAAAGGTTCTCTATACTGATTTTTACAGCTCTAAAAGGGCAAAGAAATTTCCGGGATAGGAAATAGACTAGATAAGGTATCCATAATGTCCTTTCCTCATCCTTCTTTAGGAATGTAGACTCTAGAAAGTTCGCTAAGTCGTATTCTAGGAACTCTTTCGTACTCATTTTTATTGGATAAAACATGTGCCAAATCTTTCTATCATTGCTAAATTCTGGTAGGATGGTTATTTTGTCTATAACTCCGAGTTCCCTAAACCATTTGGGGAAAACAAAATTGGCAAGTCTAATATACTTGTCAGGAATTGTCCAGATTTTTCTATCAACATCCCGCCTTAATTGCTCGCTACCTTTTTTACCAGGAACCATCTCGCTAGATATGTAAATTGGTTTACCGTATTTCCGAAAATGTTGGACTTGGAACTCCCCGCTGCCACTAAACTTAGGAAAATCCAGAAACCACCACAGAAAATCTCTTGCTCGCTCATAGTTAAGTACTATTCTCAAAAAAGCCTTTTGTTCTTTATCGCTCAAAGAAGATGAGCTATATGAGTTCTCAACATCCTTGTATTGGTTTTCTTTCATAATGATCTTTTTCTCTTTACCAAAGGTATCAAAACTAGGTGTAATAATATCGCCAGTTCTTTTAATCAATCCTAAGTATCTTGCTGCATGTTCATACTCTAGTATTAATCTTTCCTTGTCTTGCTTGGTCTTTCCCTTTTTATTTATCCAATGTTTCCTAGGCGGAGATATCTTACGCACTATATCACCGTACAGAGCCTCTTTATCTATCTTTGATTTATGAACGCAATAGACAAAGATGTCTCTGAGGGTTCCAAGATTATAAGCGTAGAGATAGCTCCATTTAGGTTTTTTCATCTCACTGTCAAGAGTTGTCGGCAGGAGGTTTATAGTTTGTTCATTCATTTTTCAAGAATCAAAAGACTTTCTCGTAATTTCAATTTGTGCCTATATTTCAAGTTTACCCATTTAGTGCCACGGTTCCTCAAAGTCTCCAGAGTGTATTTCAAAAATCCCGATTCAATTGCCAGATCCCCCAACAAAGAATCTGTGGGAATATTGACGCCGTACGGAGCCGAATTTCCAATTACAACAAAGGCTAATCCCTTCTCCTTTAAGACCCTATGCATCTCTTTCAAGACTTCAAACATATCTTTGAAATAGAGGGCAGTTAGGATGTCAAAGCTTTTTTTACGTCCATTTTTTGCATTATTAATTTGTTCTACTTTTTCCATAATTTTTTTGGAACTTTTTGGTGCATTATAAAGTAGTCCGTCACCGAGCATTTGCTTCCGATCCCCGGAGGTAAATTTACTATTTTTGTAGTGAGTTGTAGAGCAAGTGATAGATTTCCTTCTTATCCCCTTGGTGATATCGTTCCAGTTTTTCGCCATTTTCCAAAAATAAGTATAGACCTTTAAAGCCTCGCCATAGTCAAAATTATTCAAGTAAGGTGGAGAAGTGAAAATCATATCTATGCTGTCTCGTTCTATTTTCTTACTTGGGAATCTACTGTCGTGTCGGTATATTTTGACAGTGCTGTTGTTCTTCCATTGTAGAGTATTATTCAGGTCCTCCTCAACCATTTCAGCAGTTTTTTTGAAAAGTGCAAAGGGATCTTGAGGGATACGTTTAGAGCTCCAAGAAACATAAGGTATACTTATACCAACATTAGCACATTTTGATAACAGTGCGGAAATTATTAGAAATAGAAAAGATCTGTGTTTACCATCCATCTTTTCCGAATGACACAATTCTCTCAATGTAACCAGTTTCTTAAGATTGTCTGTGGAATAACATTTTCGCAAAAGGGCTGGCTCATCCGATAAGTTTGCGTTCTTCCATGCATTGTGGGCAATATCCAGTGTGCAATCCATAGTTTCTTTAAATAATCGGTGATTTACTTTTAGATCGGTCTTAGCCCTAGCTATCTTATATAAAAAAGGATGTGATTCATTACCTATTACGTTAACATCGAGATGTTTCCCCACTACGGCTGTAGTTCCCGAGCCTATGAAGGGATCAAAAACTAATGAATCATTACCTACCAGACCGAAATAATTGAATATTATTTCCACCAAAGCATGTGAAAATCCGGGCGAGAAACAGAACCATCTATGGACAGGCATTTTCTTATTATCTAGGCTCGTAGATAACGTAGCTAGGTTTCGATTCTCCAAAAGATATTTCAAAAAATCTCCAATATTATTCATTCTCTCAGCTCTTTCATTCCTGTCCTCTGAATGTAATAGAAAATTTTAGGTTCAAATGTATTCCTCTCTTACTTTCTAGTGACGCCAAACAATAATTATACAACGCGCGCCCCTTCGTTTTCAAAAAAAGCTGTAATTTCTTCCTAAAACTAATAACCTTTGTGGGTAGCCGTGCCCTATTAAGACGCTTAAGTCGTTACACACTGGAGATTTCTTTTATGTTACCAGAATCCAGAGCTTCCTGAGTTTTCTTTAGGGATTTCCCACAACCCGAGCAACCCATCCCTGATAATAGTACCACTTGTTAAGTTAGAGTCAACGAAGTGATAGCCTCGGGAGTGGGCGATCAGTAATCAAGAGCACTGTGTGGTCTTACCTGGTTGCATTCCTTACGCCATTTGTCAATCTGGTTTTTGGATGAGGTCTGTGATAGGTAGCTTCATTGACGACCGCTTTCATATACCGATCCCCTGATCATCATTCATATGTTCTTATTGATAATCTTAATCATTGCTCTCTTACTGTCGAAGTTTATGAGCTTGACCAGAAGTGCTACTCTGTTCTCTTCGTTGAGAATCTGCCAATAGTGTTCTGCCACTCTTTGTATATCATTGATTAGCTCTACAATTAGGGGCTCTCCTTCGATCGGGTATTAGGGTAAGTCAGATGATCCCCGATGGATATGCATTGTGGTTTTAGCACTGGGTTTTGGTTCGTTCAGATATTCATAGCTTATTACTATGGCATTCTGATTTTCTGCAAAAACCGTACTAGTCAGGCTGTGAGACTTAGAACTCTGAGTTCTTAGATTGATAACATTTTGCGGATGAAAGGAGTTTATGATAGCATAATTGTGTTGAGTATGGCGAAACCTTTTAACTATTGTTATGCGAAGTTGCAGGCGCCTTTTAGCTACCCAATAATTCCATGAGTTTATATCCAAGGAGTACTTCAGTGCGAGTTATTGGACCATCCTCTGCCCAATCTACTTCTACACTTTCGCCAAAAAGGAGACGAATCCGCATTTTTTGACTCGTGCCTTGTTTTACATCTTCAAGCCAATCCGCCATTTTCCCTTCTGCAACAACCTGCTTAAAATCATCTAATAAAGGGAAATCGATCTTCCTTTGGATTGCATCCCCAAGCGTTAAATTAAATGCACTAGCTACGTCCGATAAAACATTGCCAACCTCACTTTGTACTACACCATTAAGTGTGATGTCCTGCCCAGCGTATTTTTTGGGTCGAACTTTAAATCTCCTAATTAGCTCTTTGTCATCAGCCGGAACTGCTTCTTCTTCTTCCTTCTTTTCAATCTCAATCCCAATATTCTCCAATATCGGTGGCAAATCTTGGCTAACACGCCTGGCTAAGTCTTCCGGCGTAGTGAAAAAACTAACTGTAAATCGTCGTTTTAATTCAGCCTTCAAATCCGCAAGTTTCCTTCCACTTTCCCCAATATCGACAAAGTTGGGAATGACTGGCTGCTTATCTTCGTCAATCAGATAGATGAGCGTTGGCAATCTAAGTAGCTGTGCCTCGTCGTATTCAATATGAGTCATAGACTTGCCTGTTTCCTCATCGATGCTTCCATATCTCATTGCAAAAACACCAATATAAACGCGACAACTTCTAACGGCTTTTAGACACTCTTCTCTTGGACTTCCAGGTTTTGAGCCAAAATATTCCATCCCGCGTACGATGGTCTCCAGTCGATGAAGAGTATCTCTGACTGCCTTTCTATGGTCTTTTACGTCCTCCCAAGTAGAACCAACAAATATTGGAACGTGCTGTTTTGGTCGGCCTAATCCATCCATTGTGCTAACCTCTGTTTTTCGCATACAAATTAGCCTGTCATTCACGCTAATTGAATTATACACAAAAATCCTTTTTTGTTAAGTTTCGGTTTCATCTGGCAACTCTACAACTGAAAAACATAGCTTGCATTCGAGACTATTTGTTTTATCCGCCTTTTCTATTGAATAATCAAGGTCATCGCTAAGACAGATTCGGTGTAAAGCTTTTGAAAGACAAAATTACTACTCTAAAGAAGACAAAGGTGAAGAAAATGAACTACTATTTACCACTATGTTGTGCTCGCAATATGACATATGAGTTTTAAATAGGGACAGCGCCCATTTATTGATTGTTACTTGTGGGACAATATAGCCATACCTTCAAGAAGTTTCTTCGAGTGTAATCTCCAGGACATCCCAATCCTTGCCTTATACCATCCTTATCTTCAGAAATACATTCCTGATAGTTTCCCCTTCAAGTAGGATGATGAGGAACGCCTATTGCTATAAATTTTGATATGCGGGGCATGCCAAAAGTTCGCAACAACGAATCAATCCGTCAACAATAATGGGCGCTGTCCCCATTTTTCTTTTTATCGATTCTATTCAAAAAACTTTTCCGCAAAAGAAGCGTAATTATTAGCAGTTGTGAAGTCAACCTCTGTATCAAGAGCTTTAAAGTGCTTCTTTCCACAGTCAATCTTAGCTTGTTCAGCAGGACGCAGGGCTTCGGGAAATAGATTTGCTTTTGTCTCCACAACAAAATACAACTTTATCTGACCATTCACCTCAACCAAGACTGCCCAATCTGGATTATAGCTACCAAGAGGCGTATCTATTTTGAACCAGGCGGGTAGTTTTGTACCCGCATCAAATTATGGTATATAGGGTATATAGGGTCAGATCTTGACTTTTGAATTGTTGTATTGTAATCCTGACATTCTTTCATTCCTTACTCTATTTACCTTTTCCTCGCACTGCCTGTACTTGAATAGTGAACGCTCAGAAAATCCTTCCATCTTTTTTACTATTTCTTTTTTTACTGGTTCGCCAGGAAGAGCTTCTTCTTGAGATAGAAGGTTCCTCCTCCGAATTTTTCCAGAATTTAAGAATCCAGGAGTGAAAATCTGGTTTTTTCTCATAACGGTCTTAAGGTTTTCAAAAATCAAGACCTGACCCGTTGCTAATCTCAAGACTCGATAGTTGCGTAATAAGGCGACGGCACCGTAGGATATGCTCTGTATATATGGTAAAAAACGGCTTCTGCTGTTTTATCAACCTCACTTCGCGAATAATAGTCAACTGATAACCCGGTTTTTTCACTCCACAAGAAATCCCTAATTAATACTTTTACCTCATCTCGTGTCGGTTCTTTATCTTGCCATCTATACAAATTCTTCAATTTCCCTTTCAATATTTGTAGCAATTCCTTTGCTATCTTTTTGATTCTTTGGATTTCTTTGGACGTTAGATCAGGTTTTAACAAAAGATCATACACAGCTAAAGTCTCTTCATTCATCCCTTCCTGTATTGCACGGCTTTCTTCTGCATCCAACTCTTGCACGAATTTCAATAACGTTTCAAAGGTTGCCTCTATATTTTGACGATCTTTCTCCTTATTGTATTCGGCAATAATTCTTTCATAGTGTTCCTGAAAATTTGTCCGAAGTGGATTTCTTTGAACAAGCCGCTGAAGTTTCTTCTCTATCACAGCTTTCAGGCTCTGTACGGTTGTATTCTTCCTCGTGGTACTATTAAATTCTGCCCGCAATCTACTGAAGTCAATTTTGCTAATATCATACGATTTATTTGGGTCTTTTGCTTTATCAGGCATAACAACAATCGATTCATCGACTACTTCGTGTAATTGTTTAATGATGTCGCTTATATCAGCCAAGTCTCGATCTTTTTGTAAGCTTTTGTAGACAATATTAATCGCACTATACTGGTTACGATAATCATTGACTGCAGGTATTGTCAGGCATGCCTTGAATTTAATAAATACTTCCCGGCACATAACCTCAAATTTCTTTCTTGTCTCATCATTTTCGTTTACCGCCTCTTTAGCTGTCACGATCGCTTTATTTCTCTCAAAACCGCTGGTATTTATGATTGCATCAAGCGATGCTTTCCTTTCCTTCAAGAAACTACTCACTAAGTCAATCGCCTGTTTTAAGTCCTCGATTAACTCTTCTTTGGCTTTAGTGGGATCCATTTCATCCGGGCCAAATCCGCCGGGTCTACCTGAATCCCCTGTGCCAGTAAATGTTGCCAGCGCTTTGCGCAAATTCTTTAAAATACCGCAGTAATCAACTATTAAGCCGTTATTCTTATCTTTATTGATCCTATTTGCCCGGGCAATTGCTTGCATAAGCGTATGCGCTTTGAGAGGTTTATCCAAATAGAGGTTTGCCAAACTCGGCACATCAAATCCGGTAAGCCACATCGCGCAAACAATGGCGATACGAAAAGGATGTTCCTCTCTTTTAAACGCAGAATCTACATCTATTCTTGTTCCGTCCGATAGCTCAAACCCATTTTTCATCAGCCGCCGATGTGGCTTAATATCAAAACCCCATTTTCTAAATTTATCGACCTCGCCTTGTTCCTCGCTGACAATAACCGCTTTTTTGGTCTCTTTCATCCAGATGAGCTTATTACAAAGGTAATCTTTTTCTTCTCCCGCGACCATTTTCCAGGATTCTTCAACTTCTTCCTCTTTCTGCGTCCAGTATTGCTGAATCAGTTCGTACATCCGCACACAGGTAAGTTTATCAATGCATATAAACATCGCCTTGCCGGTTTCCCATGCAGTGCTGTAGTGTTCCACAAAATCCCTGGCGATTTGATTAAGGCGCTTCTCTGCCGTGATAATGTGGTAATCCCGTTTAAGCTCTCTT
>SDBU01010855.1_pt1 | contig 10057 bp, 9 predicted proteins | sample 2277071 | NCBI WGS metagenome assembly SDBU01 (sample SAMN10397929, study PRJNA504765) | marine sediment metagenome | isolation source: marine sediment core GS08_GC12, 126 cmbsf | place: Arctic Ocean: Gakkel Ridge, Loki's castle | collected 2008 | reverse complement strand
TGTTTCCACCGAATCGAAGGAAAAGTAAGCATTGTTATATTGTCTCTTTTCCTTCTTACTCAGTTCATATAGCGTTGAGAACTGGAAAAGGTCGTTATCTTGTTGTAATCTTTTCCAGTGGAAAGTGTGTCATGGGAAAAACTTTTAGGACTACACACATAGCTAGTAGGATTGAAAAGTATTTATACAGAATGATGTTTACTTTTAAGGTATATGGTCTCATTAATTCATACTATCAATACGAAAGGCATTGGAAATACTCTGAAACGCATGGGAATGATATTCAAAAGATATTCATTTAATGGGTTAATGACATCCTTATCGAAAATGACAGAGATTATTGAAAAATATGATGCTAGAATAACCTTACCAATAACAGCTATTACTTTGGAAAGAAATATAGATATTATAAAAGAAATAAATTCAAAATCGCTAGAATGGGCAATGCACGGGTATGCGCATACAGATTATACAAAATTAAATCCCAACATTATAGAAAACCATATCGAAAAAGGTATAAAGATTTTTAAAAAAGCAAACATCGAAGTAGTGGGTTTCAGAGCACCGTATCTAAGAGTTAGTAATAATATTTTGAGCCTACTGTCGAAACATGGTTTCTCATATGATTCTTCTAAATGTTACTTCGTGGATGTAGTCCCCCCAGATAAAAAGAATATAAAACTCATTTTAGATTATTATCAACCATTGAAAACGTGGAGTATTAAAAGAAGCAATGGAATCACTGAAATACCGGTCAGCCTCCCCGATGATGAAATCCTCATCGACCGTTTTAATTACAAGAATAAAAAGCTGGGTAATATATGGGTAACAATGTGTGAGATAATCACACAGAAAGAATTTACCCCCATCCTACAGATACACCCAGAGAGGGGCGGATTATGTCAGGAGGGATTAGAAATGGTACTAGACTGGGCAAGAAAGAACGACATCAAGGTATTATCATTGAAAGATATCGCAAAGGGCAAATACGAGAACGTCATGGCAATTACTGGCGATATAGACGTGATAAAAATTTCGGATTTTAGATGTATGAAGAGGGGATGAATACTACGATTTTAGTAACTGGTGCTTCGAGAAGGGCAACCCTTACCATCATCCGCTCCCTAGGGCGAAAGGGGTTAAAGGTATGTGCTGGTGATTTCTCTACAGCAGGTACTGCTTCACTATCAAAATATTGTAGCGAAACGTTCATTTATCCTAACCCACAAACCGATCCTAAGGGATATTTTGATAGCATTATGAAAAAGATCGAAACCGGGGACTATGATGTACTTTTACCAGTCCATGATTTTGAATTATTCCCATTATTATTGAAGAAAAATGAGGTAGAGAAATACACCAATCTACCATTCGTCGATTTTGATACTTTTATGAAGACTATCAATAAAAAAGAAACCATTGAGATAGCCACGAAAATCGGAATAAAAGTGCCCGCAACAAAAGTTCTTGAAAATGTAGAGAATTTAGAAATAATCAGCAACAGATTGAACTACCCACTGGTAATAAAACCTATTTCTCAGACTCTATGGAGTTTAGATAAAGGGGGAACTACCAGATATATAACGAAAAACAATTATGTCCAAAATAAAAAGGCACTCCTGAGATTTTTCAAGGAAGATAAGAATCAATATGATTACCTTCTACAGCAATACGTCAAGGGTGTAGGGGCCGGCACAGCCTTCCTATTCCACAAAGGTCAAATGAGGGCAAATTTCGCTTACAAACGAGTCAGAGAATATCCAATCACTGGCGGCCCGTCTACTTTGAGGGTTAGTATAAAACATGATGAAATGATTGAAGCCGGTAAAAGGTTGCTCAAAGAATTAAATTGGCACGGTGTAGCAATGGTCGAATTCAAACTTGACGAAAGTAATCAACCGATATTAATGGAGATAAACGGTCGGTTTTGGGGGTCACTTGCCTTGCCGTACCACTGTGATGTGGATTTCCCTTACATGTTGTATAAAATGGCAGTCGACGATGATGTGGATATGCAAACTGATTACAAAACTGGAGAACTATGTCGATGGTTAATACCAGGAGATATGTTGAACTTTTATTTCGAATTAAAAGCAAACCGCAATGGGAATCTACCTATATTCAAAGATTTCTTTAAATTCCAAGGTATGCATTATGATTACCTCGATATAGACGACCCACTTCCCATTATTGGCGCTTTTCTAACATCTGCTAAATATTTCAAAAATTATCTAACTGGAAAGAGAACTATATCTGGAGAATATCGATAGTAAATCATCTAAATAGTTTTTTTAGGGTCTCTAAAGGATGGGTAAAATAATGTAGTCCTCTTTCCGGTGAGATATACTTCAGAGTCTTTACTTTAGAACAAAGCTTTTGTTTCTGACTTGGATAATTACCTTCCACACTTACTTTGTTATTTAATATCTCCTTTTTTACGTCTTTGCTCTCTACTATAGTGATACCAAGTCCTATAAATGCATATTCATGAGCATCACTTCCTCCTAGCGCGGTTATATTGAGATCATTGGCTAATTTCTGCGCCCTTCTATTTTCTCCCAAAGAACATTTAGAATTAAAAGCTTCAATAGCATCTAGTTTTCTCAATATGTCCTTATCTGGCAATTTATATCCGCTCCTATAAGGATGAGCAAGGCCAACGATCCCATCAAGAGAATGAACGGTTTCAATAAGGTCGGTAACATTCTTTATTTTTAAAATACTCTTATCTTCAACAAAATATACTAGAAAATCGGCTTGATTTCTATTTATTTCTACCCCAGGTATTGCTAATAGGCCGTATTTTTTTATTATTTCGTTCTTCAATTCTAATCCATCTATATTGTCATGTTCAATTATTGAGATTCCATCTACTCCGCACTTTTCTGCAACTTCTACAATCTTTTCTACGTTCATATCACAGCCCCATGAATATTTACTATGGACGTGCATATCTATTCTCATATGCTTATTTTGTATGGAATCAAGGTATATTAAGGTTTATAAAAACGAAATGATAAATAATAGTTAGGTTTTTTACCGTTAAAAGTCTAAATATATCTTCACTCCCAATTACCACGCCGAAAAAAGACGGGAAAAACAAATCACACCTTAAAAAATGGACTTAATAGATTTGTGAGGCTAGATAAATGAAAAGGGAAATAGCTTTCATCGTTGCTCATCCTTCTCATGTGTATTTTTTCAAATATATTATTAGAGAATTAACTGACGTAGGGTATCGTTGTACGGTTTTTGCTAGAGAAAGAGAGGGCATGGTTAACCGACTTTTAAATCACCTGAATATACATTATATTAATGTTCCCTCTGCAGAATATTCAATGGCTCGAAGACTCTATAGCTTTATTAAAACAGATATATTTCTGTACAAACAACTATCGAAGTATAACCCTGATCTATTAGTCGGAAGACTATCACCCTATTTTGGGCATGTAAGTTTTCTGAAAAGAAAAAAATTTATAGCATTTGAAGATTCTGAGGTTATAGCTTTAAATTTTCTTTTAACTATCCCGTTTACAGATACAGTTGTAACGCCTCAATCCTTTAAGGTGGATTTACAAACCAATCATATACGTGTATGCTCTTATAAAGAGCTAACCTATTTGCATCCAAATCATTTCAAACCAGATATCGATATATACAATAATCTAGGACTTAATAAAAACAGGAAATATATAATTCTTCGATTTGGGGCATTTGACTCTTATCATGATATAGGTATAACTGGCTTTTCAATGAAAGATAAAAGAAAATTAGTAAACGAACTTGAAAAATATGCAAAGGTGTTCATATCCTCAGAACTACCACTTGCCAGTGAATTTAAAGATTATGCTTTCCCCCTGCCTCCGGAAAGAATGCATGATGCATTATACTATGCATCTCTACTTGTAGGAGATACACAAACCACCACCACTGAGGCAGCATGTCTAGGTACTCCTGCAATAAGGTCGAACAGCTGGGTTGGTCCAAGCGATATGAGCAATTTCATTGAGCTGGAACGAGATTATGGATTGATATACAACATAAGAGACCCAGACACGGCAATAGAGAAGGCAGTTGAACTAATCCAAAGACCCTACCTAAAACAGGAATGGCAAAAGCGAAGAGAAAAATTGTTGGACGACAAAATAGATTTAACTGCTTTCATGGTATGGTTTATACAAAACTACCCAGAAAGTCAAAAGATAATGAAAGAAAATCCTCAATATCAAGACAAATTCAGATGAAAAATAGGCCCATTGAACGAGCAATAGCACAGTTTATTAATGGGGTCCTTAGATATCAGGCATCGAGAGAGCCTATTAAGAGCTTTTACTGAGTTTCCAGTAATACTCGAACACCTTCTCCAGCCACGTCAAAAAATAATCATTCTCTCCAAAGAACACCTCGCTGAAATCGATTTTCCCCTCGAGATTCGGCAGTGCGAATCCTCCTGCGGATTCACTGTATTTTATCACAACATCCACTTTTTCTATGAAGCGAACCTCGATGTTCTCAAGATCATCGTATGCCTCTGGTACATCAACCCCTTTCAGATAGATTATCCTGAACTTTACTCCTTCTTCTGCCCGCTTTTTAGTTGCCTCCACGATGGAGCTCATGGGCACGTCTGATATTATGCAAATATGGTCTTTTGCTTGATAAGTCAGGTCTGATATCAAGGAAACGTTCTCCAATGTTCCCTGTTTTATCTCGGAATGTTTTATCGCCTCCATGCATAATAGTTGCTCTGGCATGCTGGAGATGTCATGCCGTAGAAAGAACTCCTGGTTTTTCGTGAAAAATTCTATGATGCCAACGCTTTTCAGCATAATGCTCGCCAATGGTGTCAGGTGGTAAAGATTACTGGAATTTTTACTCAGGAGTTTTGCATTCCCAAGCCTGTCCAGGTGCCTAGATGTCTCCGCTGTTGTAATGCCCAGCTGCTTTGCGATATCAGACATACGCAGTTTTTGATTCTTCAATATGTGCAGAATGTTCATTCTCTCCGGATGAGAGAGCTCAAACATGACCCCAGTAACTTCCATTCTCGACCCCCTACTTCTTCAATACATTCCAGATTCGTCTTTAGTAACATCAGTTATAATTTTTTAGCATTGATGATACTAATATAGCATCTTTTGATTACTATTTATATTTATCTCAACTAATAATCGACTCGATTTAGAAAATCTTAAAATACATGGAAGTTCGTATTATATATTATGGGACCTCCCCCGCCCACTGATTACTACAGTATAATGCAATCCTTTTTAATTGCCTCTTCAAGGGCCTTTTTAGAATGCCACAACAGAAACGATCAAACAGGCACCATGCTTTACGGAAAGAGCTTTCTCATGGCATTGGACAAGATTAGCTGTTTCACCCCATCAATAAATAATGGCAGGTAATGGAATTCAAACAATACCCCCGATTCCCAACCATTCCCGCACGCCCATTCCCCAAACGTTTTATAGAATAAAGATTGTTAAGAGCCCGAAATGGCTGATAGCTTCGATTATGATAACCTCCTCAAGAGGGCAAAAGAAAGGCTGCCAAAAGACGTCGTAAAGCACGAGCGCTTTATCGTTCCCCAGGTTGACGTGTTCATCGAGGGACGCAATACGATAATCCGCAATTTCGGTGACGTCATAGACACCCTGGGCAGGGACGAGAACCACCTGCTCCAGTTTCTACAGCAGGAGCTTGGCAGCGCAGGCAGCATACAAGGCAAGAGAGCGATATTCAAGAGGAGGCTATCCCCGGTTGACATAAATGCAAAGATAAAGAGCTACACCGATACATATGTCCTGTGCAAGGAGTGCACCAAGCCGGACACCCACCTTGTAAAAGAGGGTCGGGTGCTGGTAATGGAATGTGATGCCTGCGGCGCAAAGAAAGCGATTAAAGCCAGGCGAATCGAGCGCGCAAGAGCCTTCGAGTTGAAGGCCGGGGACACCCACGACCTACTCATACAGGACATAGGCGACAAGGGGGACGGGGTAGCAAAGATCGACAAGTACATAATCTATGTCCCTGGCGTTTCAAAGGGCGAGCAAGTCAAGGTAAGGATAGAGAACGTATCCGGAACAAGAGGCTTCGCCAGGGTAATCAGGGAATAATATGAAGCACACCCATCTCCCGCTGATAACAATGGGCCTGTTATTTTTAATAACCCAAATTATTGCACTCATATTGGCAGTGCCATTTAAGAACCTCGGTGTCCAGGCCTTTAAGGACCCAGATGACCCGACGAACCCGATTTTCTATCTCGCCTTCCTGATCGTGTTCACTGGAATCATTCTCTTGATTGTCAAGTATGCGGGCGACAAGCCAGTGAAATACATCTTCCTGTTTGCAATGGGCTTCACCATGTTCTATGTCTTTTTGTTGATATTCGTTATCATATATCCCTATTACTGGGTAATATCCGGGTACTACATCGACATACAATTAATATCCGCACTGGCAATCGCAATCCTACTCACTTACATCCTCCACAAGCACCCGGAATGGTACGTCATCAATACAACTGGCTTGATAGTGGGCGCTGGCGCGATCGCAATTCTCGGCAATTCCTTCGGGATACTTCCCTGCTTCATTCTCTTGATTGGCCTGGCAATATACGATGCACTCTCCGTCTACAAGACAAAGCACATGCTCGCCCTGGCCGACACAGCCATAGACATGAAGCTGCCCCTGCTCCTGGTCGTTCCCAAAGAGAAGGGCTACTCCTTCATCAAACAAACTTCTCTGGACCTCCACGGGACCGGGAAGGGCGAGAAAAAGGAGAGGGAAGCCATCTTCATGGGGCTTGGCGACGTGATAATACCAGGGGTCCTGGTCGTTTCCTCGTATGTGTTCCTGCCTGTGCAAATCACTGGCGGCATATTCGCACCCTTTGGCGTGGCAGTCAGCACAATGCTCGGCGGTTTTATAGGATATATCTTGGTAATGACCATGGCTGCAAGGGGCAATCCGCAGGCCGGCCTTCCATTCCTCAACTCCGGGGCGATACTTGGGTATGCGACATCGTATGTTTTGCTGTACCGGAATTACACGCTGGGTATGTACTAATACATCTTACTCAATCGACGCAAGCATCGCTTCCATCTCGCTCACCCGCTTCTTGTTGCCCAGTTCCTTCCAGATATCCAGGGCTTTCCTGATGTTCTCCTTCGCGCTCTCGAACTCGTCATCTTGAATCAGTGACTCGCCAATGAACCTGTAGTTCTGGGCAAGAACATCCGGCATGCCTAACTTGCTTGCCATTTCCAGGCCCTCCCTGTAATACTCCAGCGCCTGAGTCACATCCCCCATCTTCCTGTAAATGGTGCCAAAGACATGCAATGTCGTGCAGACCATGTACTTCTCATCCAGTTTTTTGAAGTACCCAAGCGCCTGCTCGCAGTATTCCAGTGCACGGTCCAGCTCGTCCATCAGAGCATAGACTTCTCCAGCGTTTCTCATGCCATAGGCAATGAACCTGTCGAATTTCATTTGAGTGACTATCTCTATGAATTTTTCATAGCTGTCTATTGCCACCTTGTAATCCCTTTTCTTCTGATAAACGACGCCCAGGCTGTTGTAGATGCGCGCCCGGTTGTAGTTGTCATTGATGTCCTCGAATGTGCTCCTGGCGCTGTTGTAGTAATCAATGGCTTGGTCATACTCCCCTTTGTGCTCGTACCCAATGCCAAGGCCCTGCTGGCATCTCGCCATGCTTTTCTTGTCGCCAAGGCCTGTGTATCTGCTCATGGCGCTGAGATACTCGGCAATGCTTTTGTCGTATTCTCCCATCATCCAGTACATCCATCCCCTGCTTTCGTATGTCCTTGCCAGGGTAGCGAGATCATCAATCTTTTCCGAAATCTCTTGAGCCTTGTCAAAGCATTTTCCACCTTCTTTCCAGTCGCTCTTCCCAACCTTTATTCTGCCCAGCTCACTGCATGCTCTCGATAGAAGCCCGGGCTCCTCGATTTTTTCAGCGAAGGCTGCTGCCAGCTCCAATCTTTCAATTCCCTCGTCCCACTTTCCTGCAATGTAGTCGAACTCACCCAGGCTTATCAAGACTTCCGTTTTAATCTTCACATCTTCATCCTTTTCCGCATCCTCAAGGTATTTGAGCGCGATACCGTAGTATTCATAGGTCTCCCGGATTGCATAGTTGATGGCGGCCCTGTCCCCTGCCATGACACCGTACTTGATCGCCTTGTCAGGAACATTGCCCATATGGTAATGGTTGGCAAGTGAAAAGACAACCTCGTCCAGATTGTTGGCATAAATGTCCTCAAGCACGTCCCCTGCCAGCGCGTGGTTCTTCTTCTTCCACCTCTGGCTTATGCCGCTGTACACAGCATCTCTTATCAATGCGTGGGAGAACTCGTAGTTGCCATTGGATTCCATTAAAATGTTGCACCCGAACAGCACCGCCAAGCCATCTTTGATTGCATTTTCCCTTCCAATCGCCTTTGCAATCGCCTCATGCGTGATGCCGGTTCCCAAGACCGCAGAGAATTCAGCGAGCTCCAGAGCCTCCCTGCTGAGGACATCCAGCCTTCTCATGACGATGTCAGATAAAGATTCTTCAAATCTCTCGAACACAACGGGTTTAATCCTAATTAAGCCCTTCTCCCGGACTATGCCAGACTCCTCAATGATTATCCTCAGCAGCTGCTCGATGTAAAAGGGGTTGCCCTCTGTCTTGCTTTTGATTCTCTCTATCAATTCCGGGGGCGGGTCCTCTATATTGAGCATCTTGACTGTCAACTCCCGGATTCCATCCAGACCGAAGGATTCCAGTGAGATGTTGCCTGCTTTCAGCTCGTTCTCCATAAACGACACACATTCATCCAGGACATCGTTTGTTTCCTCCGGCCGCCAGGTCCCTATCAGCAGGATTGGGTGGTCTTTGATTATCCTCGAGAAATCCTTTAGCAGGGATACTGAGGATTCATCAGCCCAGTGCAGGTCTTCAATCACAATGAGAAGCGGCCTCTCTCTCGATATCTTCAGGCCAAGATTGTAAACCTGCTCTGAAATCTCTATCCTCCTCGACTCGAGGCTGTTCTTGTCAAGGACTGTTTTTACTGAATATCTTTTGCTGATGAAGGCCTGTAATTCTTTATTTATGCCGCCAAGGCCAGATGTATCCCCTCCCCAATCCTTCAACGTATCCCCGTGTTCCCTCTCCAGGCTGCCAACTAGCTGCTTTATGTTCGCCCTCATCTCCGGATGCTCGCCCCCTGTAAGCACACAGGCACCTGAAACCATGCTTCCATGCTCTATCAGTATCTTTGTGTTTTTGTACTCCAGTTTCCCAAGGCCGCCCCCCTCGCCCTCATCGCCAAACGAATCCTTCACGAAATTCTGGACCGCTGTCAGCATCCCGCTCATTATGTCTTCGTCTATGCTGACGTTTTCCTTGTTCGAGCAGTGGGCCACAAGCAGCCCGCCCGGGCTGATGAGGAACAACTCGTCGAAGCTGACGAATTCCCTTGGCGAGAACAATTGTCCTTCAAGATGCTCTGCGAAAACATCTGAGAACAAACCGTATGGCCGGCCTCTCTGCTTTGCCTCGGCACGTAATATCCGGATATCTAACTGTGCTGCATCGTCGAGTGCCTTGTTCAGGAGCTGGGTCTTGCCCATGCCTGCCTCTCCGGTTATGAACAGAATTCCACCTATCGAGACAAGCCCATCTATGCATGCCCTTATCTCTCCAAGCTCCCTATCTCTCCCTATGAACAGCGTTGGCATTGTCACTAAAAGGAATATTGCTTGTAGTTATTTAACTCTTGGGAGGTTCATACCTCAAAGCCGTCGAGGCCACTGCCTTGACTCAGGGGAAATTCTTTCCCCTTCTTGAAGGAATATCTATTCCTTCCGCATAGGAAGAGTATCTTCCTATACTCTCGGGAATTTCCCATGTAAGAGGGAATTGGTAAATTCCCTCGATTCGTAGGAAATTCAGTTTTCCTCCTCTCATCGGAATTTCCAACGTTAGGAGGAATTTGGTTAGAAATTCCTGCGATTCGTAGGAAATTGGCATTTCCTACTT
>SDBU01010854.1_pt1 | contig 10057 bp, 9 predicted proteins | sample 2277071 | NCBI WGS metagenome assembly SDBU01 (sample SAMN10397929, study PRJNA504765) | marine sediment metagenome | isolation source: marine sediment core GS08_GC12, 126 cmbsf | place: Arctic Ocean: Gakkel Ridge, Loki's castle | collected 2008 | reverse complement strand
CAACCAAGTTAGCTATCATTTCCGTGCTTTATGTAAATCAACGCCGCTCAGTTTATTCAATCTCGATTTGTCTGAAAAAATGAGCGAACCCAGAGTATTATGTTCAAAACCCGCGTCACCGAACTGTTCGGCATCGAACACCCCATCGTTGGGGGGTGCATGATGCACATCAGCGGCCCGGAGTTCGTGGCAGCCATCTCCAACGCCGGCGCGCTGGGGATGATGGCCTCGGCCATGTTCGACACCCAGGAGAGGTTCCGCCAGGCCATCCGCCGGGCCAAGTCCCTGACTGACAAACCCTTTGGCGTCAACCTGAGCCTCTTTCCCGCGCTGCGACCCATTGACAACGATCTCTACGTCGAGGTTATCCTGGAAGAGGGCGTAGCGGTGGTCGAGACCAGCGGCAGCCGGCCGCCAGAGGACATGCTGGCGCGACTGAAGGCGGGCGGGGTGAAGACGATGCACAAATGCGTCAGCGTGCGGCACACTCTCAGCGCGCAGCGGGCCGGCGTGGACGCCGTGACCGTCTTTGGCACTGAGGGCGGCGGACACATCGGCGAACTGGGGCTGACGACGATGGTGCTGGTGCCCCGCGCGGCCGACGCGGTGGAGATTCCGGTGCTGGCAGCGGGGGGCATCGCCGACGGACGGGGGCTGCTGGCAGCACTCATCCTGGGCGCGGAGGGCGTCACCATCGGCACGCGGCTGCTGCTGACCGAGGAGTGCCCCATCCACGAAAACCTCAAGCAAGCGCTGGTCGCCGCTACGGAACCGGACACCCTGCCGATACTGGGCTCCCTGCACAACTCTGTCCGCGCCTGGAAGAACGCTGCCGCCCTCAAGGTGGCCGAGTTGGAGGCCAAGGGGGCTGATCTGGGGGAGATCCTGGCCCTCGTGGCCGGCACGGAGACAAAGCGCATGCTCGAAGAGGGTGATGTGGATGCTGGCGTGATCGCCTGCAGCCAGAGCATCGGTCTCGTGCGCGAGATCAAACCGGTGGCCGAGGTCATCAGTGAGATGGTGCGAGAGGCAGCGGCGCTAGCGGCCAGGCTGGGAGAAGGATGTCTATACTAAAAGCAACCGCTACCGCTTGCGCCAACATCGCTTTCATCAAGTACTGGGGCCAGCGGGACGCGGAACTGAATCTGCCCGCCAACTCCTCGCTCTCCATGAACCTGGACAGGCTCACCACGGTCACTACCGTCGAGTTCTCCCCCGATTACGACGCCGACCTGGTCATCTTGGACGGGCGGGAGGAGCGGGGTGAGTCGAGGCAGCGAATCGTGGCCCACCTGAACCGGGTGAGAGCGATGGCCGGGCTGCGTGCCAGGGCCAGGGTGGTCTCCGAGAACAGCTTTCCCGTTGGCGTGGGCCTGGCCTCCTCGGCCTCAGGCTTCGCCGCCCTGTCCCTGGCAGCCAGCAGAGCGGCCGGGCTGGAGTTGAGCCAGCGAGAGCTTTCGATCCTGGCCCGCTTTGGCTCCGGATCAGCCTGTCGCTCCATCCCCGGTGGATTCACCGAATGGACGGTTGGAACTTGCAGTGATGAATCATTCGCCAAACAGATAGCCCCGCCACAACATTGGGAGCTGCGAGACGTGATCGCCATCGTCAGCCGGGCCCACAAGCGGGTCGGGTCTACCGAGGGACACGCCCTGGCCCCCACCAGCCACCTCCACCAGGCCCGCGTGGCCAGCGTAGCGGAGCGACTGGCCCAGGCGAAAGCAGCCTTGCTGGAGAGGGATCTGGCGACCCTGGGCCGCATCATGGAAGAGGACGCCGTCTCCATGCACGCGGTGATGATGACCTCGCGGCCGCCCATCTACTACTGGCTGCCCAGCTCCATAAAGTTGATCCACGAGGTACAGAACTGGCGGGCCGAGGGGCTGGAGGTCTACTTCACCTTCGATGCCGGCCCCAACGCCCACCTGATCTGCCAGGCTGCCGATCAGGCCGAGGTAGAAAGGCGGCTCAAAGACGTCGAGGAAGTGCTGGAGGTCATCGTAGGCGGTCCCGGCCCAGGAGCGCGGGTGATAGAAGCGTGAATCCATACTTGCCAGATTAGGCCCAAGTGACTATAATTAGGTGAGGAGTGTGCCCAATCCTAATCGCATCTTTGAGGGAGGAGTGCGGACGCAAGTCCGCCCCATGAGCAGGCTTGCGCTCTTCGACCAGGCTCAGGACGAAGCCTGCACTCCTCTTGTTGCTCTCAGCGGAAAGCGGGGTTGCGAGATGTCCACACCTGACGATACACTGGAACTGACGCCAGCCGGTATTCCGGTCAGCCTGCGACCATTCTTCCAAGAGTACGTGTTGGAGAACCTCGAGCCGGAGCGCAGCGCCTTTACAGTGATCGAACGCACGCTGGCCTGGGGTCGCCTGCCAGAGCTGCGTTGGCTCTTCGCTCGCTACGAGCCGGAACGGCTGGCCGAATGGGTGCGCCAGGTTGGCTGGTATCGCCTGTCCCGACAACGGCTCAAGTATTGGCTGTGCTTCTTTAAGATCACCAACTACCGTCATGGAGAGCGGATATGGCCACACTAATTACGCCGCACTGGGAAGCTGTCATTCCAAGCGCACGAGTTTTGCTCGCCGTCCTGGGTCAATTGCCCCTTCTGCGCCCGTTCTACCTGGGCGGCGGCACAGCGTTGGCCCTGCGGTTGGGGCATCGCATCTCGCAAGACCTGGACCTGTTTGCCAATATCGAGTCCCTGGATGACGATTTCCGCCACAGCATCATAGAGGAGCTACGCCAGGGTCACGCGGTCAATGTGTTGCGGGATTCGGTGTTCGGCCTGATTCTCGAAGCAAACGGGCAACCCATAAGCTTCTTCTCGTACGGCTATCCAATGTTGGAACCTACCGACCTGGTGAGCGGCTTCCAGATTGCCGGCATACTTGACATCGGCCTCATGAAGATGGACGCCGTCGCTGGTCGAGGCACGCGCAGGGATTTCTACGACCTGTACTTCATCGCTTCGCGGGTCTCGCTGGATGAGCTATTCGCCCAGAGCACCAATAAGTACCCGTACTCACGCGGCTTCGAAATGCGCGTCCTGGTTGCGCTAGTGGATTTTGATGCTGCCGACCAGGATGAGGAGCCAGCACTGCTGCTCCCCGCTGAATGGAGTGAGGTCAAGGCCTTTTTCATTACCGAAGCTCGCCGGCTAGGGCGAAAGTGGTTCGGTTTGGCCAACTCAGAAGGAAAGGATATCTAATAGTCATGACCATAATCGCTTTTTTGCTTGTCTTTAGTCTGATGGTGTTCGTCCATGAGTTGGGCCATTTTACAGTGGCCAAGTTGACCGGCATCAGGGTGGAAGAGTTTGGCATCGGCTACCCGCCGCGCCTTCTCACCATCGCCAGACGCGGTGATACCGAGTACACCATAAATGCCATCCCCTTCGGCGGCTTTGTGCGTATGCTGGGCGAAGATGATCCCAGCCACCCAAATAGCTTTGCTGCCAAGAGCAAACTAGCCCGCGCTGGCACACTGCTGGCTGGCTCACTGATGAACATCGTCCTGGCCTTCATCTTGTTCATCGGCGTTGGCCTGATCGGCTTCGACATCCCCATCGGATCGGTAGCCATCATCGGGGTCGCGCCTGGCTCCCCGGCAGCGGAGGCAGGCTTGCAAGAAGGCGACACCATACTGATCATTGACGGCCTGACCGTTCGGAACACCTATGAGCTCAGCCGCTACACCAAAGAGAGGCTGGGTGAGGCCGTCACTCTCAGCGTCAAGCGCGGTGAGGAAACCCTGCCCGTCCACCTGACGCCACGGCAGGAGCCGCCAGCCAACGAAGGGGCTATGGGAGTGATCATTCAAACTGTGGACATTGTGGGAGCAGACAAGCTGCGCTATTCCCTCTGGGAAGCAATCCCGATGGCGGGCAGGATGATAGTTGATGTCACCGCGGCTATCTTTTCCGGAGTGGCAGGCATGATCCAAGGTGTCATCGCCCCTAATATTTCAGGGCCTATTGGGATAGCGGCAGCGACCGGCGAGATCGCCAGATCCGGCCTGATAGCCCTGACGCAATTCACCGCTTTCCTCAGCATCCAACTGGCTATCTTCAACCTGTTGCCTTTCCCTGGTCTCGACGGTGGGCGTTTGGCTTTCATAGCTCTCGAAGCCCTGCGCGGCGGCAAGAGGGTGACCCCGGAAAAGGAAGGATTCATTCACCTGGTGGGGCTAGCCATCCTCATCGGCTTGATGTTAATCGTCTCCTACCAAGACATTGCTCGCCTGCTGAGCGGCCAGCCGATTCTGCCACCATAACGCGAAGAGTGAAACGTGATGGTTGAAGAGGCACGCGACGTTTCACGTTTCACGCATCACGTTTTACGGTTAGGTCGAAATGATGTTATCGAGTTTCGAGAAACTATTGCAAAAAATAGGCGACACCGAGAATCGCCTCTCAATATCCAGCCTGTACGGCCTGTCGGGGATGGACAGGGCCGAGACGCTACTGCTCCAAAAGGCCTGGCCCTTGATGGCTGTTGAACGCCGCTGTCAGATTATCAACCTCCTGGTAGAGATAGCTGAGGCCAGCTTTGAGGTGAATTTCGGCCCAGTGTTCCGCTTCTGCCTGGGCGATGAGGACGAGAAGGTGCGAGCGGCAGCCATCGAGGGGCTGTGGGAAGACCATGACACCGCCCTGCTCAAGCCGCTGATCAGCCTGCTGCGAGATGATCCTTCGATCCCAGTGAGGGCTGGGGCCGCCGCTGCGTTGGGCCGCTTCGTCCTCCTGGGCGAGCTGGACAAGATAAAGGCCCAATACCTCGCTCTGGTGCGGGAGGCACTGCTGGAGACCATTCGTTCCCCGGTTGAGCACCTGGAAGTGCGGCGGAGAGCCATTGAAGCCATCGCTTATTCCAGCGAAGATGATGTGCAGGAGATCATTGAGACTGCCTACTACGACGAGAATGAGAAAAAGCGCGCCAGTGCCGTCTTCGCTATGGGACGCAGCGCGGACCACTCTTGGTCAGACCTGGTGATTAACGAGCTGCAAAGCTCCAGGCCGGAGATGCGCTATGAAGCAGCCATGGCCTGCGGCGAGCTGGAGTTGGCGGTCGCCACTCCCCTGCTGGCCAACCTGGTCAACGACCCTGACCGCGAGGTGCAAGGAGCGGCCATCTGGGCCCTGGGTCAGATCGGAGGGAACGAGGCCCGCCGCATCCTGTACGACTGCTACGGCGAAGGTGACAAGTACCTGTGCGAGGCGGTGGAGGAAGCTCTGGAACAACTGGAGTTCATGCGCGGTGTTCTTGACATATCCCTGGATGACCTCCCTGACGCAAGCGAATGGTGAAGGCCCTGCCAGCTATACTCTACAACAACATCGTACCCGTTTTCATCGTCATTGGCCTGGGCTATATCCTCGAACGCAGGCTGAAAATAGAGATCAAGTCCGTCTCCCGGACCATCTTCTACGCCCTCAGCCCTTGCCTGGTCTTTTCCTCTCTGGTCACTTCCACTGTCAGCGGCGAGGAATTTTGGGACATCGCGTCCTTTCAGATACTGATCACCCTGGGCATGGCGTTGGTCGCCTGGGGCGTGGCCAGGGCGCTGCGCTTCGACAGGGCCATGGAGAGCGCGTTCCTGCTGGCCACCCTCTTCGTGAACTCCGGCAACTACGGCCTCTCAGTCAATCAACTCGCTTTCGGCGATGAAGCCCTGGCTCGGGCCATAATCTACTTTGTGGTGAGCAGTTTGCTCATTAACACCACCGGCGTCTATCTCGCTTCCCGAGGCAAAGCCCGTGCTTTCGATGCCCTGCTCAACGTTTTCAAAGTGCCCATCATCTACGCCGTGTTTTTGGCCATTTTCGTCAATCTGATAAACCTGAACGTAACGGGGTCGCCCATTTTCAAGACAGTGGAGATGGTGGGCCAGGGGGCCGTGCCCCTCATGCTTTTGCTGCTGGGGATGCAACTGGCCAAGACCCCTCTGGCCCAGGGGATGAGGACGGCGGGCCTGGCCGCTTTCATCAGGCTGGCCGTTGCGCCCATCATCGCCTTTTCGCTGGCCAAGCTGCTGGGCCTGACAGGCCCCACACTGCAAGCCTGCGTCGTCGAGGCCAGCATGCCCACCGCCGTGACGACAGCGGTGCTGGCTATCGAGTTCGATGCCAGGCCAGAGTTCGTGACCAGCGTGATTTTTCTCTCCACCCTGGCCAGCCCCATCACCCTTACCCTCGTCATCGCGTTGGTGAGCTGACCGGGGAAGTGGGTAACGAGTCAATGAGTTAACGAGAAATGAGGAGTGAACACTGGAGTGAACAAAATTAGTGACACGAAATGGCATACTAAATCAATTGAGCAGACAGCCGAAGCTCTGGGAACCGACCTCAACCGAGGGCTCACGGCACGGGAGGCCCAGGCCCGCCTGGAGAAATTCGGGCCTAACGAGCTTCAGGAACAGCCTCGACCAGGCTTCTGGAAGATGCTGCTGGACCAGTTCAACCAGTTCCTGGTGCTGATCCTCATCGTCTCGGCAGTCGTCTCTTTCTTCCTGGGCGAATACCTTGACTCAGGGGCCATCATGGCCATCGTGATCCTCAACGCCATCCTGGGCGTCGTCCAGGAGTCCAAAGCCGAGGAGGCCCTGGCCGCCCTGCAGAAGATGGCTGCCCCCAACGCCGAGGTGCTCCGCGATGGGCACCTGCTCGTTATCCCCGCGCGCGAGGTGGTGCCCGGCGACGTGGTGCTGCTGGAGACGGGCAACTACATTCCGGCCGATGTGCGCCTCGTCGAGAGCGTGAATCTGCGCGTCGAAGAGGCATCGCTCACGGGCGAGTCGGTGCCAGTGGAGAAAAAGGCCGATCTGGTGCTCGAGAAGGACCTCCCGCTGGGCGACCGCCGCAACTCGGCCTACATGAGCACGGTGGTCAGCTACGGGCGGGGCAAGGGCATCGTGGTAGCCACGGGAATGAGCACCGAGATCGGCCTCATCGCCGAGATGATTCAGTCCTACGAGGAGGAGCCGACACCGCTCCAGGTCAAGCTGGATCAACTGGGCAAGTGGCTGGGCATCGGCACCCTGATCGTATGCGGGATCGTATTCGTCGTCGGCGTGCTGCGGGACACCGACGTGGGGATGATGTTCCAGGCGGGCGGCGGCCCGTTGCTCTACCTTAACACCTTCAGGCAGACCATCATAGAAATGTTCATGGTGGCGGTGACCCTGGCTATCGCTGCCATCCCCGAAGGATTGCCGGCCGTGGTCACCATCGTCCTGGCCCTGGGGATGCAGAAGATGATCAAGCGCCACGCCTTGATCCGAAAGCTGCCTGCGGTGGAGACCCTGGGCAGCGCCACCGCCATCTGCTCCGACAAGACGGGCACCCTCACCCAGGACAAGATGATGGCCGTGCAGATCTACGTTGACCGCACCATTCTCAGCATCAGCGGCAAGGGCTATAATCCAAAGGGGGAGTTTAGCGACAACGGGCATCCCGTAGACCTGGATGGCTATCCGGGCTCGAATTTGCTCCTGCGGGCCAGCCTCCTCTGCAACGACGCTCGGCTAGAAGAAGACCCCGACACTGAGGAGGCTGGGGGCTGGCGCATGGTGGGCGATCCCACCGAGGGAGCGCTGGTGGTAGCGGCAGCCAAAGCTGGCTTCTGGAGAGAAGAGCTAGAACAGGATTACGCCCGGCTGGCCGAGATCCCCTTCGACTCCGAGCGCAAGCGGATGGCCACCATCCACCCCGACCCCAAATGGGGCGGCTACGTGGCCTACATCAAGGGAGCGCCCGACATCATCATTGGATTGTGCAAGCAGGTCGTCGAGGACGGCCAAGAGCGGCCGCTGACGACTGAGAAGCGCCGGCGGATCCTGGAGGTCAACGAGGCGTTATCCTCCAATGCCCTGCGCGTGCTGGGGGTAGCCTATCGGCCTCTGCCTGAGGTTCCCAAGACCCCCACCGTCGAGGAAATCGAGAGAGACCTGACTTTTGTGGGCCTCATCGGCATGATTGACCCGGCCCGCCCAGAGGTGAAGGAAGCCATCGAGCTGGCTCGGCAGGCCGGCATCAAGACGATGATGATCACTGGCGATTACAGAAACACCGCGGTAGCCATCGCCGACGAGTTGGCCCTGCTCTCGCCAGGCGGCCAGGTGCTGACCGGCGCCGAGCTAGATCAACTGGACGATGAGGCTTTTACCGACATCGTCGAGGAAGTGGAGGTTTACGCCAGGGTATCGCCCCAGCACAAGGTGCGCATCGTGGAAGCCCTCAAGAAGCGAGGCCACGTGGTAGCCATGACGGGCGATGGGGTCAACGATGCGCCCGCTCTGAAGCGAGCCAACATCGGGGTGGCCATGGGCATCACCGGCACCGACGTCTCCAAGGAGACAGCGGACATGGTGCTCACCGATGACAACTACGCTTCCATCGTCTCGGCGGTGGAGGAGGGACGCGTCATCTACGCCAACATCCGCAAGTTCGTCTACTATCTCCTCTCCTGCAACGTGGGTGAGATCATGATCATCTTCCTGGCCATGATCGCCGGCTGGCCGGTGCCCCTGACCCCCATCATGTTGTTGGTGCTCAACCTGGTGACCGATGGCGCGCCTGCCCTGGCCCTGGGGATGGAGAAAGGCGACCCAGGCATCATGAAACAGCCGCCCCGCCGGCCGGACGAGCCGGTGATCAATCGCCAGATGGTGTGGGGCATCGCCATCCAAACCGTGGCCATCACCTTCGCTACCCTGACGGCCTTCATCATCGGCCTGAACTGGTTCCCTCACGACGTGACGGCGGCCCAGACCATGGCCTTCGCCACGTTATCCATCTCGGAGCTTTTCCGAGCCTACACGTCGAGATCGGATCGGCACTCCCTGTGGTCTATCGGGGTGTTCTCCAATAAGTGGATGCAGTGGGCCGTACTGGTCTCGCTGATCATCGTGCTGGCCATCATCTACGTGCCCTTCCTGGACCCCATCTTCGAGACCGCCTTCCTGGGCCTGAGGGAGTGGCTGGTCGTAGCTCCCCTCATCCTGGTGCCGGCTGCGGCGGCGGAGGCGAACAAGTACTTTCTACGGCAGCAAAGATGAGTGATCAGTAATCGGTGATTGGTTTGCTGAATACTGGATATTGGATATTGAATCATGATCGAGGGGGTGGAAGCAAAGCCGTACGAAGTCAGACTGGCCGTCTTTGAGGGGCCGCTGGACCTGCTGCTGCACCTGATCAAGCGAGAGGAGTTGGACATCACCAAGATCTCCCTGGCCCAGGTGACGGATCAGTATCTGGAGTACATCAGCTTGCTGGAGGAGCTGAACGCTGAGATCCTGGCCGACTTTCTGGTCATCGCGGCCAAACTCTTGCTCATAAAGTCGGAGATGTTACTGCCCCGGCCGCCAGGAGCTCCCGGCGAAGAAGAGGAAGAGGACGTTGGGGATGAGCTGGCCCGCCAGTTGATCGAATACAAGAAGTTCAAAGAGGCGGCGCTGGAATTGAGGGAGAGGGAGGAGATAGGCTTCAGGGCCTACGTACGCCTCGCCCCGCTGCCCAAGCTGGAAAGGTCCTTGTTGGACCTGGAGGACGTCTCGCTGGCCGACCTGGTAGAGGCCGTGCGGCTCGCCTTGAACGTTCGCCCCCCGGCGCCCTCTGTATCTGAGGTGGTAGCGCCCTTCACCATCACCGTCGCCGAAAAGATGGCCCTCATTGAGGAAAGGCTAACGAGGCAGCGGCGGGTTAGCTTCAATCATCTGTTAGCCCAAGCGGCCTCGCGCCTGGAGATCATCGTCACCTTCCTGGCCGTCCTGGAACTGATCAAGCTGAAGGGCGTTGTCGTTCAACAAGAGCAACTCTTTGGGGAGATCGTCATCCTGCAGAAGTAGACTGAGGCCCAACCTTAAAATATTCACAAAACCCGCTTTTTCCCTTGACATAGAACGCATGTTCTGGTATAATATAACTAGAACATGCGTTCTACTTTTTGTGGGAAAGGAGTGGTGATGATGGGCAAATTGACGAACAGGATATGCCAGTACCGCAGCGTGGGCCGCGATGGCCGCATCACCTGCAAGAAGATCGTGGAGGGCGAC
>SDBU01010853.1_pt1 | contig 10058 bp, 13 predicted proteins | sample 2277071 | NCBI WGS metagenome assembly SDBU01 (sample SAMN10397929, study PRJNA504765) | marine sediment metagenome | isolation source: marine sediment core GS08_GC12, 126 cmbsf | place: Arctic Ocean: Gakkel Ridge, Loki's castle | collected 2008 | reverse complement strand
ATTATCATGTCATTGCAAATTCAAGTCGTATTCTTGTTTCTGTATTCGGTATGAGCAGACAAAACTATGTTGCTCTGGTAATTGATCATCATATTGATACGGATTTAACACTATTAAAAATTGAGAGCGAATTTGAGTTTGTTCCGGCCGAATTGGGTAATTCAGATTTTGTTGAAGTTGGTGATCTGGTTTTGGCATTTGGAAATCCGTTTGGGCTGGAGCAGACGGTTACATCAGGTATTGTCAGCGGAAATCGGAAGACGCTGGTTATCAATGGTATAACGTATTCAAATATGATTCAGACTGATGCGTCAATTAATCAGGGTAGCAGTGGTGGACCTTTAATCAATTTAGATAGTAAGGTGATTGGTATAAACACGGCCATTTATGCCCCGACCGGCGTTTTTAACGGGACCGGTTTCGCTATGCCCATAAATCGTGTAAAAAGATTTCTTGCTGAACATGGAATCGTGTCCAACGGAAACTTCGTTCAAGCCTCTAATACAAATCCATTTTCAGATGGTCGGGGATGGCTGGGTATTGAAGTTCAACCGGTTGACAGAATCGCTGCCCTGCACCTGGGACTCCCCTATCACGGTGGGGCATTAATCAATCGGGTATTCCCAAATTCCCCTGCCTCGAAAAAGGGATTAGAACGGGGTGATGTAATTCTTGAATTTGATGGGCGGAAAATTTCAAGTACAGATGAATTGGCATACGTAATGGCAGATTTAAAACCGGCTGAAACAGTAAAAATACTGGTGTATAAAAATAAAAAATTGAAGGAGTATTACATTGCGCTTTCTGACATACACTAAATACCAAATATTTTTGATTGAAGGAAAACAGTATGGTAAATAAAAATCAATTGGTAGAACTTTCCGAACAATATGTAGTGCCAGTGACTTTCACTATTGTTTTGATAATTATTTTAGCGGCTGTTTTCACAGGGAATAGTTATGAGGATGAATTAGAGGCGAATAGAATAATCAGGAAAGATGGCAAGGTAACCAAGAAAGACTGGTTTTCCGTTGAGGTTATCAATTTAAATAAAAAGAATGCCAGGTATTGGGGTATCTCCGCCGACAAAAAGGGCGTCATTGTCACCGAGGTGGAAGGGATCCGAGACGTAAAGATGAAGTTGCATGCCGGCGATGTAATCAGTGGCATCAACGGAAAAGAAATTAAAAGTGTCAGAGATTTTCGTAAAGCATCAAATGAGTTTAACCCGGCTGCAGGTCTTTTTCTTGATATTGACAGGTATGGTTACCCACTGTTTGTTTCCATTCCCGGTTCAAATTATAGCTCCAATGCACAATTCATGCAAACCCAAACACCGGATCCATATAGAATAACGGGCTTAGCATCCGGATTCGGGAGCGATTTCAATATTGGAGCAGTTCAAGCCCCGGTCGGGATCGTTGGACAACAGTTCGAAAATTGGATTAATCATAATTTTAAAGGTCAGTACCATAGTTGTCTGAACTGCGGAACAATGGTACCGCACTCCGGTGCTACAAAGAATAACAACATTTTTTGCCCAAATTGTGGAAACAGGATGGGTATAAAATGATCAAGCTTGATAAATCATTATTAACAAGGGGGAACACAAGTGAATAAAATAATAAAAGATTTTTCCAAGATTTTTCCGTTTCCAGTTGCAACATTAATTATCATCTTCGTAATTGCAATTGTTGGAATAAGTGCTCTGGCAAATGGACCATATTTAGAGAATCCTTTTAACCAAAAAAGCTTATACCCCACAAATAATAACACTGCCATAGATTACTATCATTGCCCGAACTGTAATACAGTTGTTCCATGTCCCAATAACCATAACGGGTATGGAAGATCATGTCCCAGTTGCGGATTAGGAATGAATGTAAGACGAGGGTACAGGAATGCCTACTCGGGCAATCAAGGATTATACTACAGTGTAGCAGGTGGATTAGGAGGAAATGCGGGACAGGGCTTAGGAGGTGCTGGAAATATTGTATGTCCCCCGGGCTCAAACTACAATTTAGCAGGTGGATTTGGAGGAAATGGAGGGCAGGGCCTAGGAATTGGTGGAAATATTGTATGTCCGGATTGCGGTTTTACTATGCCTCATCAGCGAGGTGTAGCATGTTTCAATATTCAATGCCCTAAATGTGGAGCTAGTATGTCAAGGCAACTTAACGCTAATATTCCCACACTGTTTTTTCGGAATGGTAGAAATAGCGGTAACCCCAATTTACAAAGAGGATATCCCGCGGCTGCAGCACCACCGATTACGTCAAATGCAAAACTGATGCATCAATACCGCGGAGTATGCAGTAATTGTCATCAAATTATCGACAGACCTAGATAAAGAATTTGAATTCAGTGCCTATTAAAAAGAATTACTTACTACTAAAATTCCACTATTCAAGATTGTGGATTAGATAACAAGTAACAGCAAAACACATAAGGAGTTATCATTATGGAAGGAATCTCATTACTAATCTGGATAACAGTTGCTTTAATTACGGCGTTTATCGCTGCTAATAAGAACCGTTCATTCATCGGTTGGCTGGTCATTGGTTTAATACTACCGGTTGTAGGATTAATTATGATTCTCGTGCTCCCCGAAGGAGAACCATTAAATAATGAAAAAACAGCCGCTTCATAATTGATGTAGGTTATTTAATCCTTCTTTGCGCGTGACTACAGGGGACCTGCCTGCGCGAAGCCGTAGTTTCGCTACGGCTTAGGCAGGCGAGAAGAACAGGTTAAATTCCCCTGCTGCTTGCGGCGGAATAGTGGGTCCGGGGCTTACCCTACGATTCATACGATAACTAAACAACAGCAAGATACATAAGGAGTAACTACTAATGGAAGGAATCTCATTACTGATCTGGGTAATAGTTGCGTTAGTCACGGCGTTTATCGCTGCTAAGAAAAACCGATCATTCATCGGTTGGTTGGTCATCGGTTTAATACTTCCGATTGTCGGATTTATTTTGATTCTTGTGCTCCCCGAGGGCGAAGCGTTAAAAAATGAAAAAGCAACCGCGAAAGAGAAGAAAGCTAAATAATAACACAGACGTATTTCAAACACTAGATTAACCAATTTTTTAGAAATTCAACAAGGTTAATTTAATTCTGCTGAGAGAATCGCGAGCTTCACGAAGTATAAATTCTTGAGGAAACAATAATTCGTATGAAATGGGCTATCCCCAAAAAAGATACAATAGTTCTGGTAGTCGTATTTAAAGTACTGGTAGTTGTAGTATTAGCATTTGTCCTACTGACAGGGATTATTGGTGTTGGTAATGAAGATGCGAATTGGACTGGATCAGCAGTGAAATCTAGGTCAGATGATAAAACCAATATTTACATTCCTAACGCATTCGGATCAGGTCCAACCGCGCCTGTTTTTCTTACCGGTGGAGCGAATCCGGCAATGAATTTGAATAGTCCAAATCGACCCGTACAATCGAAAAACATCCCTTCCGAAGGTATCTGGCTTGGTATGGAAATTGAGCAAATCACACCCGGAACGATTCAGGAAAGCAATCTTCCGGTCAATCAGACCGGGATAATTGTCGATTCTGTTCCGGTGGGTAGTCTTGCCGAAAAAGCAGGCTTGAAAAATGGTGATGTTATTACGGCCATCAATGGACAGATGATTGTAAATATGGCTGATTACATAAGAGCTACCGACAATCAAAAGATTAAGACCGGCAGTCTTGAGATATACCGCAATGGAAGTGAGCTCTATTTGAATATTCCTTCTGATCGAAATGAGGCAGCATATGCTTATAGCAGACAGCCAATGGTCAATGGTGGTAGGGCAACCGCACCTCCAATAACGTTAGACGCTGTTTTGACGCATGGATATCGGGGTGTCTGCGCTCATTGTCATCAGATCAATGATATCAAATCGCAAATCGCCAGAAATTTGAGTCCGCAAACCAGAAATAATAGCCAATTCTCCGGGGGACTGCCAAGTCCTGCTCAGCAAAATGCGGCCGGTAAAGTTTTAGTGGAGGGACACTGGCTGGGAATGGAGTTGATTCCGATAACACCGGAACTCGCGCGGGAATATAAATTACCGGCTGGCGCAGATGGATTATTAGTTGATGAAGTAACCTTAGAGGCAGCGGAGTCGGGACTGCTGGCGGGAGATATTTTACAAGGTATTAACAACTATCCGGTTAAAACACTCGAAGATTTTGCCCAGGCAACCAGAAAAGTTGAATCCTTAAATCAGGCAAATCTTGGAGTTTTACGGGATGGGCAACCACAAGTTATTACACTTCGTTCAAGTTGGTACAAACTAGGCGTTGCTCAAAACGAAGCTGCTCAACCAATTCAACCAAGCGCTATAAGCCCGCACAGTGATATGGGTCGACCCTGTACAGACTGTCATATCTTTATGAAAAATGGTGGACAACTCGCAATCGATGCAGGTGATATTTTGCCAACTCCGCCACCAATCACAAGCTTTGACAAAGCTCCTCATTCAGACCGCGGTGTATGTAATGTTTGTCATACTATTTTCAATTAACGCGCAAAATATTAGAGTGGAATTATGCTAAAACTTATTATAACTGTAATTGTGACAATATTAGTTGTATTATTTACTCTGCAAAATTTTTATACGGTACCTATCAGTTATTTCAGCAGTGAACCAGTACACATTAGGTTAATTTTCGTGATTTTTATGTCAATGATCATCGGGGCGATGATTCCTATATTTTACAACCTGGTAAAAAAGGTAAATAGAACAAAGGCAGAAAAAGAAGCTCTAGAGCAAAGTGAATTATTTGAAAGTGATGATTAAGTATTATGAACAGGCGTGATTGAATGAAATGTAATAATTGCGATACTTGTCTGAAGCGCGTTGGCTGGATAGGGCTTGCAGTTAGCATTTTTACTGCTGTTTTCACAATAACTATCGGTTACCTGAACGGCAGTAAAGCGTTAATGGCTACATCGCTGTGTGCAGGGATAGATGCAATTACAGCATTAACGGTAATAATGGGTGTAAAATTATCAGGGAAATCGATTGATCTGAAACACCCCTATGGACATGGTAAAATAGAATTTGTAATAGTGAGTTTGGTAAGCATACTATTGATAGTCAGTGCAATAGTTTTATTCTTTCATTCCGCAGTTAGCCTTTATCATCATCAGAAAGGTCCCGATCAATGGTTAACGCTGGCCGCAGCGTTGGTTGCCACTGGTATCAATGAAATTAAGCACCGCTATGCAAAATGTGTTGGTCTTCAATTCAATAGTCCGGCCATACTCACTCACGCTAAACATGCCCATATCGATGCAGTTTCTTCCGCCTCAGTTTCGGTGGGAGTAATTTGTGCTCGCATTGGATTGCATTTTGTTGATCCTTTAATCGCAATTTTCGAAATAGGTCATATTTTGAAAGCTAGTTATCACATGTTAACGGATAGTCTTAAAAGCCTGATGGATGTATCCGTTTCTGAAAATGTTAACCGTTTTATCAGGGACAGGGTATCTGAAGTTAAGGGAGTTAGAAATATAAATTATTTAAGAGCACGACAGCTTGGCCAGGAGATTTGGATTGAAATCTCGATTTTTATCGACTCCGATATGACTATGTTTGAAGGGAAAACGATTGCAGACAATACCCGAGATCATTTAATGGAAAAAATAAAGTACATAGGGAATGTTCAGGTCCAATTCCTTGCTGAGCAGTCTTAATATTGGTAATATGACTACTTCCGATAATATTAATTTGTCAATTCCGCAAAAATGCATCAAGTGTGCTGATAGGGTACCGACAGTCTGTTTTTTTTCTAACCTTACATTAGCTATTTTTAAGATGTCGGTAGGTTGGTTAACCGCCAGCAAAGGACTTTTCGCCGATGGTATTCATTCATTAAGTGATGTACTCGCTACCACCGGCATTATCATAAGCTTAAAGATATCTGGGAAGAAACCAGACGAAAAATATCCCTGGGGCAGGGGTAAAGTCGAATTTATCAGCTGTGTATTTGTTTATTCGGTGCTGACACTGGTGGCAATATTTATATTAACGACAACAATTAAACATATAATCGACGGTAATATTAAAACACCGAATATATTATCACTATTTTCAGCCTTGGTTTCCGTATTTGCTAATGTTATGCTTTTTCGGTTGGGAAAGTGCGCCGGAAACGCTGTGCACAGTCCGGCCATCATTGCCAATGCTATGGAAAACAAAGCCGATATGTTGTCTTCTATATCTGTTATATTCGGAATTATCGGTTGTCATCTTGGATACATCTACAGTGACGCAATAGCAGCAATTTTTGTAGGATTAATTATTCTTAAAACCGCCCTGACCCTGGGCTGGAAAGCAATTGAACAATTAATTGATACTTCAATTCCTGAGGAAAAAATTCAAATAATTAATAAAAGAATATTAAGAATTGAGTCGATCAAACAGGTGAATTATATTAAAACCAGACGAACTGGAAAATTTTATTGTGTTGATGTGGAGATTTTACTTTCACCGGAAATATCGATACGCGAAGGGGACGTAATTGCCCAAGCGGTAAAATCTGAAATTATGAAAATATCGAATAAAGTCAGTAATGTTACCATAATCAAAACTTGTAATCAACCTAAAACCAAGACCAATAAATGGTTAATCACGAAAACGGAAAAATTGGCTTTTTCGGAATAATCGTGAATAAAAATAAGTTGCTGGCCTCGAAGAGAATAATTTATGGGAAGGATACAAATGGATCATCCCAACACATCAGACCGGTTGGACATCATTTGTCAGTCAGATACTATTTAGATTTAAAAGGTACATCGATAACTATTTGGATAATCGAAAGGAGCTACTAATGGATGTCTGTTTAAGAAAAAATTGCAAAGAGAAAGCCTATGAAGATGGATTTTGTGCTAAACATTATAATGAGATTATTAAGAAACTAATTCCCAAAGTCAATGAAAGCAAAACCACTAAATTGACAGCAGGAGATTCTGTTTCGAGTAATGAAGATGTATCAAAAACACTATTTTTTTCGTTTTCTATCTTAGCTCATATAGACCGGTTTGCTAATAGGCTGATCAGTTCATTTAATAACTTGATTGGTCTTACAAAGGATGATACGGCCGGTATTTACCGCCAAATGAGTAAAGGTTTCATCAAAAAACATAACACTAAAAAAGCAATTCCGGTTCTAAAGAGGCTAGTTGAGCTAGATCAGAATGATGCCGATGCGAGATTTGAACTTGGCTCTGCCTATTTATCAGAAGGTAGCTATGATCTAGCAATAGCTGAACTTGAACAAGCAATAAAGCTTAATCCGAGCAACTATGATTTTCACTATAGAATTGGTCTCGCTTATGAGAGAAAAGAACTTTTTGATATGGCAATTGCCGCTTACAAAAGAGCGATCAAGCATAATCCAAACGGTTCGGAGACATATTATCGGTTAGGGGTAGTATATGACAGCACCGAAAAATTTGAAGATGCCTTAGTCTCATTTATAAAGGCGATTGAACTGGATCCTAATCAAGTTAATTATCATCAAAGTCTCGGATTTACTCATGAAAGTTTAAATCAACATGATGAAGCTGTTCAGTGTTATAAAAAAGCTATTTCATTACAACAAGCATCCTTATGAATCAGTGCCGGTCAGCACATAAATTTATAACTGACATCGAGATGGAAAAATGGTGAAAAAAAAAGAAGATATCGCTGAAATTGAGAAGAGAATCTATTCGAAAATTCTCAATCCGAAAAAAAAGAAAAAAAAGCGGACTTTAAAAGTCTCAATAAGCAACAGGGATAAAACTCTTGCCTTTCTGATCTGTTTCGTAGTAGTGGTATTTGCTTTTGCATGTATCTATTATTACAATGTTTTTATCAAGTTGACGTATACGGTTGATGCAAATCTGGCTCAGATCGAAACCCAGGTGCAAAAAACGAAGAATTTGAGCATCCATCTGGGGCAAACTGTGCTTGCTTATTCCAACCATGAGCGTGATCTCTTTACTTACTTAGGTGAAATAAGAAGTTCTTTTACCAATTTAAATCCTGACCAAGCCTTAGAGATATTAGGAAATATTAATGATGCAGGTACACAACTTCAGAATGGTGCTTTTCCTAATGAGGATATAGCAGACTGGGAAAAAACATTGTCTCAGTTAATGGCGGTTGCGGAACAGTATCCGGACTTGAAGCTGAGTGAAAATTTTATCAAATATATGGACGCGATTCTGGAATTTGAAAATAGAATTGCTGAACTTAGGATGATCTATAATGTATCGGTCAATGTTTATACCACCAAGCGTGATCAATTCCCCGGTAATTTCTTTGCTACCATCTTTAAATTTGGTGATTATTCCTATTTTGAACTGGATGTAGATGAAAAAAACTTCTTTAACGTAGAATATTGATGGCAATGGAAGATAGCGCTAAAATCATTAGCAAAAGGATTAATATAGGATTCGTTTTACTCCTAATAATAATTGTATTGTTCGGACTATTTAATGGATCGGAGGAGAACAACACCGGAACCACTTTTTTAAATACCCATATTATTGCTGACATTGCACTTTATGAAGTTTTGCTGCTATTACTACTGGGGTTCGTGTCCGGTACAGTTAGTGGACTACTCGGAATGGGAGGTGGCGTTTTAAAAGTTACCAATCTTCATTACATTATGGGATTTGATATATTGTTTGCTAGAATCATATCATTATTAAGTTATTTTGTCATATCAATTTCTGCTTTTTTGATGTACCGGAAATATAACCTTATTCTCCTGAATGTAGTTAAAATGTTGATTCCATCGGCGATTCTCGGCGCAATTCTCGGCGTTATTATCGGGAATTATATTAATAAAGATTATATTGAAATAATTCTTGGCATTTATGCTCTTTTTACAGGTGTAATAATGATCAATCAGATTTGGGTTAAACCTTTAGAAGAGGAAATTTACGAAATCCCTAAAGAGGAATTAAATGAGATAACAGTTTCAGCAATTGGAGTTGGGATGGGAACAATTAGTAGCTTATTAGGGATTAGTGGTGGAATCTTATCTACTCCGTTGCAACAATCACTATTAAAATTACCTTTAAAAAATTCTATTGCTAATACGATAACCGCAGCCATTTTTTGCTCATTTATAGCCTCTGCTTTTATTTTAGTAATTGGAATACAGAAAGGCGATTTTTCATTATTTAATGTCCTTACTGTTACGATTTGTTTAATTCCCGGAAGCTATATTGGTGGAAAATTAGGTAGTTACCTGACCCATATATTACCGATAAATTTGGTGCGAGTAATTTTTGCTATTACTGCTTTTATTATCGGTTTTAGAATTCTTATTCTTGCTAACTAGGGATAATAAAATTATGTTAACCATCCTCGCATCAATCGGTTTATACGTTATTGTTTATTTTGTTTATAAAAAAGGGAAAAAAGATGGCATCGAAGATGCAATAGATTATTTTGTAACAGAGATGAAAAAAAGGGAAATAGATGCTGAAGTATTAATTGGTGATGATGAAGTAAAAAAATTAGATAAATCAAAGAAAATAAAATTTATACCATTCTTAACCCGGAGAAAAAAAAGATGAACGATAAGACAATTGTAACTGATACAAAAAAAGCATCAAGTGCAACTTCAAAGCCCGCTGCAGCGAAAAAAGCGACCAAAAGTGCTGCACCCAGTTCAAAAGAGAAAACCGAAAAAACCGACACACAGGCAAAAAGCGCTACCAGTAAGGATTTTTGTGAACCATCTAAATTTGATTTATCTATGTTTGATATCGGCGCTGTTTATACAGGAGTAGAAACCCTTGTTAAAGGTGCCAACAAACTAGATAAGCAAGTAACCAATTATGCAGGTGATCTTCATACAAGATTTTCAGATTACATCAAAAAATCCATTACATCATATAAGAAAAATAAATAATTCGTCCCAACTCAGTTGTGATTGTAAGCTGAAGTCGGGGTGAGATAAAGTCATGCCCGGATAATTCTTGGAATATTTTTCCCTCAAAAAGTAAACGAGATTACACATCCCCGGTCGAGCTTCTGAAGGACA
>SDBU01010852.1_pt1 | contig 10059 bp, 7 predicted proteins | sample 2277071 | NCBI WGS metagenome assembly SDBU01 (sample SAMN10397929, study PRJNA504765) | marine sediment metagenome | isolation source: marine sediment core GS08_GC12, 126 cmbsf | place: Arctic Ocean: Gakkel Ridge, Loki's castle | collected 2008 | reverse complement strand
TCCTTCACTACTTTTCTGGTCAGTTCAATATTTTCCTCTAAGGATAAGAAGCTACCATCAAACATAACCGAGTTAAAGCCAAGCCTTATTCCTTTATTGTATTTTCAATCCAATTAAACCCACCCAGGAAGTGCTCGTAAAACGACGTCTTCAGTCCATTTGTTGACCCCCGGTTACATTTAGAGCTTGGCCAGTCATGTAAGAGGAGGCAGGTGAAACAAGAAAATATACCACCTTAGCTACATCCTCAGGAGTGCATAATCTGCCCAGGGGAATACGGCTACGATAATAGGAAGACACAGTATTCTCACTCCTGCCCAGTTTTCTGGCATGATTAGGCTCACAGGCATGCCAAAGTTCTGTGGAAACAATCCCAGGACAGACACAATTCACATTTATCCCATGTTGAGCAACTTCTCGAGCCAGACTCTTGGTAAAGCCAATCACTCCAGCTTTGGATGCAGAATAAGCTGTCATCCAGCGACCCCCGATCTTCGCGGCCATAGAACTGATGTTTACTATTCTGCCATTTCCTTGCTTTATCATCCCAGGAATGAGGACGCGAGTGCAAAGGTAAACCCCTTTTAGGTTAACATCCATCAGCCGATCCCAGAGTTCCTCCTCAAGCTCATCAATTGGACATACCTTGCAGATCCCGGCATTATTAATTAAGATATCCATACGATGAAACCGCTCCAAAACTATGTCCCTCATTCTCTCAACCTGAGATCTATCAGCTACATCAACCTGTATGGCAATAGCCTCTCTTCCTCTGATTTGACTTACCTTTTTTTCCTGTCTCTTCACCAGAGCAAAATTAATGTCACACAGAGCAAGATAAGCACTTTCTTGAGCTAGTCGATCTGCTATTGCAGCCCCGATACCCTGAGCAGCTCCTGTTATTACTGCCACTTTTCCCTCTAGTTCTAATGCCATATTTTCTCTCATGGTTTTAGTACAATTTTCAACTCTTCTCCATCTTCGGCAGCCCCGATAGCTTTGTGAATATCATCTAAGGCGAATTTCTTAGTAATCAGCTTTCTCATTTCCTCACGGTTGGCCGTAAGTAAATCAAGAGCTTTTTCCACCTCCTGGCGTCCAGTTCCAGCAGCTCCTGTAATTACAAGCTCCTCGTAATGAACACGGTTACTTGAGATTTGAATAAAAGGATCCGATACGCGAAGACCCCCGAAAAAGCTGACTCGCCCTGCTGTTCCCACCAGTTCCATTGCCATTCGCTGGGCAGCTTTTGAGGAAGCGGCAACGATCACTACATCGGCAAGTTCTCCACGCGTATTATCTCGTATCCATTCTACTGGATCGTGGTCCAAGATTGAGACATAAGCATCGGCTACACCCAAATCTTGAGCAAGTTTAAGCCTTTGTTTCGACCTCTGCATCAGGATAACTTGCCTAGCTCCCCGGTGCCTAGCCACCAGTGCGTGCATGCAGCCGATGGGACCAGCCCCGATAACCACAACCCGATCACCTACTGAAGTTCTCACTAGATCCTGTCCATGGATAACACAACCCAGGGGTTCGGCTAGTACGGCTGTCTCGAAATCTAAAGTATCAGGTAATGGCACATAGGAATGAGACCTCACAGCTACAGGGGGAATCAGCATATACTCGGCAAATCCTCCAGGATAGGCAAAGCCTATAGAAAGATGGTTGGGGCACAAGTCCGGCGAGAGCCCCCTTTTGCAAATTCTACACCGTCCACATGGGATGCTGGGTACTACTACGAGCCGGTCCCCCTCTTGAACATCAGACGCATCCCTGCCGACCTGCACTACTTCTCCAACAATTTCGTGTCCCATTATCTGTGGAGGGCTCAGTTGCTTACGTCCTGTCCGAAAAGCCCGAATATCAGAGCCGCACAAGGCACTTACCTCTACCTTTATTAGAATGGATTGAGGGATGCATTTTGGAACCTTTACCTCTTCAACCTCAATTTTGCCTATCTTTTTGAGCATAGCTGCTTTCATATTATTTCCTGCTGCTTTTAATAGGAACACAGGCGTCTCTTAGACGGCGTATCGATTCTTCTCGTGATTTTCCAGTATCAAAGATTGCTGCTCCACCAATGATCACATTAGCTCCTGCACGACATACACTTTGCGCCGTTCTTTCATTCATTCCGCCATCTACCTCAATATCCAAATGCTGCTTTCTCCTAGCTGCCAAATTTCTAATTGCTTCAATCTTGTCTACTGTTCTGGCTAGGAAAACTTGTCCTCTGAATCCTGGATTTACCGCCATTACAACTACCATATCCAGATATTCGAGGATGTAATCAAGATGGCCCACGGGGGTGGCTGGATTGATTGCCACTGAGGCCTTTATTCCCAATTGTTTGATTCGGTTAATTACTCGCACGATATTATTTGTGGATTCCACGTGTACAGTAATGATCGAAGCACCTACAGTTGAGAAAAGGTCAATAAATCTTTCTGGCTCCTCTACTACCAAATGAACTTCAACGGGTATGCGGGAGTGAGAACAAATGTAGTGGATGATTGTTGGGTTAAGGGCAAAATTTTGTACGAAATGTCCATCCATAACATCTGCGTGTAGAAGGTCAGCGCCAGCTCTTTCCAAAGCGGCAAGCTCCTTCTCCAGGTTCCCAAAGTCTGCACAAATAATGGAGGGTGCAATCTTGACCTTAGACATTGGTGTACTGAATTCTCTCATATTGGATCTTAGATCACTTTCTCTAGAGCTCCAGTATGTTCTTTTCTTGTAACGGATTTCAAGATAAAAGCCTATATAATTTATACAGAAAACGCAGAGAGTTGCTTAAAAAAAAGTGCACGACATTGACCCCTCCTAGAGGTTCTATTATCCGATACTGCCGTTTCCGCTCCGTACGGCTCTATTCTTCCATTTTCAAAATGGAGCAAGCTATTTTTGGGTTTCATTGGCTCTGTCAATATAGATACCCACGCCTTTACAGGCGTGGTGCTTACCTTTAGACAATCTTTTCAATACCTGGGCCCTTGTTGGCATCCTACTTGCAACTACACCACCTGTACCCTCAATTACTAAAGATGCTGTTGCTGAGGCAAATAGGCCAGATTTCCAGGCCTCTTTTGTTCTTAGATATTTAGCTAGAAAACCAGCCATATAGGCATCTCCTGCTCCTGTGCAATCTACAGCATTGGTAGGAAATACAGGGATAACAAAAGTTTTTTCCTTTATTGCCACAATTGCTCCTTCTTCTCCCAGGGTCACTATACCCACTTTTGCGCCCCATTCCACAAAGATGGTAGCTATCTTTTTCTTATTTTCTTTTTTTTCAAAAAAATATCCACAATCCTCGGAACTTGCCTTAACTATTTGGAAAAATTTTACTATTTCTTTTAGTTTTGCATGGGTCCTTCGTTCCCCCTGGCTAGGGTGAGTGTAGGAATGAGCTCCTCCATATCCACCAATATCAACAGCAAGCATTGCTCTTACTTTACTTAGAGCTTTTATAGTCTCCATTGATACCTCGTAATCCATGGGACAGATATAGAACATTTTAGCATCCAGGTAATCTTTAGGGATATCCTGAGAGGAAATATGAGGAGCTTTCTTTGGATAAAGTATTGTTTTGTTTCCCCCCTCATCGTAAACTAAAAGAGAAAAGGTAGTATTTTCTCCTTCCACTTTAATTCCCCGAGTATCTACTCCTGCCTCATGTATAGGCTGGAGCAAGTCTTTGGGCATATCCTTGCCTATTTTAGTCACCATTCCAGTTTTTATACCAAGTTTACTGGCAATAACAGAAGAATAAGCTGTAGGACTTCCCAGTACCCTCTCAATTGTTCGATTTGAAAACTTAATAGTCTCGTTAACTATATGACTTATTACAACAAGTTCTATCTTTGAATTTCTTTTTTCTTGACGCATCTTCTATCCCCTATTATGATTTAACCAATACTCTTATTGACTTATTATCTTCAAAAAAGGTATGGAATGCTTCATCTATTTGCTCTAAAGGATATACATGGGTTACCAGTTTTTCAAAATCATCTTTTCCTTTTCTTAGCACCTCGACTATATTCTTATGTTCTCCTATAGGAAAGTACATCAATCCCCTCTGGGATGGAGCCCATTGTTAAGACAATAATTTGCCTTGTTTAAGATACCGTGAGTTTCTTTGCTCTTTGGAAAATTATACCACAACCAACACGTTTGAATCAAAAATCTTGGGGGATTTCACTTTTGTCCAAGTTTTAGTAGCTTAGCTATTCCTCCTTGAGGTAACCTTAAATCCAGAGTTAGCCGGTTTCCCTGTGTACCAACTTTAGTCTTGCTTAACTCTGAAAACATGGGGTCGTAAGACACTAATTTGAAATTTCCAACAATATTGAAAAGCACTACATAAAGCATATCCTCATTAGTACAATTAAAAAGATATATCTCTTCAATTTCTTTAGAAAGATAAACCCTTGAAGCTGGTACACTGTAAAATCCAACGTAGGCCCTTTTATCTCTCTGAATAGCTGTAGTCGAGAAAAAGGAATCGTTTTGCACTACGCTAAAGTTGCCTTGACTCAAGTCCTCCTTATGTTCATTATAGAATGCTAGCCATTTCTTTATTAACTCTAAGTGCTCCTTGGGTGCTCGTAAAAGGTCTATAGCTATAGAAGGTACACCTGCTAGAATTGTGCTAGAAAGATACTTAGCAACAAATTCAGTGTCTTCAGTTGCATGCCACCATATATAGTCTGTTTCCACAGGTAAGCCTTTAGAATAGGACCTAAGACAGACACAGCGCTGCCTATTCTCGTCCATACGAGGATGACAATCTCCTGCCCTCCAAAGATTTGCATATCTACGGTTATTTATATTAGCATAAGGCTGTCGAAATTCTAATAAAGCTCCCGGACAGACCGCTTTCACTGCTTTACGAATGTTTGCCATACAATCATCTATGGCTATTCCCATTGTCTCGTAGGTATGCTCATGATTAGATAAACAGGGCTGCACCGGTATCCAATCATTAAAATCCATTTTTAAGCCATCTAACCCATATTGGCTAACAATCCTGGCCATTTCTTTAGGTACATATTCCTGAACGAAGGGATTTCTGGGACATAGGACATCCAATAAACCGCGTTTCTTAGTGTAAATTAGGTACTGTTGAAGATTATCTCTTGATTTGGCTCCCTTAGCCACTATGAAAGGTGAGCACCAAGGTATTACTCGTAACCCAAGACTCTTTAGTCTCTTAACTAATCCAGGGAAGTCGGAAAATATCATCGAATTAGGAATCCAATCCCCGGAATGGTTCCACCAATTACCTCTTCCTTCAGATGCCCAACCAGCATCGAGAATTATTGTCTTAAATCCGAGTTCAGCAGCTTTCTTAGCGTTCTCAAAAACAATCTTCTCATCATAATCTCCAATCCAATCTCCAACTGCCCAAGTATCCCAAATTGGGTCAAATAAATAAATAGGTGGTTTTTCAGTGCGGAACTTTCTTTTTTTATCATGTATCTTAGTATATTCTGCCATAGTGTCGAACCAATGAAGACCAGAAGAAAAAAAGAGAGAGTCCGTGTAGCGAGTAGTTTTAATTCTTATCCCCTCTGTGGGGCGTTTAAATCGCAATGTTATTGTATCAAACCTATAATCAGCTCCGTAAAGTAAATCTGGTGAGCCATTCTGTATGGAACCCCAGATTTCTGTCTCCACACGCTGATCAATAAAACCTACGGCCATTTTTGTTTTTTGAGATCTATCTAAGACAAAGATTATAGGAGCACCCTGGTTTGCTGCTGATTGATAAGTGACCCTCCAATTCCATTGTGTACCTACTGGAGACAATATAGGATGCCAGAATTTGTCAAAACCTTTTATGGAGAGATAGCAGGAAATGTTATTTTCTTTGAGAAAAAATTCGTTCCCTCCTTCTTTGAATAAATCCCAAGAAATTATTTCAGATTGACTCTCTGATTCCTCTTTTATAATCAATACATAATTACCACTAGTGTATTTTTCTTTGATAATTCCCTTTTTTTTTGTTCTTGAATCTAAATTCCAAGATCTGGCTGGTGGATCTAAATCAAATTTGATTAGACACCTAACACCCAAAACTCTTTTTTCAATAATCACGACTGAGCTCCTTTTTCTCTCTTAAAAGCTGGAAAATTTCCCTGACCTCTTCGTAGTTTTACGAGAAAGTAAGATTAACCCTCAAATATCTTAATTGGGTATTTCCTTAGCAGAAATCCTTTGGAGTTGCTCGACAAGCATAATACTTCGTGGTTCCATTTTTACCTTAACTTTCTGAGTAAGTAACATTTTTTCAGCAATTACTTCTGTGCCTTTAATAGATATGCACTGAACTCTAACAGGCATAATTGAACTATTGTAATTTACCAATTTTAGAATTGGTTCTTGATAATCGTCCGTATAATTGGCCAGAATATGACCGATCTTTTGAGGACCCACTCGCCAACTACTATGGAGTACAGCAGGTACTTCTATAGAGTGGATCTCCTCACCTTCTCTAAAAGGCCAGGGATTAAAATTAGCCTTAAACTTTAATGTGGGAACATTACCCATAGCTACTGGCCGTAGCATTTCCCCAAAGATTAGATAATCACGGGCGTAGTCTCGTTGCACTTGAATACACAGTTTAATGAATTTAAGAGCTTCAGCTTGACAAGGGGCAGGATCATAACTTTTATTAAGACCTAGGGTCATCTTTCCTCTTTGTCCTAAAACCAAATTAATAAGAAAACCTTCTGTTATTATTTGAGCCGCTTTCAAGAAAAGACCTTCTGGTGCGTCCATATCTGGATATCCCAATCCAGCAAAGCCAAGTATATAGGGATGATAAATATAGTTAAAGAGCGGCACGTTTTGTTGTGTGATAGAAGTAGGGAAAAAGTCACGCCGGGAATCATAGGTGCCGAGAAGGGGAATATAGAGCTCGCATGGTGCCCCCTCGGTAGAGAAAAGAAATTCTTCCTTTTCTCTTGCTGCTTGTTTTTGAATCTCATTTAGAAAATTGAATATATGCTCGTGCATCCATTTTCCAATCCCCAGGGTGTGATTATGTTCTTTACTGTAACATTTATTCGCTTGAAATCCAAGGATAGCATCGATTTGCACAATGTCAGCTCCAAGGTTGAAGCACCCCATTATACTATCCCTTAAGATTTCTTTGGCCTTAGAACTACCTATGCATAAGGTTGCCGCATCACTTTCTCCCCTTGAATGAACGTCAGGACACCCAGTAATATCAAGAGCAATGCATTCTTTACTCTCTTTTTGGAAGCGAGAATAGTCCTTGTAATCAGTATTTTTGGAACGATAATGCCATAGCGGCTGAATATAAAGACAAAAATAATTTCTGTCTAGATGCATTTGCTTTATCGCTTGTTTAAAAGGCTCTTCACCTTGAAAGGGAGGAAAATAGTCTGGTCCTATCCAAGGACCATGTTTTTCCCATTGCATCGCTACAGCAATTACAGAACAACTCAAAGCTTTCGAATATTTCCTTATGACAGGGGGGACCTTGCTTGGGGGATGATAGTCTGTATTAGGAACTGCCATGGGGTCAAAATCTGCCTTGCCCCGTGTTCGGTAAGTGATGACTACTGGAGCCTTTTTGTACCATTCGGGAATATCTTTTCGCTGGTCCAATCGCTTTGCACACATAGGTTGTTTATAGGCCCATTTTTTATATATATCGGCCGCTGTCCGCCAGTCACCTTGGAATACTCCCACAATGGTATCATAAAGCAAACTGGTAATCTGTCCTGGTATTTCCTCAATATAATGCTCAATGGTTAGATCAAGGCCCTCTATTCTTCTTGTTGGTGAAAAAGACTTACAGTATCCAGAAGTGTCATAAGTCGCCAGATAAAGGCCGGCTACATCATTATAAAAGGCCATCATCTGGACTGTATTTATCCCAGGATGCCGAAATTCGTAGATACCCACCGGGGGTGACATCTTTTTACCTAAAGGCGAAAAGTATGGGGGTAGAGAGTCTGATGGGTTGACAAATAAACATCCATTATCCACGTAGGGGACTAACAAAAATTCTTTAGCGGTTTTAGATGGCTTTGGCTCGAGTGGACAGCGAGCAACAATTACAGGATAGTAAATTTTACGAAGCTTCAAGGAACTAGCGTTGTTTACCTGAATACGCCATTGGCTGATTTCAGAGTTTTTCTCCAGACGAACTTGGCATTGCACATCAACCTCATATTGTTGATGTTCCTCGAAGTTAATGAAAAGTTCTTTTGCTTTAGTCGAGAATTTCACATTACTGGAGCATCTCCTGAAGTCTTGTGAGCTAATTCGGATTATCACTCCATTGTCGCTCATAAACTCAAGAACATAGAGTTCTCCACCTTTGATTAGGTCACTAATAAAATTCTGTCCTGTCTTTCGGTCCTTCAATAGAACTATCCCTGCTCTTCCCTCTTCCTCGAGAACGATTTCTAACCTCTCATTAGACAGAATAATTTGGTTTTGCGACATTCACATCCCCCTCTCAATTGTTCGATTTGAAAACTTAATAGTCTCGTTAACTATATGACTCATTACAACAAGTTCTATTTGTGAATTTCTTTTTTTTGGGTGCATCTTAATTACTATGGTTCAATTAACACTCTTATTGACTTATTATCTTCAAAAAAGGTATGGAATCCTTCGTCAATTTGCTCTAAAGGATATACATGGGTTACCAGTTTTTCAAAATCCTCTTTTCCTTTTCTTAGCATCTCGACTATATTCTTATGTTCTCCTATAGAAAAGTACATCAATCCCCTCACACCAAGATGCCTATGCACCAGGAGATCACTTATGAAAATCTCGCTTAGATCTAAAGGAAGAGAGGGGTGTTCTCCTATTGGATAGACATATCCACCTTTTCTCACAGAATAGATAGCATTTCTAAAAGCATCCACAGTATTTGAGGTATCAAAAGCCATATCAACACCAAGGCCATCTGTCATATCCTTTATAAGCTTAACTGGGTCTTCTTTAGTAGCATTAATTATAACTTTTGCCCCAAAGTCTTTTGCTAATTCTAACTTATTCTCTACTATATCTACTGCATATATATTACCAATATCCCTAAGATTAAGTATTTTTATGGCAGAAAGTCCTATCGGCCCACACCCATATATAGCTATTGATTTATCTTTGGTTATATCTACTTCCATAGAAGCGCCATAAGGAACACCTATAGTATCAAGGGTCAAATTTCCTAATTTAGCAGATACATCTTCAGGCAGTTTTAAAAGATTTTTTTTGGGAACCTTAACATACTCTGCATATCCACCGTCCCAATGATCACTCATTATGTTTTTATCAAAGTCCACACAGTAGTGCGTTAGTCCCTTTTTGCAGTAATAGCATTTGCCACAATAATTTATGCAATAAATAGCTACTTTATCCCCTTCTTTGAATCCCTTTACCTCACTTCCAATCTCATCTATAGTTCCTGTTACCTCATGGCCTGGAATATATTTAAGTCTTTTTAATTCACCTCTCTTGGGTCTGGTCTCTGGTACCAAGGGAAATGGCCATCCATGATAATACTTGTGTCTATCCGATCCACAGATACCACAATATGCAACCTTTACTACAGCCTCATCGGATCCAGGCTTTGGTTTTTTAACTTCCTCTATCTTTACTACACCACCTCCATAAAAAATAGCTGCTTTCATATGTTCCCCCTCTTTCATATTTTTCTTTCATATCCTTTGATGAAATTATTGTTTAGTTTGTACCTTTCACAAAATTCTATCAATCCTCTACAGCATCTCGCCAAGTATATCGGGATTTATATCCTAGCAGTGCTTTAGCTTTACCACAATCCATAAGAGGATCTCTTCCTTTTAACTTTTTTTAAAAGGAATCCTCTCAGACCAATACTTTCTTACTAATTCTACGCTGTCAGTTTTCGTTACATTATCCTTTGCACAAATGCAAAATACCTCATATTTTTTTAAGCCTTTTGCCTCAACCATAAGTCGGAATGCCTGCGCTATATCTCTAACGTCGCAATAGGCCCAGCATCCATCTTTTAACAGTTCAGGATTC
>SDBU01010851.1_pt1 | contig 10060 bp, 8 predicted proteins | sample 2277071 | NCBI WGS metagenome assembly SDBU01 (sample SAMN10397929, study PRJNA504765) | marine sediment metagenome | isolation source: marine sediment core GS08_GC12, 126 cmbsf | place: Arctic Ocean: Gakkel Ridge, Loki's castle | collected 2008 | reverse complement strand
TTTTCGGTACAGGCTGCTCAGCCCGATGTTCAAGGTTTTCTTCGCGTAACCTTCTCTGGAGATCCTCTCTCAAAATGCCATCATGGAGGATGAGCAGGCGGAGATCGGGGCGAAGTTTCGCGGCTTGGATAAAGCCTTCCACGAGGATATCTACTCCATAAATCGGCCTGAGCGCTCGGGTTGAAAGTATGATGAAGGCATCCTGCCACCCTAATTTCTCGCGCAATTCTTCCGCCGAACCTGGCGAATAGTGATTCAAATCGACGCCCCATGGAAAAATCACCATCTTATCTCGAGGCATGCCCAAAGTTTGTGCGGCCGACGCAACTGCCTCACAATCACATGCGAGCAGGCTCGACCTGGACAATGTGAATTCTGCGATCACCCGCCCGTTACCCTCTTGGGCATCTCGAAGGATGTCGTAGCCCCATGACATGGTAAGCAGAGGTGTGAAATTAATCAGTGCCGTCAAATAAGCACACGATTGAACCGGGCCTGCATGGATCAAATCAGGCCTGATTTCATCAATAACTCTCTTCAGGTCTGCTGCATATTTCGGCTCTTCAAGGGCGGGATTGGCCTCAGTTCCTCCGATCCAATCGATCGTCCCTATACTGCCAGGAAGAGCTCGGTCTTCCAGAATCCTTTGGCTCTGCTGAAGACGAAGGAAATAAACCTCATGATCCGTCTCACCAAGTGCAGAGAGAATTCTATGATCATGGGGAGTGTAATCCTTCGAAAAATAGATTACGCGCATTAGTCAACCACTTCTGCCCAGTAGATTTCAGCGCCAGCTGTGATATGTTTGGCTGCCACCTTCCCAATTAAATTGTCAAGTTCATAGGGAAGAATTGCTCCGCTAGGCGCAGGTCTGAGCACATCAATCATTTCTCTTACGAAAGTTTCACCCTGCTTGATATCCCTGGCGGCTCTAAGACAACGTTGTTGTACAACCACCGTCTCTGTTTCATTATCAGCAACGCGTTTGTCGGGTGAGCCTAAGGCTCTTTCCAATTCTCGAGTGCGATCAACCATCTCGCGCCATGCTACGGGATCCATTGAAAATGGGTGATCTGGCCCAATCCTGGAATTGTCATCAGTAAAATGCTTCTCGATTGCACGCGCTCCCAGTGTGACCGCACCCAGCACAGTTGCGTGCCCAGAGGTATGATCGGATAAACCCAAGACAACATCAGGATAAAGAGCAGCATAAGTTTTAAGGACATTCAAATGAATGTAATCAAAATTTTCCAAACTTGCTGTGTAATTGGTGTTGCATTGCATCAATATGAGTTGATCATTTCTCTTGAGTATCTCATCCACCGCCCTTTGGACATCTTCAATCGATGATGCTCCCGTGGCCAAAATGACGGGCTTTCCTTTATCCGCGATAGTTCGAAGGATCTCAAGCCAGGTAATATCCCCCGATCCAATTTTAAAGGCCGGCACATAGGGTTCAAGCATATCAACCGCTTCGAAATCATAGGGTGAAGAGAAATAATCGATGCCAGCTTGATCGCATTCACCTTTCAATATAGGCGTCCATTCGAAGGGTACTGAGGCGCCTTGATACACCTCAAAAACGGATTTTTTCCAGGTCGCTTGGTGAGATTGTTGTGATTTCATAGATCGAAAGCCATAGTCGCTAACGATCTTTGGGGCGCGGAAATTCTGAAATTTCGCTGCGTCCGCTCCTGCTTCCGCCGCCAATCGGATCAACATTTTTGCCCGCTCGATATCCCCATCATGATTTGCGGAGATTTCGGCGATAAAGTAGGTTGGATTATCTCCCCCTACCAATCTCTCGCCGATTTGAATGGCCCTCATTTCAATCCCCTCCTATCATTGCTTTCAATCGATCGGAATATCCGATTTCACGCAAGGTCTTAAATCTTCGAAGTCCATCTTCTATCGTTGGCAGTTCTGTCTGTAACACTTGTTCAAGTTTCGTTGTCGATAGACAAAGGTTCTTTGGGCGTTTTGCGCTTAGACCGACCCTATCAACCGTCACAGCTTCGATGAGCTCACCAGCGAGCCCAAACTCACGAGCTAAGTTCCCCCCAACCTCATACTTACTCATGCAATTCCCTGCCACTACATGAAAAATACCCGCCATATTCCTTTCAATCATCTTCAGTAATATCTTGCATAAATCATTTACCAATAACGCCTTCACTTTTACGTCGATAAACCCCTTGCAACTTTCTCCGTTTTCTAGGCTTTCGAGAAAGAATTCAGCCAGACTGCTCTTGTCTTGCGCATTCCAGCCAAAGAAATTCGTGCGTACGATCAACACACCTGGATGTTCTTCCGCAACTGCTCGCTCTCCCTCCAACTTGCTTTCGCCATATACGCTAATTGGTTGAGGGGTTTGATTCTCATGGTTATCCTCGGATTCACCATCAAAAACTGCATCGGTTGAGATGTGCAAGAGCTCAGCGCCCGCCAAGAATGCAGCGCGTGAGACAGATCTGGCCATGAAATGGTTCATCTGATGCGCGTGATCGGGGTCCTGCTCGCACCGGTCGACATTGGTTTCGGCCGCACAGTGGATGACCCAATCAGGGGAGACATCCGTTACAAACTCGAGCACCTCTTCATAGGCATTCAAATCCAACGCCATCATCATAACTCCACCGAGTCGCACAGGGTGTTTCAAATACACCGCGGTAACCTCATGCGATTGTGCAGATTCAAGGATCAGGTTCGCCCCAAGCAATCCACTCGCACCCGTAATAAGCAATTTCGTCACACCCATTCCTTCCTAGCCTTACCCCTTACGTTCCAACGGAGCAACCAGCTCCTGGATCTCATCAAGGGTTAACCAGTGGTCTTTTTGATCGCTAGCATAAATAAATCCATCCTCTAAAGGTTTTCCGCGATCCTTCCAATCCGTACGCTCCCATGAAGCGCCGGCTGGTTCGACAACGAACATGTCATCGAGTTCAATCGTTTGCCTGGCATCATCCTCAGAGACAAGAATTTCGTGCAACTTTTCGCCCGGTCTTATTCCGATTACTTCGAGCCGGCAGTCAGGAGCAATGGCCTTGGCCACATCAGCAACACGCATGCTTGGAATTTTTGGAACAAATATCTCACCACTATCCTTACCTGTATCCTCCGCCTTCATTTGTTCAAAAGCATGGATCGTGAACCTAACTCCTTGTTCTAGAGACAACCAAAAGCGTGTCATTCGCTCATCCGTAATGGTCAATGTTCCAGTCTCTCGCTGTTGAAAAAATAGTGGAACAACACTGCCCCGGCTCCCAATCACATTGCCGTACCTCACGCATGAGAACCGAGTGCCCTTTCCTCCGGCATAGGCGTTTGAACGAACGAAGAGCTTTTCAGCTGCCAGTTTTGTGGCGCCATACAGGTTCACGGGATTAACTGCCTTATCTGTGCTAAGCGCCATAACTTGGTCAACTTCCATGTCAAGCGCAGCGTCGATCACGTTTCTGGCGCCCATTATGTTCGTCATAATGGCTTCGTTAGGGTTATACTCACATGCTGGCACCTGCTTCAACGCGGCCGCGTGTATGACAATATCTACATCCTGGAATGCTCTTCGTAACCTTCTAACATCCCTTACATCCCCAATGAAATACCGTAAACTCTCATCATCGAAGCCGGCGGTCCTCATCTCATGTTGTTTGAGTTCATCACGACTAAATACGATGATCTTCTTTGGATGGTATTCATCCAACATGATCTGGACGAATTTCCGTCCATAGGAGCCGGTTCCTCCCGTTACAAGAACGATCTTATCTTCCCAATTCATAGTTAGTTACCTCTCCCCGGATGATATTGCTGCCGGCTTTTGAAAGAGAATAAGAGGATACTGCCCAATCCGCCCAAGATAGCGTGGGGCGATTTCTTCGAAAGCGTAAATTAAGCGCAGCCAGAACTTGCCAACTAGTTTTCGATGGATAAATGCTCGCATAAATGCTGTGCTCACCGATCGCCATACTCGAATTTCCAGACCGGTTAATTCAATGAGTTCAGTTTTGATCCAACGGTAATCATGCTTGAAGGTGAAGGTTCCTGGTTGAGAAATGAGCTCTTGGACATCATCATTTTCGACCTGATTTACTTCTGGTTTACGCTCAGGACCTACTTTACTTCTCATTCGTGCATGAATTGCTCTCGTAGCCAAAGAAATGGGCAATTGAAGTAATTTCATTAGAGGTGAATGAATCCCCCAACTGTAAACAATAGCTGCTCTGCCAGATGGCTGTAAAGTCCGTTGTAAATCAAAAAAGGCCAATTTATGCTCATCACTTGGTAAATGATGAATTGTGTGAAGGGAAATTAACCCCTTAAACACATCGCTTTTAAAAGGCAAATTTGCGATATCGCCAACCACATACAAGCCATGATCACCAATTCTTTGCCGGGCTTCTTTCAAAGCAAGCATAGAAATATCGAGACACACTCGATAGTCGAATCCCTTTGAATATTCAAGGTACTCCGGATACTGAATCGGACCTGAGCCGGCATCTAGCAGGTAGCTGCCACTCTCCGGAATATATCTGGAAACCCGCAAGTGGCATCGATGGACGTATTCCCTTGAGACAGGTCGCAAATCCTCATATCGAGCATTTTGATAGAGACCTTCCCCGATGCTCCGCCAACCCACAGAATCATAAAAATCACGTACTTGCTGTTTCACTTCCGCTTCGGTGGTTAACACATTTCCCCTCGATGTCATTTGTGGGAGTTCCACTGAATCGATCCACCTAACAAGGCATCAATTGTGGGTTGATATTTTTTTTCGTGATCCTCCAGAACGGTCTTCATACTTCTGGTCTCGATATCGTCCCAAAAACGAATCAGATGCCAGGGAAAGGGAAAAGGATACTCAAAGAAAAAGCGGTAGGCATAGGCCCATGCCAATTCAACCTGAGCTTGAGGCAGGCGATGTTTTTCAGGATCACCTGAGATCTGATCCAACAAGCTCAAGTATTCAGGCATGGTTTCTGGATCGTATGTGAAACCCTTCTGACGATAATGGGTCATTCCACTCACGATCACAGGAACGCCATTCATCGCCATCTCCATGCCAACCGTCGTAGTGTAAACCAGCCCCAAATCGGCGAGTTCAATCAAATCGTAGGTGTTCACCGTCGATTCTGGCGGCACGACAGTCACATGGGGAGGCAATTCTGGCAAAGTAGATTGAACGATTTCGACAGAGGGATGTCCTGCTCCGAGCAATTCACCTGGATGGACACGCACAACCAACTGGACATCTTTTCGTTGGGCAAAATGCCGAACAGTTTTTGCGAGCCAATCCGCCATCCCCGATGTAAAAACCTGCCTACCGAGCGCGAGACTATCACCAACCACATTGGTGCAAAGCAGCGCGACCGGAGTACCTGGATCCAGATCCAAGGCTTGTCTTGCTTCAGCAGCGCCCTTACTCTGACCAGCCTGCCATTGACGCGAAAAATTCAACCATAATTTTCCACCGCGACGAGCTTCATAGAGCGTACGTAATTCTTCTAACTCGCCATCGCCTAAAATAAGGTTTCCCCTTTGCTTCCAAAGTTCAGTGGTATTCATGCGCATAACTTCATCATTCTGCGCCAACCACATTCGCTCACGTTGTTCTCCAAATTCAATCGTCACACAGGGCATATTTAAATGGCGTGAGATTCGATAGAAGACGCCGTATTCAAGAATGCTGCCGTTGGGAATGATGACGACATCAAACCTGCTGCCGGGCAGCAGTTCCAAGGCTGTATTTGCAGCGACACAGTTGCGTTTGTAGCGTAGCTCATAAAGCCTTTTATCCTCCCCATCATCTTCAATATTTATGCTCTCCCTTTGAAGCGTATATTGCACATCTAGCTCGCTTTGCTCTCTGATCATTCGCTCAATTGAGGAGGCCAAGGGCCAATTTTGACTCTGGGAAAAATCGTGAAGCCGCACAATCTTGTTTAACTGCTTCAATATCTTGCGCAAATACACTCGTTGTCTGCGTAGGTTAAATTTGTCAACAGGCTCAAACCAGTTTCGGAAAGGCAAATATGCCAATTCGACCTTAATTCCTAGACCAGACAAGAGAAGCGCCAGGGAGACACAATACTCGAACCACCAACTTAAATTGGCAACGATGAGGACGTTTTTAACAGGGATTCCATCAGTTTTTGGTCTGTATTGCTCTACGGCCTTGATCCAGCCAGGTAGACTGCCTTCCAAGCGATCCAAACGAAAGCAGCCCTCAAGCTCACCACTTGATGGCCGGATGGTCTCCACCACCTCTGCACTCATAGGAATATGACCCAGAATTCGTTTCAGCAGCGATGATGCCATTATGTGCTACCTAACACTTTCTGCAATTTCCCACTCAAGTGACGGGCGCAAGGGTCCACGTCTTTGTTCAGGCCAATGACTACCCGGAGCTCCAGTCCCATCTACTGTAAATGTGAGCGCGTGCTCATCTGTAAAAAAGGATCGAATCCGGAATGCGCTTGCATTTACTCCAAGAATAAAGCGCCCTTCATTGAGTAGGTCCGCGGGAAATTTACACCGGCTGATATGTGTCCCCGCAGATCGGGTCGTATAACGTTCAAAATCCTCTCGTGCATCGGTGTCAAATGTTGTGAATACAGGTTCACCTTTACTGGTAGAAAGGTAAAGGCCCGTTCGTAATCCCGTGATTTCTTCATCTAAATCATACTCAAACTCAACCATAAATGGCTTGGCGGAAAAGACCTGGTTGGTAATTCTCCCCTGGTGATCCAAAACACGTAATGCACGCGGATGAAAGGGAGATGTGTCGGATGCCATTTCCGCCTCATCCCATCTCTGCTCACCCGCCTGGCTCATGTCGGAGGTCATGTAATAATCAATCGCCTCTGCAGTTGGGGCCGAGTACACAATTCGGCCCTCGTTCAAGACAATCGTGTGTCCAGTTAAGCGCGCAATCGCCGACATGTTATGGCTCACGAAAAGAACCGTTCGACCGGCGTGCGCGACTTCGCTCATCTTTCCCAGACACTTTCGTTGAAATTCTGCGTCACCAACCGCCAGTACCTCATCGACAATGAGTATTTCCGGTTCTAAGTGTGCAGCCACTGCGAAAGCCAGCCGAAGGTACATGCCACTGGAGTAACGCTTGACCGGGGTGTCAATAAATTTGAGGACCTCAGCAAAGTCGACAATTTCATCGAATTTGCTTTTAATTTCTGACCTTTTCATCCCCAAAATGGCGCCGTTGAGAAAAATATTCTCTCTTCCTGTTAGTTCAGGATGAAAACCCGTCCCAACCTCTAGGAGAGATCCTACTCGGCCATAGATTTCAGCAAAACCTTCAGTAGGTTCAGTGACCCTGGATAGCAATTTCAGTAACGTGCTTTTACCCGCACCATTTCGGCCGATCACACCTAATACCTGCCCTCGTTCAAGTTCAAAGGAGACATCGCGCAAAGCCCATATTGTGTCTGATTCAGGGCGCGTAGCACCTTTTCGTCGTAACCATTTGAAAGGAGCAGATGCCCCATCGACAAGGGCGTCGCGCAAGGTACGGTACGTATCAATGGTCTCACCGATACGGTACTGCTTCCCCAGATTCAACGCTCGAATAGCAATCTCAGACATGTCAGACATTGTCCATAACCCGATTTCCGTAACTCGAATACCCTTCACCAATCTGCAACCTAAACTACGTCAGCGAAGGTCCTTTCCATTCGTCTGAAGTAAAAAATCCCGCTTACCAAGAGTATGAGTGAAATTCCAAAGGAAGCGATCAGCGTCCCTGCTTCAGGTTGACCGACACCCAGAATTGCCCACCGAAACCCGCTCACGACACCGGCCATAGGATTAAGTGCATAAAAGGGCTTAAACCATTCAGGGATGATGCTTGATGAATACACCACAGGTGATAGGAAGAACCATAGTTGCAGCAGGAATGGAATGACATAACCTATATCCCGATAGGTGACATTCAATGCCGCAAGCCACATTCCCACACCGCTCGCAGTAAAAACTGCCATTATTATGAAGATGGGAGTGGCCCATAGCGCTGATGTGGGTCGTATCCCGTAATAAATCATCAAGGCAATCAAAACCAAGCATGCAATGGCAAAATCCACCAAGCCTGCAATTATCGGAGCAATAGGAACGGTCAACCTTGGGAAATAAACCTTAGTGATCAGGTTGCGATTGGCAACCAGGCTTACCCCAGCTTTACTTACGCCGCTCTGGAATAATTGCCAAGGGAGAATGCCGGCGAAATAGAAGACGGGTTTGGCGATATCATCGGTTGGGATTCCTGCCCAATTCCCGAAAAAAATTGTGAACACAATCATTGTGAGCAGAGGCTGCAGAATAGCCCACCCCGCTCCCAGCAAACTCTGCTTGTATCGAACCTTGATGTCACGCCAAACTAAGAAATAGAATAACTCCCGATAACTCCAAATCTCGAGGAAATTGATTCGAATCCAACCTTTTGAGGGCTGGATGATGGTCAGGGGTGATGATTTTTGATCGACGGCAGCCATTTCGCTCTTCACAATCATGCTTCCCTTGTAAGAATCTCTTCACGGTTTTCTAGGTACCATTGCACCGTTTTCTGTAGACCCTCTTTAAAGGGCGTTTTCGCTTTGAAGCCAAATTGTTCTTCCGCCTTATCGGTATTTAAAGCACGACGCGGTTGACCATTTGGTTTTGATGTATCCCATTTCAATTCTCCCTGGTAGCCCGTTAACTCTGTGATCAGCTTCGCTAAATTTTTGATACTGATTTCTCTGCCTGAACCCAAGTTGATTGGATCACTTGAATTGTAGTGTTCCGCAGCCGATAAGATGCCTTCTGCAGCGTCCTCAACATAGAGAAACTCTCTGGTGGGTGAGCCATCACCCCATACCTCAATGCTGGGTGTATTCTTCTCTTGAGCATCGACACATTTACGGATCAATGCTGGAATAACATGGGAAGTTTCTAAATTGAAATTGTCCCTGGGACCGTACAGATTTACGGGGATTAGACATATAGAATTGTAATCATATTGATCACGGTACGCCTGGGACTGAACCAGCATCATTTTCTTGGCCAAGCCATAAGGCGCATTTGTCTCCTCGGGATACCCATCCCAAAGGGTTTCCTCGCGAAAGGGCACCGGTGTGAACTTAGGGTATGCGCAGACAGTACCGATGGTAACAATCTTTTCGACACCAGATTGCCAGGATTCATGGATCAACTGCGCGCCCATCATCAAGTTGTCATAAAAAAATTCGGCTGGTCGCGCTCTATTTGCTCCAATGCCTCCCACATTTGCCGCTAAGTGAATAATTATGTCGGGATTCGCCTCTGCCAGCAGCCTTTGGACAGCCTCATTCTGGACCAAGTCAAAGTCCTCAATCTTCGGAATAAAAATATCTTTGGCGTCTTTCTCTTTTAGGTTCTCAACGACATAAGAGCCCAAGAAACCCGCCCCACCTGTGACGCAAACCCTACGATCCTTCCAAAATTCATTCTGGCTCATGTACACTCCCATTAAAGATCTTTACTAACTACTGAACGCTCAAATTTGCATTCCGGTATCGATCAGAGAACGGATCACAAATTAGGCCTGAGCGGAGCAGTAGAATTAGATCTTGAACTCCGTCTTTCACTGATCGCTGTGCGCGAAATCCTAACGCCTTTCGAATCTTGGTGTATGAGACTCGGATGTCCCTCATGTCGCCGCTGAAACTGCGCTCTATGAATTCCACCCGGGTTTTTGGGAGTTCAGAACATATTACTGAAACAATATCTTCCTTAGTACGATTTCCCTCTTCAGAACCAAGGTTATAAATTTCTCCACAAATGAGACCTTGGTGTGCATCAAGACCCATGAGGGTTTCAGTGCTCCAAGGATTACCCATCTGATGTAAGATGATTTTTATACCGTGACTGTCCGCCAGAGTTAGGATGGCGTCTAGGTTCTGCGCCCAGTTCACGTCGCGGGTTACGTCGATGTGGGCTTTGTTTCCGCTCTGTCCTCCATTTGGGCGTACAGCGGTGATATTAAGATCCTTTAGGGTCTCCCATACAGGGACTACATGGCTGATAC
>SDBU01010850.1_pt1 | contig 10061 bp, 9 predicted proteins | sample 2277071 | NCBI WGS metagenome assembly SDBU01 (sample SAMN10397929, study PRJNA504765) | marine sediment metagenome | isolation source: marine sediment core GS08_GC12, 126 cmbsf | place: Arctic Ocean: Gakkel Ridge, Loki's castle | collected 2008 | reverse complement strand
CAGGAGAGGAGGCCAGTTTTCCAGTGTACCATCCCACGTTGGAAGAATTTAGAGCGCTAAAAGATTATGGAAATCTAGTGCCCATCTACCGCGAGATTCTCGCCGATTTGGAGACGCCCGTTTCCGCTTTCTTGAAGGTGAACCGTGGTGGCTATTCCTTCATTTTGGAGAGTGTTGAAGGTGGCGAGCGCATAGCCCGCTATAGCTTCATCGGCACCGAGCCTTATCGGGTGATTACCACTAGGGAGGAAGAGAAAACCGACCCTCTCCGCCTCATCGCTGAGGAGCTGGGCAAATACAAGCTGGTATCAGTAACCGGCCTGCCCCACTTTTGCGGTGGGGCAGTGGGCTATCTTGCCTACGAGACAGTGCGCCATTTCGAGGAACTCCCGTCACCCGACTCCGACCCGTTGGGTCTGCCTGAGTCACTCTTCATGTTCATAGATACCCTCCTCGTCTTCGACCATGTTACTCATAAGATTAAGGTTATCAGCCACGCTCGCCTGGACGGTGACGTAGACAGTGCCTATGAGGCGGCAGTTGGGAAGATAGATGACCTGGTGCGCAGGTTAGAGCAACCCCTTGCACACAGCCGGCACATAGCGACTCTGGATACCCCGGCAAGACCCGCTGAAATCTCATCAAACTTCACCCGGACAGAGTTCGAGGCCAACGTAGAGAAGGCACGGCAATATATCACCGCTGGCGAAGCCATCCAGATTGTGCTTTCCCAGCGCCTGAGCCACCGTACCAATGCCCACCCGTTCGACATCTACAGAACGCTACGCACTATCAACCCCTCGCCCTACATGTTCTTCCTGGACTTAAAGGGCTTCCAGATTATTGGGGCATCCCCCGAGATTCTTGTCAGAGCCGTGGATGGCATCTTAACCAACCGTCCTCTCGCCGGGACACGGCCGCGCGGGAAGACCCCGGCCGAGGATGCCCGATTGGAGGCGGAACTCCGTAATGACGAGAAGGAGCGCGCTGAGCACATAATGCTGGTGGACCTGGGGCGCAATGACGTGGGGCGGGTGAGCGTACCGGGTACAATCAAGGTTAGCGAGGTTATGGAGGTGGAGCGCTACTCTCACGTCATGCACCTGGTAACCAACGTGGAGGGTAAGCTCCGCAGTGACATGACTCCCTTGGATAGCCTCCGCGCTTGTTTTCCCGCCGGCACCGTCTCCGGTGCTCCCAAGATTCGAGCCATGGAGATTATCGCTGAGCTTGAGCCTGATAAGAGAGGGCCCTACGCTGGGAGTGTGGGTTATTTTAGCTTCTCGGGCAGCCTGGATACGGCAATAACCATAAGAACCATTGTCATGGCCAACGGGATGACCCACGTTCAAGCTGGTGCCGGTATTGTCTATGATAGTGTGCCAGCACGTGAATATGAGGAAACTCTAAACAAGGCCCGGGCCTTGCTCAGAGCTATAGAGGAGGCAGAAGCTTTAAGACCTGTCGGGGAGGAGCCATGCTCTTACTAATAGATAACTATGATAGCTTCACATATAACCTGTTCCAGTATTTGAGTGAGCTGGGAGCAGAAGTGGAGGTGGCTCGTAACGACAAGATAACCCTCGAAGAGATCGAGAGGATCGGCCCGGAGCGCATCGTAATCTCCCCCGGCCCCTCCACCCCGCTGAAGGCCGGGATATCAAATGATGCCATCCGATACTTCGGAGCCAAGGTGCCCATTCTCGGTGTCTGCCTGGGGCATCAGTGCATCGGCTATAGCTACGGAGGGACATTCGGCCCAGCGAGAGAGATCATGCATGGCAAGTCATCCCTGGTCTATCATAATAATACTGGTGTTCTTCACGGGCTCGCCAACCCCTTCCCCGCTATACGCTACCATTCGCTGGTCGTGGTACGTGATGGGCTTCCCGACTGCCTGGAGGTAACTGCCTGGACAAAGGATAACACCATCATGGGGCTACGCCATAGACAGTACCCGGTGGAGGGTATACAATTTCACCCGGAGTCTTTTATGACCCCGGTAGGGAAGGATGTACTTAAAAATTTTCTACAATTACATTATAGTGAAGTGGTTTAGAACCCATCCCCCTGACCCCCTTCCCTTAGTAAGGGAAGGGGGAGTAGAAGTAAGAGAGGGGGCTTCGCCCCTCTCTAAGACCTCTTCCCAATTTTGGGGCAAGAAAGAATAGGGGAGTAAAGGAGAGGCAAAGCCCCTCTTAAAAACCTGATTGAATGGGGTGGGGAATCAAGGATGTTTAAGAAGGGTGAAACCCTTCTTCTATAACCCTCCCCCTCTCCTTGATAAGGAGAGGGGGATACAGGGGGTGAGGTTCGTACTAGGCAGAAGTCGGAGGTGAAGAGATGAACAAAATTCTTATTCCTATCCTTATTGTAGTCCTGGGACTTCCGGCTCTGATAATCTTCGGTTTTGTTGATTTGTCGACAAAGATAGATTTGGGGCAAGTGGTGGAAATCATAATCTTTGCTGTTCTTGTGGTGGTTACCACGATTTATGCCGAACAAACTTCACGTATTGCTAAGGCGACAAAAGAGCAAGCTGAAGAGATAAGAGAGCAAAGGGTGATGGCCTCACGGCCGGTAATAATTCAGAAAGCGGTAGTTGAAACTGAGACAGAACTCGCTACATTTGGTTCCAAGGATTGGTTTTCTTACTTTGAAGTATATAACGCAGGAAATGGCCCAGTAATAGAGGTGGAAATCTCTTTGCTGAATGATGAAAAGACACCCATACATAGTCAGAGGAAAACTTTCCTAAGAGCTGGTGAACCCCCAATAGAATTTTCTCCTAGTGAACTAGCTAGCCTAGAGAAATCCACCTTCTACCTTGTATGCGAATATCAAAGCATCTTTTCTCACGGCCCGCAGCCAACATGGTATCAAACTTGGCTACCTTTCGAGACCATTGAAAGTAGCGAAAAAGGAAAGATTTATGTGAAACCTGGCGAGTTAGAATTCAAAGAAGTTTCGGAAAGGGAACGTATCGATGCTTTTGGTAGCAGGAGTAAACCAAAATGATTAAGGAAGCTATCGGCTTACTGGTTTCAGGGCAATCCCTCACTCTCGAACAAGCAGCCGAGGTGATGGTGGAGATAACCAGCGGCCAGGCAACACCAGCCCAGTTTGGTGCCTTTGTTACCGCCCTGAGAATTAAAGGGGAGACGGCCGATGAAATTGCCGGGCTGGCCAGTGTCATGCGGGCTAAGGCGATTCGGGTAATGACATCTGACCCAGTAATCGATGTTGTCGGCACTGGGGGTGATGGCTCGGGCAGCTTCAATATATCCACGGCAGCGGCTTTCGTTGCCGCTGGCGCCGGCATGAAGGTAGCCAAGCATAATAACCGGGCCATGACCAGTCACTGCGGTAGCGCCGATGTCCTTGAGGCATTAGGAATCAGGATTGACCTCGATGCCGACCAGGTGAAAGATTGCCTGGAGCAGGTGGGCATCGGCTTTATGTTCGCCCCGTTATTTCACCCGGCAATGAAGTTTGCCACCACGCCCCGGCGTGAGATTGGCATACGCACTGTTTTCAACATCCTTGGGCCGCTAACCAACCCGGCACTGGCGGAATGTATGGTCATCGGTGTGCCCAGTGAGGAGCTTGGCGAAAAGCTGGTGCAGGTGCTGCATCGCCTGGGCTCAAAGCACTCCCTGGTAGTTCATGGCCTGGACGGAATGGATGAGATCTCGATAGCCGCGAAATCCAGGGTGTGGGAACTACGAGACAGTGAGATAACAGATTACTATCTGTCACCTGAGGATTTTGGGCTGGCAAGGGCAGGAGCAGGGACGGTTAAGGGTGGGGCACCAGCGGAGAATGCGGCAATGCTGCGCTCGGTGCTGGAGGGTGAGCAAGGACCGAGACGAGATGTGGTACTGATGAATGCTGCCGCAGCCATAGTGGCTGGCAGCAGGGCCGAGCATCCTTCGGGGCCTCCGGCCCTCAAGGAAGGAATGGAGATAGCCGAGGAGGCAGTAGATAAGGGCCGGGCCTTGGAGAAGCTGCAAAAGCTGATTGAACTGAGCCAGAGTTTCAAACTGGAGGGGCAATAAATGGTGGTTCAGGCTTTTCAATAAACTGCAAAAGCTAGCCAGACTCAGCTAAGGCGGGTTAGGTGTATGTTTTTGGATAGTATTGTCGCCGATAAGCTAGACGAGCTAAAGCAGAGACAGGAGACTGTGCCCCTGCCTGAACTTAAGGCGGCCATTAGGGGAGAGTCTCCACCCCTTGATTTGGCGGCTGCCCTCAGGGGAGATAGCATCCGTCTTATTGCTGAGGTCAAGAGGGCGTCGCCTTCCCAGGGAGTATTATGTTCCGATCTCAACCCTGTTGAGCTAGCGGACACCTATGCCCGATGTGGTGCCGCCGCAATATCGGTGCTCACTGAGTCACGATATTTTCAGGGAAGCCGGGAAGACCTTGAAGCTATCAGGCTCGAACTGCCAGACATCCCGCTACTAAGAAAGGACTTTATCCTGAAACCTTATCAGGTATACGAATCACGTGCCTGGGGGGCGGATGCCCTGCTGCTGATTGTTTCCATTTTAGACGACGCCAATCTTGAGGAATTACTCTCTTTAACTCATGATTTGGGAATGCAGTGCCTGGTTGAGGTGCATAACGAGACTGAACTCAAAAAGGCTCTGGCGTGCGGCGCAAAAATAATCGGTATTAACAACCGCAACCTCAATACAATGTCCGTAGACCTAAATGTCACCAAGCGGCTTTGCCCCCTCATCCCTCCGGGTCGAATAGTGATCAGCGAGAGCGGCATAAAGGAGCGAGGCGATATACAGAAGCTGAAGGAATGGGGGGTTGACGCCGTGCTCGTCGGCGAAGCACTGGTTACCGCCGATGACATAACCACAAAGATAAAGGGGTTATTCTTTGACCAGGGTTAAGATTTGCGGTATTACCGATGTCTTCTATGCCATGGCAGCAATAGAGGCTGGGGCTGACCTTATCGGGGTAGTCCTCGCCCCCAGCCCCCGGCAGGTTACTTACGAGAAGGCACGAGATATAGTCACTGCTGTCAGGACGCAAAAACGTAGTCTGCCGGCAGCGGGGGTATTTGTCAACATGCCGGCTGCCACCGTAAATGCGGTGGCAGCCTTCTGCGAACTAGATTGGGTGCAGCTCAGTGGTGACGAGACATGGGAGTACTGCCAGCAAATCGAAAAGCCAGTAATAAAAGCGGTTCATGTGTCTCGTAGTTTGGCAGAAGGGGAGCTTCTTTCCCACTTGGAAAACGGCCAACGGATATTGGGCTCCCAGCCTCCTATCTATCTTCTTGATACCTTGGTCGAGCATAAGTATGGGGGGACTGGTCAGGCATTTGGTTGGCAGATAGCCAGGCAGGCAGCAGCAAGATTCCCGCTGATTATCGCCGGTGGACTTCGCCCGGAGAATGTCGGGCAGGTGGTAACTAGATTGATACCCTGGGGGGTTGATGTTTCCAGTGGGGTTGAGACGAATGGGATCAAAGATGTTGACAAGATCAGGGCCTTTGTCAAGGCCGTCAGATCCATGCAGCAGGGAGCGTAATCAACTGAGGCAATTCGGCTACAAACCATAGCTCAGACGCCTTATCAACCGAAGAGGCAACGCATATTCCATCATTTTTGCCTGGGTAGTACCAATATCATAGGGAATGCGGTAGTGTCCAATAGATCGAGCCTCACTATCGTAGATAGCGTAGCTGGCCCGAGGGTCGCCGTCACGTGGCTGCCCCACACCACCAGGATTGATAATCAGCCGGTTCTCGGCCAGCGTGAGCACCGTATCTGCCGGAAATTCGCTTGAAGAACAGTCGCCCGTTCCGCTACACTCAAATATCAGCGGCACATGGGAATGACCAACCAGGCAAAACGGCGACTGGAAATAAGCCAGGTTTTCTCTAGCACTATCAACTGAAAGAAGATACTCCCAGATAGGCTCCCTTGGGCTACCGTGCACCAGGGTAAAATCGTCTCGCTGAAGAACCAGCGGTCGGCTATCAAGATACTTTATGTCCTCAGGACTCAGTTGCTCGGCTGTCCAGTGGCAGGCGGCGGCAGCATCAGGATTAAAGTCAGACGTATCAAGCTTGCCTATTGCTGCTAAGTCATGGTTTCCGGCGACACAAACATGGTCATACCGGCACAGGAGTTCAAGGCACTGGTGTGGGTCAGGGCCATAGCCGACGACGTCTCCCAAACACCACAACTCCGCCACCCCTCCCCGCTGCCCGATATCACCAAGCACTGCGGCAAATGCTTCCAGATTAGCGTGAATATCAGCCACAACTGCGAAGCGCATTCTATATAACAGACTATAGCAGGTTTTACTGAGTATGGCTATAGGGCTTGTTTTCAGATATACTTGGCGGGACGGAAGCCCATGCAAAACTGTTACTCCCCTTCCTTTTATAGAAGTACGCAACTGCCAATAACAATGGTGATAAGTTTCTAGACAGGGACGCCGAAGCAATGTTAGCTTGCAGGGTTCATAACCCAAAGGTCGTTGGTTCGAATCCAACCCCCGCTACCAAGAATAATTGAAGGGCATGGACTTCAAGGTCTGTGCCTCTATTTATTTAATCTCGATTATGTTACATTACCCATCAACGGAGTAGAATTAAAGAATGGAAAAGGATAATAAGCCTTACGGCATAGAGTGTTCTTGGGATTCTGAATATTTGTGTAAGAAGTGCGGCGGATTACTTTACTATGACATGGAGACGAAAGAAGACCACTGTTTTAATTCTCAATGCCCAAATTGCCCGAAACGTATTGAGATATACAGCACAGAAGAGGCAGATTTGTATTTACTTAATAGCCAATTGGCAGATATAGAAAAAGGGCTTGGTCAAATCATAAGTACTTGTGATTACAAGGTTCTAGCGTGGTTTCTTTTAGAAAGACGAAGGCATATTGTCGAAAGATTTTTTACCTCTGGAATTATGCATATTGATAATTTTTTGCTTTCGAATGAAATCCTGTTATTTATTCAGAAGTATAAATCACTTGGAATAAGAAATGACCCATTAACGTTTAAGGCAATTCTACAGTTATTCAGAAAGTATTCAGAGCACTTAAAATTGATAGAAGACCTGAAGGAAGGCAGATACCTGTTAGCTAGAAAACCAGTAAACAAAATATTCCGATTGAAATATTACGATGTAATTATTGATGAAATATGGTCTAGTTACGGTTTGGTTGATTTACAATCAATACCAGATGTGAATGCCTTTCGCTACCATGAAGTCATACAGAAAATCGTTAATTCGCAAAGCACAGTGATTAGTGTAGATTACGCTCCATATTTTGATAGGCTATGGCCTTTTGCTATTAGTGCTCAATACCTAGTCAAAAGAAACTATTCATCAGCACTAAAATACCAATACTCGGTAACTCCTACTGATTTAGCTAATATACTGAGCATCATAGCGAGTCTAAAGGATAATAATCTGATTACTGTATCAACTGTAAATCTACTAAAACACTTTATTAGCCAACCAGTTAGAGATAAGAATATTATGGAATTCATAAGTATGCTATCAGGTAATAACGATAAGATTCCTATTGTTTTTAAAATTGACGGAAGTATTATTCTAGATAGGCGAACTTTATTGCTGTTTTTCATGTTGATGTATAGCCAGCATCTACCATCAGATTTCGATGTAAGTGGTCAACAGAGAATAGCTCAACATAAGCAAGAGGCAGGTGGCGATTACGAAAATTTCTTAAAGGGTAAACTTGAAGGCATCGGCTACTATTGTTTACTAACATCTATAAATATCGGTGGACGAGATTATGATATAGTAGCGTTTTCTGAATTGAATCATGAGATATTATTAATCGAGACTAAATTCAAAGACCCATCCCCATCGTCATTTTCTAGGAATACTCTCATTGAACAAGAGTTGATTTACGAAAAAGAGGGTCTCCTTCCACAGGTAATTAAGCATCAAGAAAGATACGATTTACTGATGAAGGAAGGGGCCTTATTCCAGAAGACACTGCAGTTAAAAAACAATATCCAAGATTATCTCGTTAAAGCACTTTTTATTACAAAATATACTCCGTTGATTAGTTACTATGGGAACGTGCGGGTTATGTCTGAGAAAGAATTTGAGGAAAAAGAGTTACCAAGTATTACACTTCAAACCTAAACTACGGCACAAATTGAGATATTTCAAGAGACCTCTTTCGACCACATAAACCGCAACTATCCGCCTTAATGGATGTTATAGATTAACATCACATTATACTTGCCTATTGTGGCTTTAGAGTGCGCATATAACTGCTACCTGTCCCCACCACCCCACACCTCCCCTAAACCTCCCTATGCCCCGCTTACGAACCTACGATACCGCGACATAATCGTATGTGGGAGGTAAGCACGATGAATACAATGGCCAATTCTAATGACATTACCCTTGAACCCACAGTCAGGGGGGCGCTCTGCCAGCTCTCGCCACAGAGCCAGGTTGTGACCCAGGTACAACAATGCTATAATTTCAGCTATGAAAGTCTCCGAACTTGGGGAGTTCGGGCTGATTGAGCTCCTTGCCAAAATAGCAAGTAGCGCTGAGGACAAGCAAGTTGCATCCTGGCAACAGCTCATTACTGGCATTGGTGATGATGCCGCTGCCTGGCAGGGTGATACGGCAACGCAGCTGGCTACCGTTGATTCCCTCATTCAGGATGTTCACTTCTCTCTAGGTATTACTCCCTGGGAAGACCTGGGCTGGAAAGCATTGGCTGTAAACTTAAGCGATATTGCCGCTATGGGTGGTGCAGCCAGGTATGCACTGGTTTCGTTAGCTTTGCCCAACGATACCGAAGTAGATGACGTTACTGCCCTCTACCAGGGAATGATTGATCTGGCGCGAGAGTCCGGGGTAGCAATAGTCGGCGGCGATATAAGTAATGCCCCCCTGGTCATCATCACTATTACCGTTCTGGGTATTGCTAGAAACAATCATGTGCTCACCCGCACCGCAGCCATGCCCGGTGAGCAAGTAGCGGTTACCGGCCATCTCGGAGCAGCGGCCGCAGGCCTTGAGATGCTCACCAGGCAACTTCGATTTGATGGCGAAGCCTCGAATTCCTTAAGAAATGCCTTTCTTCACCCCTACCCCCGCATTGCCGAGGGACAACTACTGGTAGAGCAAGGAGTAAGGGCAGCTATAGATATCAGTGACGGACTGATTGCCGATCTCGCCCACATTTGTCACCAAAGCCAGGTTGGCGCCCGTGTAGAGATTGACCGGGTGCCGATTCACCCAGCAGCCAAAGCCAACTTCGGTGACAGATCCCGGGAACTGGCACTATCAGGTGGAGAGGACTACGAACTGCTATTTACGGCAAGCACTGAGGTCATGAGTAGCATAAAGAGAACGGCCTCCTGTCCGGTAACCGTCATCGGTGAAATCATAGCTGACACTGTGGGGAAGGTAACTCTTTTTGACAGCAAGGGCAACCCTCTCGGCCTTAGTAAGAAGGGTTGGGAGCACTTTTCTCCGAGATGAGACAAGGCCACCAAATCCATCACCCAAAATAGATTGCTTGTTTAAGTACAGGGATTTAAAGGGGCTAAGCCCCTTTTGACTTCTGCTCCCCCTCTCCTTCAAAGGAGAGGGGGACACAGGGGGTGAGGTAAATAAACAATCTCAAAATAGATTATGAGCTAATTAGCCATAGCCCGGAAGAGACGCAGAGGCTTGGTAGCCACATTGGTGCGTTAGCCTCGCCGGGTGATATCCACCTTCTCGTTGGCAGTCTCGGAGCGGGAAAGACCTGCCTTGCTCAGGGTATTGCCTGGGGCCTGGATATCAAAGAGTATGCCGCCAGCCCATCGTTTATGGTGGTGAGAGAGCTTTACGGGCGGCTACCTCTGTATCACATCGACCTGTACCGACTGGACAGTATAGAGGAGATTATCGAAGTCGGGCTAGATGACTATCTATATGGCGGTGGCGTCTGTATCGTGGAATGGGCGGAGAAGGGGTTAAGCGTGCTGCCCGCAGAGCACCTGCTGATTAAGATAAGCTACCTTTCCGATACTGAGCG
>SDBU01010849.1_pt1 | contig 10062 bp, 8 predicted proteins | sample 2277071 | NCBI WGS metagenome assembly SDBU01 (sample SAMN10397929, study PRJNA504765) | marine sediment metagenome | isolation source: marine sediment core GS08_GC12, 126 cmbsf | place: Arctic Ocean: Gakkel Ridge, Loki's castle | collected 2008 | reverse complement strand
AGTACGCCAGAAGGCAGACTGGGACAAGAATGTTAATACCCTACTCGAAGCATATGAGCGGCTGGTCGGAGGAAGCTAGATGAGGTTCCTTGTCGTTGGTTGTGGCTCAATAGGAAAGCGGCACCTCGGCAACCTGAAAGCCCTCTCGGCAGGTGAGTTGGTGGCGTACGATAGCAATCCTGAGCGGTGCGAGGAGGTAAGGGATAAATATGGGATAAAAGTTACCGCTGATTTTGATGAAGCGATGAGTTATGAACCAAACGTAGTGCTGGTATGTACTCCCACTAGCCTGCACATGGACTATGCTCTACCTGCTGTCCGCCATGGCTGTCACGTATTCATAGAAAAACCAATTTCCCATAGCATGGACGGAGTACACGAGTTGGTTGATATCATCTTTCAGCGGAAGCTGGTTAGTTTGGTCGGCTGCAACTTTCGCTTTCACTGGGGGTTGAAGCTAGTAAAGAAGATGCTTGACGAGGGTAAAATTGGCAGCGTGCTATGCGCTCGTGCCGTGTTTGGGCAGTACCTGCCGGACTGGCATCCGTGGGAAGACTACCGGAAAGGATACAGTGCTAACAAGACACTAGGTGGCGGAATTATTTTAGATGCCCTTCACGAGATAGACTATATCCACTGGTTAATGGGTAAAGTCGATACCGTTAGCTGTTTCGCTGGGAAACTAAGCTCTCTTGAGATAGATACCGAAGACACGGCAGAAATATTACTCTGTTTTCAGAATAGGGCCATCGCCGAGATTCACATGGATTATGTTCAGCGAGCTTATAATCGCTCGTGTGAGCTAATTGGTGAGGAAGGCACCATCACCTGGTCGTTTCAGGATAACCAGGTTAGGCTATATTCAGCTAAAGATAAAGACTGGCAACTGTATGCCCAGGATATTCCTTATGAAACAAATCAGATGTACATTGCCGAGATGGAACATTTTCTGCGATGCCTCAGAGGAGAAGAGCAACCAGCACTCAATGCTATAGAGGCTATGAGAGAGTTGGAGATTGCTTTGGCAGCCAAAGAGTCATCGGAGAGTGGGAGGACTCAGACTATGACGGAGGTCTATACTTGGTAACTGCCATTGTTCAGGTTCGAATGGGCTCTACCCGACTACGAGAAAAGGTTTTACTCGATATTCAGGGTAAGCCCTTGCTTAAGCACGTTATTGAAAGGATAAAGGCGTCCAGACTGATTAACCAGATTATAATCGCTACTACGGAGAACGAGAAGGACAAAGCCATAATCGTCTTTTCTGAAGCTCACGGAATCCCGTGGTATGTCGGCAGTGAAGATGATGTTCTAGACAGACTTTACCAAGCGGCAAAGAAGTATGGGGTAGAGACCATTGTTAGAATTACCCCTGACGACCCTTTCAAGGATCCGGAGGTCATCGATAAAGTCATAGGTCACTTTCTCGCCAGCGAGGGTAAGACCGACTATGTCAGCAATACCATCAGGCCCACCTATCCTGAGGGTCTCGATGTCGAGGTATTCTCTTTTCAAGCCTTAGAAAGGGCTTGGCGCGAGGCAAAAAAGCCTTCCGAGAGAGAGCACGTTACCCCTTACATCTGGAATCATCCCGAGCTGTTTCAGTTGGCTAATGTCGAGAACGAAGAGGATCTTTCACACCTGAGGTGGACTCTTGACACCGCAGAAGACCTACGGTTTACCCGCGAGGTATATACCCGACTGTACCACGGTCAGATATTTCTCATGAGTGAGGTGCTGGCCTTGCTGAAAAAGGAGCCGCAACTGACGCAGATTAACTCCACCACTCCTCGAAGCGCCGGATACCTAAAATCACTGGAAAAGGAGCAAAAAACATGATACGTATCTCGGAAAAAGAGCGGGCTTACATAATAGAAGTGCTGGACTCACAATTCAGGACTTCTACTGGAGGCATGATGACCAAGCAGCTGGAAGAGAAATTTGCCGAGTTGTTTGGGGTGAAATATGCCATTTCACATGTCAATGGAACGGCAACAATGCACTCTGCCCTGGTTGGGGCTGGGATTGGTCCAGGTGACGAGGTTATTGTGCCTCCATTAACCATGGCGAGCACAGCATTTGCCGTTTTGCATGCCAACGCCGTACCCGTGTTCGCTGATATAGACCTGGATACTTTTACCATTGACCCCACAGACATTGAAAGAAACATCACACCGCGCACGAAGGCGATCATACCGGTAGCGCTCTACGGCCTAGCACCAGATATGGATGCCATCGTGGCAATTGCCAGACAGCATAACTTAACCGTGATTGAAGACGATGCCGAGTGCTTCCTCGGCTATTACAAGGGGCGTATCGTGGGCAGCATTGGGCACATGGCTAGTTTTAGTTTCCAGAGTTCAAAACATATAACCAGTGGCGAGGGTGGTATGCTCATCACTGATGATAAGGAGCTTGCTGATAAAGTTCGTTGTTTCAGCAATCTGGGTTACGCTATGGTAAGCGGTGAGGCGGGTAAAGGGAAAATTACTAAGGATATGATTCAAGACCCAAAGTACGAACGCCATATTATGGTAGGCTGGAATTATCGTATGTCGGAATTATGCGCCGCGGTTGCTTTAGCGCAAGTTGAAAGGCTAGAGGAATTTGTTGAGCAGCGCATCAAGATAGCCGAGATGTATGCCCAGATAGTGCAAGGATGTAATTGGCTAGTCCCTCAGGCGGTGCCAGATGGAGATATCCATTCTTACTGGACTTATGCTTTGAAGCTTGAAAATAATGGTGAATTTAACTGGTACGATTTTCGCAAGAAGTATATGGAGCTGGGCGGCGATGGTATCTATGCTGCTTGGCAATTAAACTATCTTGAGCCTGCGCTTCGCTGTAAGAGGTTCGGTGAATCACAACCCCAGAAGTACGAAGCTGGACTCTGCCCCGTGGCGGAATCCTTACAGCCGAAATTGATTCAATTCAAGACCAACTACATTGATATGAGCGTAGCCAGGCAGCAAGCTGAAGCTCTGGCTAAGACAATTAAATACTTCGAGAAGTGATTAAAAGCGAGGCAGGAGCAGTGGATTAAGGAGGACAAGTATGGCTTGAACTGGACACAGCTCGTATGTCGATGATTATTAGAGGGCTCCAAGATGGAGATTGACAACTAGGTGCCATGGAAAATATTACGCAGTTAAACTAGCATAACTGGAGACATAAGAAGCGTAGCTAATCAAATGCCAAGGCGTTCCGCTCAGGAACAGGGAGAATGTGCAAGAACGAACAAGAGGAATCGCCAGATGAGCAGACCAGTGGAGGTGACCTGAGATGAAGTTTCTTCTGATCAATCCCCCCATCAGACTACATCAACCACCCAGCACGCTTCCAACAGGCTTGGCGATCATAGCTCAGGTGTTGGAAAATGAGGGACACGAGGTCAAGGTACTGGACGTGAATGGCGAGAGATTATCCGACTCTGAAGTATGTACTGCAATATCGGAATCTGACTGCGATGTGGTAGGCATAGGGGGACTTATAACTGTCTATGGGTATTTGAAACGGATCATCCCAAAGATAAGGGAGTACTTACCGCATGCAAGAATCGTCGTAGGTGGTGGAGTAGCTACGGAGAACCCTACTCTTCTATTGAGCAGAGTCCCGGCGGACATAGCCGTAGTTGGGGAAGGGGAAATGACGATGAAAGAACTAGCTTCAGCCCTGGAGAATGGAGCTGGCCTAGAAGAGATTAGGGGGATATTCTACAGAGAGAATGGTGAGATTATCCAAAATCCACCAAGACCTTTGATGAAGGATCTGGATGAGCTTCCATTCCCGGCGTGGCACTTGTTCCCAATGCACGTGTATTTGCACAATGTAGAGTTATCCTCCCTCATTGGCAGGAAGACTGAAATGAGTGTAATCACATCTAGGGGGTGCCCCTACAATTGTAGCTATTGCTTTCATATATTTGGTAGAGGATCCAGAACTAGATCAATTGACAATATCCTTCGGGAAATCACAGAGTTGCAGGAAAGGTACCAAGTTGAGAGCATTCTTTTTAACGATGAGACCTTTACCATTAGTCGAAGAAGAGTCATGGAGTTCTGCAATAAACTCTTGCAGCAGAGTATAGAGATAGCTTGGGCATGCTTTGCGCGTGTAGATTTGGTTGATAAAGAAATGCTTGAAAGGATGAAAGAGGCAGGTTGTTATTGGATAGGCTATGGCGTTGAATCTGGCAGCCAGAGGCTCCTGGATAGAATGAACAAAGGCGTGACAGTCGAACAGGCCAAGAAAGCAATTCACCTAACCAAGGAGGTTGGACTGATTTGTGGCACTACTTTTATGTTTGGATATCCAGGGGAGAATTCAGAAACCATTGCCGAGACGATAAGCTTCTGCAAAGAGTTAAAGCGTCTGACAGCCTTCTTCTATGTTCAACCATACCCTGGGACTGCGCTATATGAAGAAGTTAGAGAGAAGATAGTTGACAGATACGGAGATGAGGAGAACTACATTGAACGGTTGGGTGATGCAGCCGAATTCGTTATTAACCTCACCGATCTTTCTGACGACGAACTAGTTGGCTCCAAGAGAAGTACCGAAAAGGAACTGTTCAAGCCTTCCTATGCCCTTCGCAGAGAGATAGAGATACTGCGAATCGCATATAGGCTGTCAGGCTTTAGGGGGCTAGTTTCAGTAATAGGGGGAGAGATACGTCAATTCAGGAAATATGTGCGTCGCCTGTAGATCGTCAACGATTGTGCGCCGTCAGCATTTAAGGCGTTAAGGCCAAAGCCCTGGCCAAGACAATTAAATACTTCGAGAAGTGATTAAGATGGGAAAGAGTGGGTTCACACTAATACCAAAAACCGTGGAGAAAATCTCAAAATTTCTCTTTAACGTATCGCCACGGTTACACTCAATAGTTAGCATGCTCTTTTACTGGGTGAAAAAGCATGACCCCATCGATGCCTATTTACGAAAGCGATATCTGAGGAATCCTCAGGCCTTTTGGACAAGAGAGGATGTAATCGGTCCGCTCAAGGATGCCAAACAAAGGACTGAACTGCTAAGAAACCAAATCAAAGTACTGGGAGCTAAAAGTGTGCTTGAGGTTGGTTGCTGCTACGGGAGTGTTTTAAAGGCATTGATAGGAGACAACAACTGTTCAATAACCCGTCTTGCTGGCTGTGATTTCAGCACGACTCGTCTGGAGAAGGCCAAAGATTTCATTGGCAACGAAAAAGTCAAGCTGGCTTATTGCGACGCGACCAAGTTATTACCATATCAAGATAATGCTTTTGACCTATCCTTTACTGACTCCGTGCTGCAACACATAGCTCCTGAATTACTTGACAAAGCTCTCAGCGAAATGGTCAGGGTGACCAAACGACACATAGTACACGAGGAGGACACAGTTCAAGGGTCATATACATTTGCCCACGATTATTCATCATGGTATGAAAAACATGGCCATAGCCTAATTTATCAGACGAGAGACTGGGAACTTTCTAAAAAGCAGCGGCAGTTCCTGGTCATAAAATTAAGAAAATCAGATTCACACTGAAGCCCTGGCCAGGACAATTGAATACTTTGGAAAGTGATTAAGATGGCAGAAATTGAAAAGCCTGAACGTACGCGTACGCTACGATTCATAACGGCATTACCGTATATGGGGAAGGCGGTTCAGCTATTTAACAGATTGATGATGGGGGTAAGTAATGGTAAGTGCTGAAGAAAGACTTGATATTATGCTGCAGGATATGGAAAAGGCAGAGGCCTTATATCGACCAACAAATTTCTGGTCAAGTGGGCTTGAAAGCATTGTGCAAGATTTGAAGAAAAGAGGATTCAGTAACTTTCGAGAACAGCCGTCAGCAGCGTTTTTTTATGTTCCAAACTATGCAGGCGGAATTTGGAGAAAACACGGTAAAAAGTTAGTGCCTTTACTAAAATTCTTAGATAGTTTTTCCAGAAAGAAAATCGGCCCTTCTGTCAGCCATATATTTAATGGTGAACGTTTAGCCAGATGTGACCATCGAATACTCGTTGCTGCTGATGTAGAAGATGGATTTAACTTGTCGCATCTTTCTGAAAGTGAAATAGGTGGTGGCGAGCGGTTTAGATTCGAAGGTAATAATTATAGTAAATCATTCTTGAATTATTGTCGGGGATTAGCTCTCTTGAAAAAAAAGCAAAAAATTGAGCCTCCCATCTCTGTGCTGGAAATAGGTGGTGGCTATGGTACGCTTGGAGAGGTTCTCTTGAAGTCATCCGATGACTCATTCTATATAAATATTGATATTCCACCGGTTGCTGCTGTGTCATCGTATTATCTCATTGAGCTGTTTGGTGAAGAAAGCGTGTTAACGTATGAAAAAGCACGCGAAATGGAAACCATTGATATAGATGTAATAAAAAAGGATTTTAGGTGCGCAATTTTATGCTCGTGGCAGTTGCCCAAAGTCCGGAATACTGTAGACCTGTTTGTTAATTTCATTTCCTTCCAGGAAATGGAGCCGGATATCGTTAAAAATTATGTAAGACTGGTACAGCCCTTAACGAGTAAATATGTTTTACTGCGAAATAGCAAATATGGGAAAAATATAGCACATAAAGAAGGTGAGATTGGAGTACTTGAGCCAACTGGCACTGATGACATTATTGGTTACTTTGACCAGTTTGACTTGTTAGCGCGGGATAGCTACGCGTTTGGAGACGTCAGTCGTCACAATGATTTTGTCTCCGAAGTAATCATTATGAAGCGAAAAAGCAGGCTTAATAAATAATAGTAAAGTAGAAATCCAGTTAGTCTGCTGAAGAATGGGAGCTTTCTAAAAAGCAGCGGCAGTTCCTAGTCATAAAATTAAGAAAGTCAGATTTATACTGAGGTTCTAGCCATGGTAGTTAATTACTTCGGCAGTATCCTCCTATCCGCTATATCGAGTGTCTATTTCCCACTTGCACGAAACACGAATAGTCTTCGTATATTGAGGGGCGAGACCGGTAGTTCAACTCTCCTGATTAGATATAAGAATACTAAAGTCACATAGCAAATTATGTGCTTAATAGCATAAGCCATTCCAATAAGTCTCAGGTAGGATATGACCTGACGTAGGGGAAGATTCATTATTCTCTTCAGCAGCAATCTGCCTCCTCTACTACTGCTACCATCATCCATAGGAGTACTATGTATGTTATCAGCGTACTTAATTAACTTGTAATCGGGGAAGAGAGCTTCTATGTCCTCTTTAACAAGATGGTGCGGATGGGCAGGATCAGGGTCAAAAAACCGTATTACGTCTCTTATCCTCCTGCTGGTATAAGTATCAATGGTAATAATCAGACAGCCATCTGGCGCCAGTAGGTTCTTAACTTTATCCGCTACCCCTTGTATGTTCTTGGTGTGGTCAAGCAAGTTAATCAGGAAGATTGTATTGAATTTGAAGTCGAATTGTGCATCCTCAATTGCATTAGTAACGAAGTATACATCCTTGTACTCTTCGACGCTACTGAGAAAAGGATTAATCTCAAAAATATAGTCAAAGAGAGGGTCTACGGCATACTTTTGCCCTGTTCTAAGTTCAAGGAATATGCTAGTTCCAGCGGAGCCGACATCAAGAATCTTTTGAGAATCACTAAAGGCTATTCCAGAATCGTATACCGTCTCCAGCATTGAGTTCCACAGTTGTTTGGCACTGCTGATGGACTCAGTTGTATATCTAACGCGTGCTCTATACTCCTTCTCTTGTTTCTGGGCAGTTTGCCATCTATTCCTCCAGAACATTGTGTTCACCTCTTTGTTTTACTGCTTTTCGTTTAGAAGATCGAGGGAGATTACTCTCACATGTTCACTATAGTTATCTTGAATCTAGCAAGTTTATGAGACCTCTACCCTTTATTTTTGTCAGTCCTGCCTTTAAAGCTTATGATAGGGATGTCCGATTAAATAGCCCCTTTAAGAAAGAGATTTCCTCTTTTTTAAATCCTCTCAGCAGGAGAAGAACCGTGCCATATACAATTATTCCAAGCACAACCGTCAGAATAGTAGCTAAACCACTCTGGGGTTGAATTAACCAGACAACCAGAACCATTACTCCTGAAGCAGTCAGACTTTTAATAATGAAGTACCAATCAATGGGGAACTTGAACTCCCTGAAAGAATAATAGCTCCCTACACTGAAAGCCAGTACGTAGGCAAATAAAGTGGTGAGAGCCGCACCCAGAATCCCAAGATAAGGCACAGCTATAATGTTCAGTCCAAGATTAACCATAGCAGCAGCCACCCAGATAAGCCCCATTAGCTTGGTTTTTTTAACTAAGACCAAGATATGTGATATTATTACATAAGCACCGTAAAACAAGATACCTAGAGCAACCAAAGGGAGAACAAAATATCCTTGGGAAGCTATCTCTGTAGTGGAGAAGAGTCTTAGTACCTCCTTGGCAAGAATTACTCCTCCAAAGACAAATGGGATAGCTATAGCCAGCAAGTATTTTAGTGAATAGCTTAAATGCGCTTTTACTTCATCCATCCTACCTTCGTCGTAAAGTTTGGATAAGGTAGGTGGTAGTACAAAGCCTAACACTCCGGCCAGCATAAAGGGGATGGTTCCTAGACTATAGGCGGCAGAGTAAATTCCCACCGAGCCTGTCCCCAAAAAATAGCTAATAACATATCTATCGCAGGAACTAACTACCCAACCAGCTATATTCCCTGGGATTATTGGTATCCCAAAACTTAAGTACTTACCTATCCTGCGGAAATGGGGTATTCTGATACCAATTTGTGACCTGATAAAGAAAAAAAGGATGAAGAACAATACTACTCTCACCGCAAGAACCGCTAAGACAACACTCAAGACACCGTACCCATGCACTACCAGATAAGCGATTACTCCAAGCTGAGCATACACGTCGACAAGCATGAATATGGAAAATCTTGTCATCTGGCTAAAGGCTCTGAAGAAATTTAAGAGCAGTATATCTAATGACCATACCAAGATAATAAGTCCGGTTATCCTTACTATTTGGGTCTCACCTCCAAAAAAAGCTTCAGCAATGAAATTGGCAAATATTACAAGGATAACTGTGACAAGCAGGGTTACAAAGAATACCAAACAAAATGCGGAGTAGAACTCTTCCCGTATATCCTCTCTGTTGGTTTTAGCAGCGAGGAACCTGGTCAGGGCATAGGGTAACCCTAGTCCCACAAAACCGAGCGTCAGACTTACAGTCACCTGAACCTGCATCCATACACCGTAGTCATACACTCCCAGCGTCTTGGTAAGCAACGGCAACAGGATTACTCCGCTAAAAGCACTAAGGACAGAGGTAACTCCAACAATCAGCACATTTTTGGCGAACTTCTGATAAGGACTGGTCAACTTCATCTACCTAACGTAATCCGTAAGCTAGAATATACTAGTATACAATATAATGGCGGCACTGCAAAAAAAATAAGTGTTAGCCCAATTCGTCACCCAATTTAGCTTCAGGGAAAAGCGCTGAATGGCCGTTTTCGACCTTTTGCGGAAACGCCATATAATTAATGAGAATGCATGCCTCATGTTGCCAGCTGGCAAGTAACCGACTGGCTCTGGTCTCCCCTCAACGGTTGCACCAGTGCCAATTTGACCTGCCCCCAATAGCGATACTACCTGTTAAGTTAAAGTTACCGGTATTGTAATCTTAGGAACTAGAGTTTCATAATTCAAAGCACTATATGGACACGTCTGATTATATCCTCTTCGATGCTACTCAATCAATACCATGGCATCCTAGTAGGGTAACGTAATTATTATTACTCTGTGCAAGTACCCTTACTCGACCCATCCAATAAACCCACCGCCCATGACTTGTCTTGGTCAGTAACCGCTAGATATCGTTCGGTAACACTGAGGCTTGTATGTCCCAGCAGTTCTTGTAGTGTGCGTAAATTAGCACCTTTCTGCAGTAGATCAGTAGCGAACTTATGCCTGAAGGAATGTGTGTGAATTTGTGGAATACCCGCTTTTCTGGCCCAGGTATGGATTTTTATTGATAGGGTTCTAGCGGTAATCGGAAATACCTTCCCTGAAAGATTTTGATCAATAGTGTATTTTT
>SDBU01010848.1_pt1 | contig 10062 bp, 4 predicted proteins | sample 2277071 | NCBI WGS metagenome assembly SDBU01 (sample SAMN10397929, study PRJNA504765) | marine sediment metagenome | isolation source: marine sediment core GS08_GC12, 126 cmbsf | place: Arctic Ocean: Gakkel Ridge, Loki's castle | collected 2008 | reverse complement strand
CTCTACTGCCCATGTAGAACACCTGACGACCGCTATGAGGAGCCGTATTGAAGTGGAATCGAGCTTGTGGCCAAGTTGCAGCAGGGGCTGAAAAGTCGCGTCCACAATGGACACCATTTCCTCCTATTTGTCCAAGATTAACCCAGTTCAAGCCTCCATCGACGGATCGGAACATGTAGAAGTTCATTCCACAGAAGCCACCAAAGTAATTAGCAACTAGCACGTATATATAGTCTTGCGATTCTATCGTTCCTAATGCGTCGCAGAGAACTGCAGCAACACCACCCAGTTCTGCATCAACATTGAACATTAACTGCCACGTTCCATCAGGGAAATTCTCGTGTTTATACAGTCTCCCATGCCAAGGATTTACAAAGTTGCTGAAAATGCCCCATAGGGTCTTCTCAGAGCCACCCGTTGTCCACCAGTGCCAAGGGTCTCTGAATATTTTCCAGCAGCGCAGAAAGGTGCCTGGTAGCCCATTATTGGCTGGTGACCAAGTAAGTCCACTATCTATGCTTTTTTGGACTCCTTGGTTGTGAGTACCAGCATATATGACCGATTGATCATCAGGTTTAAATGTGATTGACATTATAACAAATTCGTTACTTAGTGTATCCCAACTCTCACCAGCGTTAGAACTTTTAAACAATCCTCCAATAAAAGGATCTTCAAGACCCCCGGCAAAAATCTCATCTGTGTTAATAGGACCGATTGCGACGTCATTGATTGCCACCTCTTCTAATACTTTTTCCCAATTAATCCCCGCATCAACCGATTTATATACAGCCCCATAAGGAGAGTAGTCGCCAGCGTAAAGAATATTGTTATTAATTGGGTCCATAACTATGGCTTGTCCATGATAAACTTGATTGTTTATCAACTGCCATTGATCTCCCCTATCCGTAGTTTTAAATAATCCCCTTCCGGTAGCATAAATTATCTGTGGATTATTCCAATCGACGACGACAGATTCTATTAAAATGGGAGATACACCAATGATTTTGAAATCTGACTCGTCTATATTTCCTTTGAATAATCCAAAATTTGTTCCAATATATAAATTCTCTTCAACATTGGGGAAAAATGCCATTGAATTAATATAAATGTCTCTAAATATATTATTGGTGATTGACCAGCTGTTTCCTCCATCTATTGATACATAGAGGCCGTTATAGAGTCCTGCATATAATATGTTGGGTTCATTATTATCTAAACTAAGCGCATTAATTGAAGACCAATCAGGAAGACCATTATTTGATAAAAACCAAGTATTTCCACCATCATTAGTTTTTATTATGCCCTGCCCTGTAAGATCCATTGTCCCCATACTTCCTATGTAAATAATTGAAGTATCCAGAGGATTAATTAATATGGTTTTTAGTTTGCTATTTAAAAAATCAGGGGAGACATTATTCCAAGTAGCACATCCATCCATGGTTTTATAGATACTATCGCTATGGAATGATTCACGCCCCTTTTTCGTTATATAAATAATATTAGTATCGATTGGGGAAACAGCAATCGTACCTATTGCACTGGATGATCCTGTAGTAAGTACTGTCCAATTATTGCCCCCATCTGAGCTCTTATAAATAATTCCATTCTGAGATCCTGAATACAAGATGTCAGGGTAATTTGGAGCCATTGTTATAGAATTGGCCGGCAAGAATGTTTGCTGAACCCAGTTCTGTCCAAGATCAAATGATTTATAAATACCATTCGCTGTGGCAACGAAGATAATATCGGGTTGATTCGGGTTTATAAGAATCTCCCTTAAAAAAGGGAACATACCTGTTATATCCGACCAATTTTCACCACCATCCGTAGTTCTAAATAATCCGTATTCTGATCCACTTGTTGTAACGCTCGTAAAAATTGTATCCGTGTAAGATGGGTCAAGGATTACTATTTCTACATATCCACCCAATGGACCCAGAAAATCCCATTGATTGGTCTGTCCTAATACAATACACGACGTAGATATAGTAAACAATGATAGGAAAATTGCTTTTATTCCATTCATTAGCTAATCAGCCTATTTCAACAACACCATTCATCTACGCAGTAATACTGCGATGAGGATCTTCCTTATTTTTAGTTGGTAGCAATGATACTATTTTAATAAAAGCATCTTCCTGGTCTGAACATACTCCCCTGCCCCGATTGCATCGGGATCGTGGACTTTTATCTGGTAGAAATACACACCAGCGCCGACCGGTTTTCCGACGGCATCGGTGGCATCCCAGGTGACCGATTTCCAGCCCAGTTCCATCTTTCCAGCAATCAATTGCCGAACCTCCCGGCCCAGCAGATCGGTGATCGTGATCGTAACGAAGGCCGCTTCCGGAAGATCATAGCGGATGACCGTATTCGGGTTGAAGGGGTTGGGATAGTTCTGGTGCAGGGCATACTCTGACGGCAGGTTGGCTGGTTCAGCAATTCCCAGGTAAATTACTTCAACCACTTCGGAATAATCACTTTCGTTGCCATGAATATCCATGGCGCTAATCCGATAGTAATAATTGCCAAGCTCAGTCAGGGCATCGTTGTAGGCATTCACAGGCGTCATTTCAGGCTCCTCACCCTGGCTCGGATCAAAATCGGGTGTTTCGCCGCGGTAGACCAGATAGGCCATAAAATCATCAGCCTCCGATGGATCCCAGATAAGGTGAACAATGCCTTCTTCTACGTTGAAACTGATATTGACCGGTTGCCAGGGAGCCAGATTATCCCAGGAGGCGCCCCAGGCGTTTTCGGAGGTAAAAGTTCCTTCATTCGTGTGAGCTGTGAGCACGAATTCCGTTTCCGCGTAATTGAAATCGGTGGCATCTTGGAGGGTCGATCCCAAAATCAGATACTCAAAAAGGTTGACAGCCCCGATGCTGGTCAGGCCTTCCCATTGTCCGGTAGGGAGGCGGCGCCAGAGGGTATAAAATTCAGTGCTGCGATCAACCTGATCGTCGTCATAGAGCGATTTCAGGAAGCGGATATGGACATTTCCACCCTGATCCAGGGGAACATCGCTGATCTCAACGATCTCCGGTCCGTAGGTCTCGGTCAAGCGGATACTGATAGGAATTGTATTGACCAGTTCGCCAGTGGCATCATCGCGTACCAGGATCGTGGTGTTGTGAATGCCAACCGGTAGATTGTTCAGGTCTAAGCCGATATAAACGGTGCTGGCTTCACCGGGATCTACCGTGTTATAATCATGATCTATCCAGAGCCAGTCCGGGGCACCCATAAGTGGTGACCAGTCCGGACCCCATTCCCGGGTGACGGGTGTGGCGTCACTGAGTTGGATCAGGTGCCGGAAATTGCGGTGCCAGATATAGATCTCATCACCCCCGCTGGGATAGTAGGTCGATTTAGCAAAAGCCAGGTACTGACCGTCCGGTGAATAGCGGGGATAGTACAACTGTCCTGGTAGGCCAAATTCCAGCCGTAGATCGCTACCGTCCCGGTTGGCACTGAGGATATTTATATTATCATCGGATACCCAGGTGGAAAAGATCACTCGCCGCCCATCCGGCGTCCAGGCCGGCTGGAAATCGTTGCTACCGGGAGTATCGATCATATGATATAGGTTCCCATTACTGTGATATATATAAATATTCCGTTCCTTAGTGACATCATCTTTTGATGAAGTGGCAAAATACTGTCCGTCCGGGGAATATTTTGGCCGGCCGTTGATGATTGATATATCGGTGGTCAGGCGCTGGACATTTGTACCGGTAGCTGTCATGCGGTAGATTTGGAGAGCATCATCTTCACGGTCTGAAACAAAAATGATATCCTGGCCGTCGGGACCCCAATCAGGCGCAAGATCGGCGGCGGGATCGTTGGTCAGGTTTATTGGATTTGTGCCGTCGGCATCCATCACCCAGATATCGAAATTACCGCTACGGAACGACCAAAACAGGATCTGTTGGCCATCGGGGGACCAGACCGGGTCGCGGTCGAACATTTGATCGGTCAACTGGGTCTTGTCCGAACCGTCCGGGCGCATGATCCAGATATTTCCATTGAAGGTATTGATATCCGGTTCATCGGTATAAGTCAGCCAGACCGAATCGGGACTGACTACTTCCAGGTTGTAGGTAAGGGGCTGGTCGCTCCAGTTCTCGATATCAAATGCGAATTCGTCGGGGACAAAATCGCGGTGGTAGATTTCCGCCAGGTTGCCCGGACGTGGTACCAGACCACCGGCAGGCCGGAAAATGGCACCCAGATCCATCCGGGTGTTGTCAGGGTCGCGATCCTCCGGGTCGGCATGCCAGGGGACGCCGTTCCCGTTCAGGTCGGGATGGCCCGCATCGATGCAGGGTGAGCCGGCCTGGAGGTGGAAATCACCACCCGCAGCATCCACAAAGAGGGGATCGGCATCGATGTTGCCTTCCCCGGGCCAGCCACCGGTAATGTCGCAAAATTCGATCAGGGGCGGATCGTCGGGAAAATTCACTTTGATACCGGCATTATTGCCGGCGGGCCAGATGATATTATTGATGATCCGGTGCCCCGGTGAGCGCAGGTAGAGAGCATCACCGTCGGTAATTGCGGTATTATTCCAGAGTGTGTTATTGATAAAATCGATGTTACCTTGGTTCAGGCGGGTTGCGCCACCCCAATCGGCAGTATTGTCAGTCAGTTGGTTGTGGTGAATCAGTCCGTTACCTGAAGCATAAATGGCACCTCCGAAATCCGCATAATTATTATTAAAACGATTATTGCTGATTTCAAACCAGCCCTCGGTAATAATGATTCCGCCGCCGGAACCAGCTGAACCATTTTCGATTGTAAAACCTTTTACACTTGATACAGACGAATTGTTAAAGGTCAGACAGCGGTCAGTACCGCTGCCATCGATTATCGTCTCTTCAGCCCCGCCTTGCGCTTCCAGGTGGATCGAGCGTTTATCGATTACCAGATTTTCCTGGTAGATGCCGGCTTCAACCAGAATCCGGTCTCCGGGAAAATCCATAAAAGTATTAACAGCGGTATTATTTTCCTGACCGGCGTAGGGATCATTGCTGGGGATATCCATCAATTCGCTGAACAGGGTCAGTTGGGAGGCATCGATGGCGGCTTGAATGGTGGCGTATTCATCGGGGACGAAGCGGGTGGTAGGTTGGACGTCGGGAGCGGTGAAGCTGATTACGATCGTCTCGGCCATATCGGCGGCGATTGAAAAACTGGTGGGTGAGGCGCTGTAACCGGAGCCGGAGGGAAATTCCAGGCTGCCGGTGAGGGTCTGGTTGCCGCTGTTCGCTAATTCCAAAACACCGGAAGTGGTCTGTCCGGGTTCGGTGGGTGGCAGGCCAAAAGAAGACAACAGCTGATCGGAGGTCAGGATCGGCCGGTCGACAGTTGTGACACCGGCAAAATCAGCTTCCCAGAATGCTTTGGCTTCCGCTGCATCTGCCAGGAGTTCGGTGATGCTGTTCAGATTGTCCATCCCCTGGGCGATTGTGACTGCAATCGTGAAGGTAACCGTATCACCGGCGGCCACCGTTTCACCGCCGAGGGTCATCAGCAAGCGCTTATCGGCAGCGGTTGGGTCAATCCAGCCGGTGCCGGCCACGGGATCACCAGGAACCATGAACAAGCTGGCACTTCCAGTACCAGGGTCAATTATGTCGGTACCGTCGAAATTCAGGCCGTGCTGGTAATTATAGGCTTCATCGACGGTGCCCGGATCGGGTAATTCGACCAGATTACTCCAGAATACAAACGCGGTCAGGCCGCCTTCGAAACTGTCTTCCAGCAACTGGTAACCAATGGCCGGGGGATTAGAATAGGCCGGGTCGCCGCTGGCGGCGTTGTACACATAAGCAAGGTCCAGGGTGGTGTCGATGCCGACATAATCGTTAGTAGCCTCATCAATATCGGGGTCACTCCAGATCGAAAAACAGGCGTCGATCCAATCATCGCTGCTGTGGTTAATGACTTCGTATTGGACAAAGAAGGTCCGGTTCAGTCCATTATCCACATCTGTAACACCGCCAATGATTGTTTGTCGTACCTCAGCCCCCAGGGGTGCACTGGAGAAGACATCGTCTTCACTGAGGTCGTTATAGACCGAAAACAGGGTCTGGTCCAGGGGTAGCCAGGGATCGCCGTCGCCGTCCACCGGGGCGCCCAGGGTCGCGGGCCATTCATCCCAGTCGCTGATACCGGGCGAATCCCAACGGTTCAGTTTATAGGTGCGGTAGGTCTCGTCCCAGGGATCGGCGGGAATTCCCGGGGAAGTGATCGGTCCCGGGGAAAATTCGGAGCCGTACTGCACGGCGGAGACGCGCACCTCACCATTGACGGTGGCACCGATCCACAGGCCGGAATTATAGATCGCGCTGGTAGCGGTAGCCCGGGGCCAGCGGCCGCCGGAGGCGCCAAGATACTGGTACGTGCACCAACTGCCGTCGTTGGTGATGGCAGCCCACCATTCATTGCCGTCGAACGTCTGCATATTGAACCAGCTGCGGTCGCTGTTTTCCGGGGTTGGTAAAAAAGGCTCGGCCGTGAATTCTCTGCCAATGGCCGGTGTTAAAAATAAAGTCAGGATTAATATACTATTCAGGATAGATTTAAATGATTTGATCATAATAAGGCTCCCTCTTAGTTATTATGTAAAAGCAGTAAAATGAATGCATGGACGGCGGTGGATTCGTAAAGAGAAAAAGAGGCCGTACAGAAGGAATAAGGCCGTGGTTTTGTCTCCATTTACATGATATTAACTCCTATAGAATAAAAATGCAATATAAAAACAATTCGGCCCGCTCCACTATAGTGGCAGGCCGGGACATACAGATGGACACATTTTTATAATGATGGTATCTTTTGCGAAGGATTCTTTGGTTACAATATAGACTTTTTGTTCAGATTCTAATCATACTAAAACCGAAAAATTTCAGAGATACAGGAAATTTATCCTGAATAGAAGAATACCACGTTACATTCACTTCTTTCAGTTGAGGTGCATTCACTTCCCCGATACGCTCCACTACGTTCCGCTAACGGGGCAGGCCCAGGTACGGTCGTTCCTCCCTACAGGGCAGGCTGTTCAGTACCTGGTTTACCCGTGCCTGCACACCGAAGTGCGTTTCGGCACGCAGGCGTGGGGCTCCACATCCGTTCTGCCACCAGTATAGATCAATTTGATATCGAATAGACTCGTGCTCTGGTATTGATTACGATTTCGGGAACACTGTTATAAGTAAGAATATCCACAATCCACCCCAGCCCAAACGGTACCGGCCCGGGATCAGAATAAACATGGTATAAAGCAATAATATGATTCTGCTTATCAGGATAATTTTTTAAAAGCCAATATCCGGTTGTGTTATTTATTGTTTCGGATTTTCTTAATCCGGGCCATTCAATCATTACCCATTTTAACATGGCTTCATCTTTATTCTTCTGAAAAGACATGTCTAAGCGATATTTTTTAACCTTATTCAATGGTAATTCATTGGTATAGTTAAGAATTGCATTATTGGAATCCTTTTTAAAAATCTCTACTTCAGCAAGATTAGGCATGAATTCGTCATAATCTTCAAAATTCAACAAAACCTGGTACACGTCATCGATGTCAGCTTTAATTAATCCAATTGCTTCAACAGTTTTTCCAGCCTTTTGATCGGTGGATAAATCACGAACGATAATTTTGCCTTGAGCAAGTAAATCTTTTTCACTTGAAGTCAGAGTGATCGATCTGTTTATAAGTGAATCTTGACCTGCCAGCACAGTAGAATAAATGAAAAACAGTATAATGATTTTACTCTGATACCGGTGAAGATTTGCAAACGGATAACTTTTTAACATTTGATTTTCAGCGCCTTCGGTAAAATAGTGAAATTGAATGTTTCCGCTTGCCATGCTTCATTGCCATCGATTTGGAGGACCAGCGGTTGCTCCAAATTTACGGTAACTTGCCGACCTGTACGATATTCTCCGACGCGATTGCCGATAGTAAATGCAGTTATCCCACTGATGTATGACTTAAACAATCCTGAATTGATAGATAAAATATGTAATTGCCGATCGTCGAACTGTGCTTTGGGAACAACCTTCATTCCGTACCCATAATAGGGTTGTTTGACCACAATTAAGCTCAATAGATTTTGCACGTCGAAAATTTCATCATCTATCGTAATCGTAGCAATGACTCGTTTATACTCCTTAAGATAGGCCTTCATGGTCGATTTAAAATATGATCCGAATCCGGTGGAACCTTTTGAAATGTAGTGATCCCGGAGTTGAATTATCGTACCTTCAATCCCGACTGATACCATGAAGGCACGTTTTTTTTCATCGCAATTGATTAAATCGTATTCGTGGATCTGGCCTACTTTAATACGATTCGCAAGATCAGTTAAAGTTCCCCTGTAACTCAGGGCATGTTGCATGGCGTTACCGGAACCTAACGGCAGATAGGCAATTGGTGTTTGAAGCGTATCTACTGAATTGATGATATCAGAGAAGGTTCCATCACCTCCCGCGGCAACCAACACATCACACTGTTCGGCAAGGTCACGAGCGCATTGTTGGAATTCGATTGCCGATGCTGTATTAAGCCCATGAATTTCGGCCTCTAAAATATTTGCCGCGTCGGCCAGAGCGGAACGCTTCTGATCCGGGGTTAACCCACCGGAGACAGGATTGGTTATTATCGCATAGCGCATGTTACGCTAGATCATCAAATTTCTTTTGTTGGGCTAATTTCTTGCACCAGCCCCGGATTTGCACGATAATTATTTTCACCTGATAAGAATATAGCAGTACTAGATCGGATCGGGATATATACGTTGCATTCCCCAAGATCTTCTGAAAATAGCACGATCTGCATGATTATATATGTCGAATGTCCCTATTAAACATAGGGAAAATTGGTATAAGACAAACTAAAAACCAATTAAATTATTGCTATCAGAATCCGCATCTCAACCGGTATTCAGATTCCGATATTTCTTACTTTTTCTAAAAACTAGCCAATACATAATGGAGAGTCCCATAAAGGGACTCTCCATCAATTTCGGAACTTTATTGCATAACGAGTATGCTTGGTACTGAAATAGGATCGGGACGCGGAATACTATATTGCCCAGAACCGTATTGAATAGTCATTTCCGTTTCAGCGGCATTTAGTGTAAAACTGCCCGGCTGACATGGTTGCAATGAATCTGCCGTAGTGAAAAAGACATTATCACTAACAATGACGGTTAAATCAAGCCACATGGGATCTTTTGTGGGATCGAGGGTATAGGTGCCGCTGTAATTTATTATACCATCGCCATCGCCGTAAGGTACGAAGTCATAGGCACTACTGCCGGTAGCGCTGAAAGTATTATTAGCGTTCAGGGTCAGTTGATATGATGACCAACCAGCTCCTGCCAATGAACCACTACTCGCTGTAGCGTTTCCAAGATCACCGGTTGTAGAGTCGGCTAACCAGACACCGACGATTATTTCAGCAACAGTCATTTCATCATCATCATCATCCGCGCACGCAAAAATGCCCAGGAGTCCTATTCCAAGCAACAAGATCATGATGGTTTTAAGAAACTGTTTCATTATTATCTCCTTTGTTAACAGTTAGTTTGTAGTATTAATAAAGTGTTTAAGAGTATCATAAACAGTTTTTGATAGAGATAAACGCATATGATCCAGATCTGAATACTGAATATTGTTAGCTCCATCCAATACGGGACTCAGTCTCAAATCATGCGTTGTATTGTCATTCATCAAAGCATTTTGCGGAAAAAACAGATCTAAATTTCCACCATTATAAACCGTGATCCACTGAATTTCATCATCGTTGGGAGTTTCGTCACTTCCATTTAACCATTGTAAAAAATCTGATTCGGGATGTCCTAATTCGTCGCACAATCCCCGATGGTCATCCGGACCACAAAAGGATACACCATGGTTGGCTCCAGCAATTCCAATAAATGTATTCACCTGTGGATAATCTTCGGTATGCCTTAGCCAGGTTCTGGCAATGGTTACTCCCAGGGAATGAGAAATAATATTCACCTTTTCTTCACCGGTATAATCTAAAAC
>SDBU01010847.1_pt1 | contig 10062 bp, 6 predicted proteins | sample 2277071 | NCBI WGS metagenome assembly SDBU01 (sample SAMN10397929, study PRJNA504765) | marine sediment metagenome | isolation source: marine sediment core GS08_GC12, 126 cmbsf | place: Arctic Ocean: Gakkel Ridge, Loki's castle | collected 2008 | reverse complement strand
TAATCCATCAAATACAGGTGGTACATTTTCCTTAAGTCATGCTGCGGCTGAGTCGGTTCCAATTACTTGGGATTGTACGGCTGCTGAAGTTCAAGCTGCATTAATTGCAGCACCTACAAGTGAAGCGGTAACTTGTATGGGTGGACCGTTTCCTGCAAATCCTATTGTTATTACTTGGACTGCTACAGGTACGAATACGGCTATCACTGGTACAAGTGAAAATTTGACTGGTGGTAGTGGAACTGCGGTATCGGTTGTGGAGACAACTCCTGGTGTCTCTGCTACGTCAACTGCTCGAATTGCGATCTCACCTGTTCTAGCTGCAGAAATGGCGGCAACTACTGTTGTCACATTCGGCGGTAGAAAATTAGAAATTAAAATCGGTGAAGGTAATATTAATTTTAGTGAAACTGTAACTAGAGATTATATTTTGAATCGAGGAAATATTGATACTGTTGGTGATGGTGATGATGTTCCAATGGATGTTACATTTGACTTTGTTTGGGAATTTCTTAATGCTGTTGGTGGTAGTGCAGTTCCTACGATTAAAGAAGTTCTTCAGCATACAGGTGAAGCCTCTACATGGCTCACTACTTCAAGTGATGCTTGTGAACCGTATTGTATTGATATTGAAATTTTCTATGATCCAGGTTGTGGTGGTGATAATACTGAAGAAACTGTTCTTCCGTATTTCCGCCATGAAAAACTAGATCATAATTTGGATGACTCTCAAATCTCTTGTACAGGGAAGTGTAACGCCACTGTTGCTATTGTCACACGAGGAGCGTAATGAAAATCAAAGGTAAGAAGATTGAAGGCCCTAACCGAGAAATCGTCGCCATTCCGAGAGGGATGGACGATGATCTCATATTCACTGTTAATGCTATAATGGATATGTCGCCATTTGAAAAAATGTGTCCAACACCGGCACCGCCACTACGTAAGATTGATGGTGTTGATGTCCCCAATTTGAAAGATGCCGCTTTTCTAAAATTACTAGACTTACACTCTACGAAAAGAATGGCGTGGATGGTTGTTACCTCATTAGAAGGTACTGAAGGCTTGGAGTGGGAAACTGTGGATGCAGGTGACCCTTCAACTTGGCGATTATTCAGAGATGAAATGAAAAGTGCCGGTCTCAGTGAGATGGAAATTAATCGTATTGTTGCTGGTGTAATTAGTGTTAATGCCTTGAGTGAAAGTAAAATTGAGGCAGCACGTGAACGTTTTTTACTTTTGCAGCAGGTACAGCCAGAAGACTAATTTTACCTAAAGGTAGAGAGGGTCTTTACGCTATTTGGGGTGCCTGTGAACGTTTTAATATTATGCCACCTGGGATTAAACAATCCTGGGAGGATTGTAATATCACTGCAAAAAGTGATTTAATTGCATATAATCAGATTCGTTGTCTTGAGGAAAATCAATGAAATTTACAGGAAAATTTACAGGGGTCAAACTCGACCGGCAGGCGTATTTAACATTTTTACAGAAGTATCTTCAAAAAAAGTTGTTTGAAGTTACAAATGTGTGGTTAAATGCTACTACCGGTCGAGTTCCTGTATGGTCAGGAATGTCACAAGGTTCATTATTAGTTTTAGCGAATTTAATTGATTCTACACTATTAATAACTCCGGTGCGTGGAGTTAAAAGTAGAATTAATTTAGGTGAAGCGATGGGTACTGCTATTTTAAATATAAATACTCCAGGTATAGCTACTATAACTATAAGTACAGAAGTACCCCATTACGTACTTCAAGAATTTCAAAATGTCGGCGTAAGTAAATCAGCACCGTGGTTATCTTTTGAGGCTGGAGCAGCTGCTTATAAAGTAGCTGTACAAACGGTTAAATTACCTGCACCATTCTATAAACCAGTCAACATGAAGGCAATTTGATGGCAGAATCATTGAAAACCGTTTTAGGTTTTGAAGCTACTGATGCTATAAAAACTTTAGCTGCAATGGAAGTGCAGTTAAAGTCATGGACAGGAGCTATGCGTGGTGCTGCATCAGCCACAAGAAAATTTAATAAAGACGCTGCCGGTGTTGATGCTACTATCAAAAAAACTACAGCTGCTGCTGCGGTACAAACAAAACAAATTGACAAAACAAGTGTTGCGACTAAGAAGCAAACCAAAGCAGTAAAAGAATTAGGAGATAAGACTAAAGAAGCTAGTAAGGATATGATTTTATCATGGAAAAGTGTTATTCGTATTTTTACAATTCAAGTTATTCACCAAATGATTTCGAAAATTACGAGTTCACTTAAAGACGCTGTAAGCAACACTATAGAACTAGAAAATCGTTTAGCAGAAATTCAAACTATTGGTGGCTCTCTTAAAGAAGATTTTGAAGGACTATCGGATTCTGTACGTGATTTATCAGATGAATTCGGTATTCAAGCTGAGATTGTTGCTGAAGGTGTCTATCAAACTTTGTCTAACCAAGTTGCAGAAGCAGAGAAGTCTTTCACATTCTTCGCTGCAGCGGCACAATTCTCTATTGCTGCTGTCACAAGTGCAGATGCTGCAGTCAATCTAATAGCTGCCACAATTAATGCTTTCGGCTATTCTGCAGCCCAAGCTGAAGTCATTGGCGGTAAGTTATTCAAGACAATTGAATTAGGTAGAATACGTGGGGAAGAATTTGCAAATACATTTGGAAGAGTTGCAGTATTGGCTAGCAATCTAGGTGTGTCACTAGATGAAGTTCTTACTGCAATCGCAACATTAACTATTAGTGGTTTGAAATATAATGAGGCGTTTACGTTAATCACGAATACAATGCTAAAATTAATTCGGCCAACAGAGGCATTGAAAGAAGTTTATGGAGATATGGGTATTGTATCAGCAGAAGCAGCAATTCAGGCATTTGGTTTCTTTGGTTTCTTAAATCAATTAGCCGATGCAGCTGGCGGTACAGCGACAGAAATCGGTGAATTATTCTCTAGGGTACGTGCGGTACGTGGTATTTTAGGTTTAACAGGTCAAGCAGCAGAAAAAGTAGCTAGGAATTTAGAAGCTATCAGTGAAGCCGGAAGTAAAGAATTATTTGAAGCCAAAGAAATTGTATTTCGTACTAATGCTAAAGCCGTACAAATTGAACTAGAAGAGTTACGTAATGCCCTTCTCTTTGATTTTGGTCGTCCAGCGTTAGGTGTTATTCGCGAGATTTTTGATACTTTTGGTGGTGCAGTTAATATTCTCAAGGCACTTACAACAGCAGCAGGTGTTGCTGCGGTAGCTTTCACAGCTCTCGGTGTTGTAATGTTTCCGCTTGCAGCAACAATTACGGGTATAAGTGTCGCTGTATTTGGGTTGGCGGTAGCTTATCAAAAATTTACAGAGACAGCTATTGAAAGTATTGAAGAAAGGATTAGAGTAGAGAAACGAGCTATTGAAGAAATTAATATTGCCGAAGCGGAACTTGCAGAGACACGTATTAAACATATTAAGGGCCAATTCGCTTTTGTTCAACGTTATTTAATTGAACGAATTAAAGCCAGTAAAGATATAAAAGATACAGCTATTGAAGCCGAAGAATATATTACTACTATATTAAATGATCAACTTGACGATAGAATATCAGCACACGTTAATTTTATAAATGCAATTAAAAATATTGCTGAGGAATCAGCTGATAATATTATTGCTGCTCAAAGAAGAATATATAGTATAGAACAAGAATATAATAGTACAATTTCTAATTTTAGAATAAATCAACTCAAAACTCAAGAAAAACATGACGCAGCATTATTACGATCGCGTCGTTTACGTTTCAAAGCTGAACAAGCATCTCGCGAGAATCAACAAGAATATGCTCAATCTTTACTTCAAGAAGCAAAAACTGTTACACAAATAGCATTAACAACGGCTACGGAATTAGATACGCATTACGCTAAAAAGGCCGCTGAAGGTGAAGTAACTAAAATATATAGTACCCAATTAGATATACAAAAAAGAATTAAAGAAGAAGAGGTAAAACGAGCTAAATTAGCAAAAAGTCAAGTTGCGGAGGAGACTGCAAGAGTAGATCGTATTGTAGATATAATGCGAAAATTACAGGAAATTGATATTTTTATTAAGACAGGTAAAAATGTAGGTGATATGTTATTTGCTACACCCGCAGAAGCAGAAGCTGCTATTGAACCATTGTTAAACGCTTATAGAAAAGAACTTGATGGCTTCGGTTCAAAAATAAATATTTTTAAACGCTTAGATTTAGAAAAACAAGCCATTGACTTACTTAAACCTTTTGAAGATGCCTTCACAAGGAAACCAATACAATTAGAATTTCTCTATAAACGGCGTATAGTTGAAGTTTATAAAGATATTAAAAATTTATTTGAGGATAAACCAATACCACTTCCGGTACGACTTATAGCTGAAAAATTAGAAATTGATATTTCTACACTCAAAGGTCATGAAGAATTAAGTAGAGTATTACCGGGAATATTCACAACTTTAGAGAAAGGTATACGAACTACAGCTGGATTGAAAGGTGAGCAACAAGGATTAGATGATGCAAATAAAAATGTTCTAGAGAGTTTAAAAGCTATTAGGGGTGAAATAATTGGAGAAATAAGTATTTTCCGTGCTTTTGGTGTTGCTGCAAAACAGGCACTAGGTATAGTACCTTCAGAAGCTACACAAAAATTAATCGATAAATTCAAGTTAATAAACGATGCTACAATACAAGCACAACAACAAATTGAGAATTTTACCGATCCTAAACAGTTTGATGCCGCAATTGCTGCATTAGAAAAATTTAATGTTGAAGGTATTGGCTTGTTAATTGAACAATTAAAAGAAGCCGCTAAAATGGCACAAAATATTGAAATAAAAGAGGCTCCCAAATCTAGTATCGAAGAATTTGTAACAATATTAAATAAAATATCTCCTGAATTTATGAAAACAGGTGCTGCTGCACAAGAAGCAGCAAACAGCATTTTAAGTTCATCGAATCAAATACAAAATACACTACGATCAGAAATTGAGTTGATACGACAACGAAATAGAGAATTAAGTGGAGCGACCCCGGTAGGTCGCCAATTTGGCGGGATGATTTATCGTCAATTAGGTGGTTTCTTACCTCAAGGAACAGACACCGTTCCTGCTATGCTTTCACCTGGTGAATTTGTAATTAATGCAGATGCAACTAAAAAATTCTACAGTCAACTTGTTGCAATTAATTCTGGAACTAAACCCATTTTTCGAGAACAGGGTGGACCAGTAACTAATGTCGGTGATGTTAGCATTGTTGTAAATGAATCTGTATCCGCTAAAGCGACAGCAAGAGAAACCATGTCAGCGTTTCGACGGGAAATGCGACGCAAAACTTCAAGGAGTTTTTAATGCAAGAGATTGCCGTTATTCAAAAAGCAGGTTGTCAAATTATTCGAGGTAAAAGGATAGCGGATTTAGTTATACCGAAAGGTCATTTTACTGTAGAGCATTGGCGTGACGGTAAATTGCTTCAGACACTTGAAGCTGATAATGGTGTAACTATTGAAGGTAAGAATTTTCTTTGGGATGTAATGTTCCACGGCACTACCGCAGCAGGTACTTGGTATATTGGTCTTATTGATAGTGATGGTTGGACAGCACTTGATGAGACTGATGACTATGATAACATTAATCAACTTGGTAATACTTGGGATGAGGTAGATCAAGGTGATTATACAATTGGTGCAGATCCCACTTTACGTGGTGTATGGAATGAGGATGCTGCATCTGCAAAGGCGATGACAAATAGTGTAGCTGTTACTTTTGTTATAGTCAATCCTAAAACGATTAAGGGATTATTTATTGTGGGTCTGGGTGCTAATGCTAGTCTTCAAGAAGATCATGCTAATGATGGTATCCTTTGGTCAACGGCTCTTTGGAGTACAGGTGATGCAACTGTTATTCTTGCTGATGAATTGAAAGTTACCTATACAGTTAGCTGTTAAAATTAAAGGCATAGGCACGGATGCCTATTGGAGGAATAACTATGCTACTTTGGATAGAAGGTTTTGAAGGCAGTGGGGCTTCGGATGCAGCCGCACTTGCCTATATTACAAGAAAATATAGTATCACAGGTACTAATATTGAAACTGCAACCGGACGTTATGGTGGTAAATGTGTAAAAATATGGAGTAGTACTCGTTTTGCACATACTATAGATAATACTCAAACAATTGTTGTAGGTTTCGCTTTTAAAAATGAGGATTGGAATGACGGTAATGATCTTTTACTATTGCGAGATAGTGGCACAGTACAAATAAGAATATCTACTAGAGCTACTGGTGATTTAAGAGTAGAGAGAGGAACTACCACACTTGGTACTACTGCTGCACTTGGTTTAGTTATTAATAGGTGGTATTACCTTGAGCTTAGAATTAAAATACATGATACAACAGGTGCATTTGAATTAAGAGTTGATGGTGTTAATGTTCTTGATCTTGCAGCAGGAGACACACAAGAAACAGCAAATGCATATATTAATGATATTAGTTTCTATGGTAATACTGCGACTAGTGCTGATGAATTTTATTTCGATGATATTTATATTCTTGATACCACAGGATTAAGAAATAATGACTTTTTAGGTGTAATGAAAGTTGTAATGCTTAATCCTGATGCCGATACAACAGAGGCAGATTTTACACCCTCAGAAGTTGATAATTACGACGGGGTTGATGATGGTAATATAGTTGACGATGATGCTACGTATAATGAGTCTACAACGTCAGGACACCAAGATATTTTTGAATATGAAGACACTATTGATATTAGATTGATCGCAGGTTTGATGGTTTGTACAGAAGCGAAAGAAACAGATGCCAATGATTTTACACTCAAAACAATTGTTCGCTCGAATTCAACAATACATACAGATACAGCCCAAGCACTTACATCTAGTTATACAATAATTACAAGACTTTTAGAGGAAAATCCAGTTACAGAATCAATTTGGTCAGCGGCCGCTATTGATGCTGCTGAATTTGGTTATGAGGTTGGTTAATGGCTTTAAGAGTCACACGACAAAGTGTTGAAGTTCTAACTAAAGGGGATGGTCCTCTTAGAGTTACACGACAATTTGTTGAAATTTTAGTGTCGATGGGATTTGATCGAGCATATAATGAAATAACGATTGTTCAAGAGGCACGATCAAGTCAACGTAGTCTTGTCGCTACGAATTCAATTACTATTATAGATATAGCTAATATTGTTTCAACTTATGAAGTAAATGCATCAGATTCCATAGTAGTAACGGATACAGCATCTTGGATCAATAATAGTGTTAGTGCTTCTAATACTATTAGTATTCTTCAAGCTGCTGATTTATCATCAAAGAAACGAGATGTATTTGATCCAATAATAATAACAGATATTGCTAGTTATGTTTTTGGTTTACCACCGCGTGAAGCTATTGATGAGTTAGTAATTAATCAGGTTGCTAGTTTTACAGGACCAAGATATGTTGCTGCAACGAACACAATAACTGTTGTAGATATTGCTGGGCATCGTGGAAGTATACGATTATCAGCATCAGATTCTTTAATTATAACTGAGGATATTTTTGATGAGGATACGGCAACATGGAAAACTGTAAGTACAGGTATTGTACAAAGTGCAACTAGACAAACAACCCATTACCGTGAAAAACACCACCATTTAACAATACAACAAACTGCATTTAATTATGTAAGTAATCCAGTAAAATGGATACCTAAATTTGCAGAAAATATCATAACTATTGTTGATAGTGCTGTTAGAACTGATCCGGTAGTAGCTATTGATAGTATAACTATTACCGATACAGCAAGTTTTATTAAAACTAATAATGCAGCGGATATTTTAACTATTGTAAATGTAGCGTCATTAATAAAAGTATTAAATGTCGCGGCGTCAAATATTTTAACTATCGAACAAGCCCATTCTTATACATTAATTCGTGACGATACACTTTGTACATATTCACCTTTTATTGGTAACAGTAGTAGTATAGATGTTTTACCCCCGAACCCAATCGGGCCAACACTTATTGAATATGATAATGTTCAATTATCTTACCCATTAAATAGTCCAACAGATACACTTACATTAAGAGGTCCTGAATTAGGAAATCAAAATAATTTGAATTTCCAACGTATCAATAGAGAGACACGTGGCGGCACTTTAATTATTTTTGCCGACCCTATTTGGCCAAAAATGGAGACAATGATATTAGAATTTTATGGTTTATCCGAAGCAGACAGTCAAGATGCATTGACTTTTGTCGCTACATCTTTAGGTAAAACAATAAGAGTACGTGATTGGGAAGGTCAACTTTGGTCGGGTGTAATTGTGTCAAATGACCCAATTATTAGAAACAGTAAAGGGTGCAGTAATTCTATTACAATGACAATTGAAGTAAATAAAATCACATTAACTTGGCATACGTTTGTTGGTCTTGAATATGATGCTTTCATTGGTGACCACTGGACCAACTTCATAGGAGAATAAGATGGGTTCTTTTACTGATTATCGGGGCTTAAATGTTCGGACACTTGATCCAGTAGGGGATGCCGGTTTAATTCTTAACAATAATTTCAAAGAATTAGCTGATCGTACTGGACCTGTTTATTCCACTGCGGCTAACCCTGATGCTAATGATGATAGTGCCGATACTAACGGCAATGGGAAATTTTATCTATGGTCCAAATGGCTTAACACCGGAACAAATAGCGTATTTATATGTATAGATGCCACACCAACAGCTGCTGTTTGGCGAACACTTAGTACTGTAGCATTAGGTGGTGGTGGTACTATTCTTATCGACGGTGTTCAAGTCCTCTATTTACCAGATCAAACTGATTTTGATGGAACTGTTATTTACGGTGATGGCGGTACAAATCTTAGTACAGCTGCACCGCCAGACGGTAGGTATAATACGGTTGTAGGTTTAGGTGCATTTGACGCCAATACTGAAGGTGATAGCAATAATACACTTGGGTATCAAGCATTAGAAGACAATACTGAAGGTAGTCGAAATATTGCGATAGGGTATCGAGCATTAAGAAAAAATATTGACGGTGATAATAATGTCGCAGTGGGTGATGAATGTTTAATGGATAATACTACGGGCGATGAGAATGTTTGCGTTGGTAATTTGGCAGGTGAAGATATTACTGGTAGTGGTAATATTTGTATTGGATATAAGGCAGGTGAAAATCAAGGAGCTATTTCTAATAAATTATACATTGACAATTCAAATACAGCAACACCCTTAATTTACGGTGAATTCGATAGCCACGTAGTTAAAATCCACGGTAATTTATATATTCCAACGGATACAAATAAATTATATTTTGGGGTAGCTGCAAATGATTATAATATCATGTGGGATGGCAATGACGCTGTTCACACAATTACTGCTGGTCAATTCTTATTTACTGGTGGTGAACTTATTGTTAATGATAAAATTATTTTTACCCAACTCGACGGTAATGAGTATATTGATAGTCTTAATGATGGTTATTTAGATTTAGGAGCGACCAATGATGTCCGTTGTCGAACTACATTTTTAGCCTTAGACAGGATTAAATTTACCCAAATAGATGGCAATGAGTATATTGACAGTCTTAATGATGGCTATTTAGATTATGGGGCTACTTCAGGTCACCGTTTTCTTGCTCCAATTTATTTAACAAACGATGATCGTAAAATCTTTTTCGGAATAGATAATTTTGCCAGTATTTGTTATAATGGTACAGATTTACTGATAAATCCTATAGAAGGTGGTGGTGGGCTTGCAAATATTACAGGTAATCTTAAAATTGATGGAACAACATTAGCCTTAGATAAAATTAAATTTACCCAAACTGACGGTAATGAATATGTCGATAGTAATAATGATAATTATTTAGATTTAGGAGCAACAACCCAAATTAGACTTAACGCTGATATTTTAGCTGATGGTAAAATCTCCCTTAAACAGGTTGACGGTAATGAGTATATTGACGGTAGCAATGATAATTACGTGGATATTGGGGCGACCACAGCTATTAGGATGAATAATGATCTCCATATTTTAGGGGA
>SDBU01010846.1_pt1 | contig 10063 bp, 12 predicted proteins | sample 2277071 | NCBI WGS metagenome assembly SDBU01 (sample SAMN10397929, study PRJNA504765) | marine sediment metagenome | isolation source: marine sediment core GS08_GC12, 126 cmbsf | place: Arctic Ocean: Gakkel Ridge, Loki's castle | collected 2008 | reverse complement strand
AAGCTCAGCAGGAGAAGGCAGTAGAATGAGTGAAGAAACTGGAGAGGTGTTCCCCAAGGACCCTAAAAAGACCTACGGGCTTATGGAACTGGTAAAAGGCACCAGCTCTATGGTTGAAAAGGGGCCTGAAGATACAGTGATGTCCTGGCCCCATCTCTTGATACTGGAAGTATTGGCAGCCCTGGGTACCACAGTTCTTCTGTTATTTTGGTCCCTTGCCGCCAACGCCCCTTTAAGAGAAATAGCTAATCCGGACGTAACCGAAAATCCAGCCAAGGCAGCCTGGTACTTCTTGAACCTTCAGGAATTACTCCTTCATATGCAACCGGCGCTGGCTGGTCTAATTATCCCCGGGCTGGTAATAATCGCACTAATAGCTATCCCCTATATCGACCGCAGTAAAAAGGATATTGGGATATGGTTCGCTTCAAAGAAAGGTCGTGGTATTGCTCTCTGGTCCGCTGTCTATACCACTATCTGGCTTATCGGTCTTATCTTGTTCGACGAATATGTTCGGGTCAGGTCGCTAGTCAACGAACCAGAAATATTACCGGGATGGATTATTCCCATTGTAGTGATATTGGGACTTATAGTTCTGCTATACGTACTAATCCGCCGATGGCAACCTTCTACCAGAGAGGTGCTCATAGGTTTTTTCACTGCCTTTGCTGTTACCTACGTCATACTCATAATTAGCGCGCTCTTTTTCAGAGGATTAGGCATGCACCTTACCTGGCCCTGGGATTTGCCGCCGGGTGCACTACCCTTTTGAAGTTTTGATTGGAGTGCTTGGAAACGGAGACTTAAGATGGATAAAAATATGTCACCTTTAGGAGATAAATCAACAGAGGACAGAGGCGTAACAAGGAGACAATTCCTCAACCGAGCCTGGTGGGCGGCTACTGGCATATTGGCTATCGAGGCTGTCGGGGGATTAATGGTTTCCCTGTGGCCCAAGTTGAAGGCGGGAAGCTTCGGAACTAAGATGAGCATTGCTAGTGTGGAAGAGGCTAGCGCTATGCCCGTAGGCGCGGTAGCTTATTTCTCAGAGCAACGTTTCTACCTTTCTCGTGTGGAGTCTGGATTCCTTGCTCTGTACCGCAAATGCTCTCACCTCGGCTGTGTGGTTCCTTGGCTGGCTGATGAGCCTAGCGAAGATGACCTTGCGGCTAAGGGCAGGTTCAATTGCCCCTGCCACGCAGCTTTGTTTGACCGTTACGGATTAGTTCATGCCGGCCCGGCTCCCAGACCACTGGACCTTTTCCCTATCACAGTCGAGAGGGGAGAGTTAGTAGTGGATACGGGGAAAATTATACAGCGCTCCGGCTTTAGTGAATCTCAGGTGACAAAGATTTAAAATGCAACAGAAGATTCTCATAGGTTTAGCTCTAACGCTGATTATAGTGATTTTCATACCCGTTTATTGGGCAATGGAGCCCGGGCGGCAGGAGGCAGCTCGTGAACGTCAGAAGGCCGAGGCAGTGGAAAGAGGAGCCGGACTACATACCTCGTACTGTGTCATCTGCCACGGTTCCGGGGGCGAAGGAAATATAGCTTCCACTCTAAAAGACAATCCACTTGATGAGAATGTGTTGGAGAGAGCTATCGCCAGGGGTATTCCGGGGACAGGGATGCCTGCCTTCGATGAAGAAGATGGTGGCCCCTTAAAGAAACACCAAATCAAGGACTTGGTCACCTTCATCAAGAATTGGGACGACGCTCTGCCTACAACGGTAGTACCCACGCCACAATCAACACCGTCAGCGAAAGCTGCCAGTGAACTATATGCCACTAGCTACGCTGTCTGTCATGGGGCAAATCGGCAGGGTGTCTCTGGATTGGGCACAGCTTTAACTTTGGACAGCCTGGCGGAGCTAAGCGATACTGAGATAAGGGACGCTATATTGAACGGCCAACCCGGCACGACAATGCCCGCTTTTAAGAGCACCCTTACCCCAGAAGAGATAGATGCCCTGCTCCAGCTCATAAAGTACGCCTCTCCTTAGGTTGATGGCGAGTTCCAAGGTCCAACTCAGTGAGGCGGAGCCTGCTAGTATCCTCTACGGGATGTCATCATCATGCGGATAAAGCTAAAGGCGTCCATTATTAAACACAGTCTCTCTCCGGGGTTCGCTGGAATAGACAATCCATTTGTTTTATATGGAAAAGAACATAATGTTTTTCGGTGAGGGCAAGCAAACTTTGATGGCAGCAACCGTTTGCTTGCCATGAAATGGGGAAGCTAACATCTTGTTAGCTTCCCCATTATTAGATAGTGCAGCGACAATTATGGTGCTACACCACACTATTCAAATTGAACATCGTCAGGGTTGTCAGTAACAAGGCTTCTCTGGAATTCCACTATCCAGGTCCCGTTGGAGTATGTCGCCTTGGCTATTACGTCGGCCCGACTGCCAGTTCCTTCCGTCAGTATGTATCCAGCAACAGTGTCGCCATCACTCCAGCCGGCGTCAGCATCAAATGCCACCGCATCTGCCTTAAAGAGGAAGTCAGCGCTAGCCCCGGGGTCATTCTTGTGCATGAACTTTGGTAAGCCAGCCTCGATATTGCCCGAAGCGAAGCCGCTACCTTCATCAGCCAGACGCGTCTTTAACAGCATCTCTCCTTCATAAGGTATCTCAGTGGCTTCAGTCAGAGCTACCCAGTGCTTATCTTCGGCGTATCCCGTGGGGCTTGTCCTGTGTGCTTTCCAGTGCCAGACATCAATTGACTCACCGGGGTTGTTAGTCCCCATCTTGCTGTCATCGGCTTTATCCCAAGCCGGATTACCGACATGGCAGTATACAGCGCAACCGGCATCAAAATCAGTTGCGTTAATGTTAAACAGGAAATAGACTCGGTCTTCGTTGCCAGTCTTTTTCCATGTCCCGTCGGCGGCGTTGTAGGTCAACATATTCTTGTTGATGCTCTCTGTCCTGGTGGGGTCCTGCCATTTCACCAGGAAATAGATGTTATTATCGTCATAGGCAGCCTTAACCGTTGTCTTGGTGGGACCTCCACCCGCATTAGCGGGCAACGAAAGGTTTATCTCTGAAGCCTGCCCCCAGGCACTATCGCCGTCCTTACCATCAATGGTAGGGGTACCTTTCTTAGCCACCACGGTATTAGCGCTAGGTGTTCCGGTGCCGAACTTCAATGTCAGGATAGGAGCACCGTTCTTGTTCCCGCCTGAGTTATCAGTTATTCCCAGTGAGAACTTTTGGTCTTCCGGTGCTGGTGCTCCACCGCATGCCGCCAGTAGTGGTACCGATAGAAGTACCATAGCTATCAACCCCATTATGACTTTTTTTCGCATTTTACCTCCTGCTTAAATTTTTGTAACTGATTCATTCTCAGTTTTAAAATTGACATATTTTCATCCTCTCCTTTTTATCTGGTACTTCCTGAAGTATGCCGCCTGGTGACCATCATAGATAGCTCAATCACGTGCCCTGGTTAAAGAGCTGTTAACGGTACCTTGGAGAACAACAACCCCTCTCCCACCCTCCTTGGAGGGTTTTTGCCTTAGCCGGCCCAAACCCGGAGGAATTCAAGGTCACTAGACAATCTCTATAGGCACTAATGGACTAAATCCACCCAACGAGAGACAACTTTCTATTCTTAATCTATTGCAACTGTACTGGGGAAGAATATCCTGTTTTTCGTAATATTCTCCTTCCCTATCCGTTTTTGACCTTAGCCCCGGGGTCATTCTTGTGCATGTACTTCGGTAAGCCAGCCTCGATATTGCCCGAATCGAAGCCGCTACCTTCATCAGCCAGACGCGTCTTTAGCAATACCTCACCTTCATAAGGTATCTCAGTGGCTTCAGTCAGAGCTACCCAGTGCTTATCTTCGGCATGGTTCGTCGGGCTTGTCCTGTGTGCTTTCCAGTGCCAGACATCAATGCTCTCACCGGGGTTGTTAGTCCCCATCTTGCTATCATCGGCTTTATCCCAGTCTGGATTACCAACGTGGCAGTAGACGGCGCAACCACCATCAAAATACGATAAATTGAAGAGGCGAAGCCCTCTTCCACAGTACTCCTCCCTCTCCGGCGAAGGAAAGGGAGGACAAAGGTTGATAAACAATCTATGACTAACAGGTCAAATCTACCCAGTCAGAGATAATTTTTTAATTATTCAAGTTCATGAACTTCAATTGCACCGGGGATAGGTAGCTTATCGGGATTGGGCACACCCTTCTCATTGACATCAACCGCCTCGGTAAGAATCTCAAATTCACCCTCACCGTTCACATTATGACAAGTGAAGCAACTGCCACCGTAGTGAAGTTTGAAAGTCTGGCTACTCATGTGGGCGGGGTGTACGATGTCGCGCAGCATAAGGGGAGCAGCAACCCCTTTACCTTCCCGTACTCCGGTACCAGCAGCATGACATTGGAGACAGGTAGTCACGTTCACCTGTTCTGTGGGGGCGAGTGATGTGCCATCTGGTGCCACGTTCGGGTGTTCACGCCCTCTCACTTCAACACGCTCGTGAGCCTCATAAGCCAAGGTGTATTTCCCTGTCTCCGGGTCCGCCAGCACATGGCAAGCCGGGCAGCCACGATTCACCGCCTCCAGGCTGGGGAAAGGTATGGCTGCCGCCAGAGCACCTGCTTTCTCCAGCGACTCGGCTTGCTCCTCAGTCAAGCCGGCTCCTGGCGATCCTGCCGGCCCCTCTGGACCCGTCGCTCCTTGGCAGGCAGATACCAACAAGAACCCGGCTACCAGAAAGATGATTAAACCAAGTTTTTTCATAAAGCTCCTCCTTTATTAATTCAGCAATATACAACTATGTAACCATACTCACTAGTCCCTTACGCATGGCATACTTTATGAGTTCCGTACGATTGTATATACCCAGCTTTTTCATTATTTTCAGACGGTGACCTTGAACCGTCTTAAAGCTGATGTGAAGCATGTCGCCAATCTTTCGACTAGTGTGACCCTCAGCAACTAGCTTCAGTATTTCTCTCTCCCTCGCTGTTAGGCGGTCATATGGTTCCACTCTAGTATTTTGACGGTAATCATCAACTAGAGCTGCTACCGCGGAGGGATAAAAATAGTAGTCCCCCTGGTTTACTGTACGTATGGCTGTTAGCAGTTCTGAACTCAGTGCCTTCTTAGGTAGATAACCAGTAGCTCCCGCCTTAACGGCCGATTGCATATACTCTTTGAGCTCGTACTGAGTCAAAACTAAGACCTTCGCTGCTGGGATGCTCTTTCGAATACGGCGTGTTGCCTCCAGTCCATCAATTCCAGGCATAACTATATCCATAACCACCACGTCAGGTACTAGCTCTCGTGCTTTCTCGATGGTTTCTTTTCCATCAGACGCTTCTCCTACTATCTCAATGTCATCCTGGAGATCAAGCAAAGCACGAATGCCATCTCGCATTATTGTGTGGTCGTCCACTAGCAGTATTCTTATCTCACTCATCAAGAACCTTATGATTCAGGGGAATTGTTTACTGATTTTAGTGTTATTGCTGCCGCGCAACTCCAGAATGCTATCCACCTGTGAAATTGCGAATTGATGCCTGCTTAACTACCTCTTTCTATACATCCTTGTCTATCACTTGCATAACGTAACCTGTTACCAAACAACCTAGTTTATCTCTTTCTTGTGATGCGAGCACATTTTACCTGTAATAAGAGTATATAAGATGTGGGGAACCTCATGCATCCGTAAAAATACTTTTTTTGAGTACGTAATAATACCTGTCGGCGGCCTCTTGTTCCTAGCAATGGTCCCTAGTTAGGCTCAACTCACACTTGCCTTCAACTGGGCAACAATTGTCCATTTTGCTGTCCTGATTGAGGTAACAAACACTCAGATTGTGACATATCGAGTTTGTTTAGATCCAAACAAATATAGTATTCTAATATTCTGTTTTGATACCGTTATTGGAATTGACCTGCCTCCATAAAGGATACCACTCTTTAAGTTAGAGTTACCGGAATTCTAGCCTCAGGAGCAGGTGGCCGGTAACCCAACGAACTATGGGGACGTACCTGATTGTACTCTCCCCTCCATTGCTTAATCAATACCTTGGCTTCGTTGGTAGTGTATCATTTTGAATTAAACAGGTATTGACAATGCTTGAGCGACAGGTGTTATAATTAGGACATGGTTAAACGAATGAAAAAAGAACACGATTTCAGTGTTACAGCTTTCAGGGTGGTTCAAGAAGCTACAGAGCAAATTGTACCTAAACCCGAACCCAAGCCAACTATTGATTTTAAGGCTCTGGGGCGTAAAGGTGGTTTGAATGGTGGTAAGGCTAGAGCAGAAAAGCTAACCCCTGAAAAACGGAGCGAAATAGCACGAGTCGCAGCTAGTGCACGTTGGCGTAAAAAAGAAAGCTAGACCTTTACAGCTTCTAGTTCTACAAGGTCATCAGTAAAATTAAATACCATTTGTATTGGCTTCCCAGGATTATTGTTCTCATTGTAACTATCCGTATCAAGTTTCAGTTGTCTACAATCACCAACGATTTGTTGTCTACGCTGCTGGAGAGCAATTGTCATATGTTCCCTACTTGCTGTTCTAATATCTGCCCAAAAAACAGCCTGCTCTCCTGCTATCCGAGCAGCGTGCTTAGCCCTGACGACACGACCTTGTAGGTCATGGATATATTCCTCACGCATTGCACGTGCCAGCTGGTCTGCACAAAGGTCAATCACAGTTGTACGTTGTGCTTCCCATAGATGATTTGTGATAGCGTATGCTGCTAGCTGACGTGATGTTGCTGGCCACTCCTCACCAGCCTCAATGTATGTATTAACTATTCGTTGTAACTGTTCGTTATGAGATAATTTACGCACTATACGACCTCCTTATATACTTACTGGTAGTGAGTATCCCCATCCGTCGGTTAAGGCTGTACTGGTGATGATGTCTCGTACTTTTACTAACATATCTCGATGCTGAGAGTAATTGAGTTCATCACGGCTTGTATGCTGCAATTGCCCAACAACAATACCAGGGTGAATATGGATTTTGTTGGCGAATCCAATTATGCGAGCTTTAGAATATATAGGACTTACACGGGCAATGAAATCGTCCAGTTCCGCCTGCGGGATAAGAAAAGAAACGGCATTTCTATCAGCCTCAATCTCGTACTGTGGCCGTTTTATATCAGTGTGTTGCCCTAATAAGTCTATATCAAGAGTGGGTTTTGAGCTTTTCCCGTCACCATTCTTTACATGACCCGCTAGCTCATGTGCAAGGGTATGCCAGAACCAGTCAATTCGGTCATACCTTAAGGACAGAGCAATAACGGGCGAATTACCTACCCAACATGTAAGCCCGTCTATTTTTGACTGAGGCAGAGGCTCAATTATTAAGAACTTAATACCTGCTTCTGACAATATCTTAGGAACCATCCTTATATCCTCAGGATTCGGTAGTATCATTTTGAGCCGTTCCAAGGCATCATTAAGTTTTGCCTGCGTGAATTTCTTGGCGTCTACAGCATTTGCGAGATTAACAGCTCTATAAAACCAAGCCCACTGGATTGGAGTAGATTCGGTATAGGTAGAAGACTTCCTTGAGGCATGAATCAATTTAGGTTCATCATCTATATTTTCTAACCCAAAGAAATCACACACCCTTTTTTCAAGGACATCAGGATTCAAAGATGATTCTATCCAATTTCGCTTGACCATGAGCCGGACAGGTGCTTTTTCGTACAATTTGGAACGTCTAGCAATGCCCTCAGTTTTGGATTCGCCCTGCGATAATCGAAAAGACGATTGTAAATTCATCCAATACTGAGAGCTAGTATCTAAGGCCTCTCCCAAATCCATAGCGGTTTCGGGCGTAATGTTCCGCTTTCCAGTGATTATCTCATTGACTAGACGTAGGTTACGTCCCATAACCTCGGCTAAATCTTCTTGCGTCCACCCCCTTGCCTCAAGTTCATCTTTAATAAACTCTCCAGGTGGAAAAGTTTCAGCTGGGCTCCTATCATTCATTATTTCCCTCCTTTTTACTTGTGGTAGTCCTCAATACTCATAATTGTCACTGTCTTTGCTTGACCGCTCGTTTTACTTTCTGAAAACTCAAATACTAGCCTATATTGGTCATTCAATCGTATTGAATACTGCCCCTTTCTTTTCCCTTGCAATTCCTCAAAATTATTTGACCTCTGTCGATACAAATCTCTCTCATCGTTAGCTGCTCTGATAGCCTGCATTTTTTTACGGAAAGCCTTGACAACTGCTTGTGACAAATTTGCAGCGAATCGTGGGTCAAATTCCAATTGCTTGAGTTCATCGTCTTTATGTATAACTTCCATTAAACTGATTATACAGTACTTAAAAGCATTTGTCAATACCAAGTTTTTACACTTACTGTAAAAATGTAATAATTAACTATTGACAAATGCTTAAGCGTATAGTATAATTTAGTCAAGATGAATAAGTTAAGTGTTGAACGCCAAGCTCAAGTCATAAGGGTTCTTTGTGAGGGGAACTCAATACGCAGCACAGCCCGTATAACTGACACAGCTATCAATACAGTGGTTAAGTTACTTAGAAATGTTGGTGATGCTTGTGCTAAGTATCAAGATATACACTTAAGGAATCTACCTTGTAAGACTATTCAGTGTGATGAGATATGGTCATTCTGCTATGACAAGCAAAAGAATGTGCCAGAAGAAAAACAGGGTAGATTTGGATTTGGTGACGTCTGGACATGGACTGCGATTGATGCAGACACTAAATTAGTCCCCTCTTGGTTTGTTGGACTCCGTAATGCTGGCTATGCTTTTGAGTTTATAAGAGACTTACGGAATAGATTAGCTAATCGTGTTCAACTAACTACTGATGGTCATAAAGTATATCTGAATGTAATAGAAGATGTCTTCGGTGCTGATATTGATTACGCCATGCTGGTTAAACTATATGGTAAAGAGATTGAATCAGAGACACGCTACAGTCCAGCTAAATGCACAGGGACAAATTCACGTGTCATTACTGGATACCCCGATACTTCTAAGATTTCCACTAGCTATGCAGAACGACAAAATCTTACAATGAGAATGCAGATGAGGCGATTTACCAGACTGACTAATGCCTTCTCAAAGAAGCTAGAAAACCACATGTTTGCCATCGCCTTGTATTTCATGCACTATAACTTTGCTAGACCACACAAGTCTCTAGCCAATCCTTATCCAAGAACCCCAGCAATGGCAGCAGGAGTTAGCAACCATGTCTGGACAATTGAAGAAATCGTCAGTTTAATTTCAAAATGATACACTACCGCTTCGTTCAACTTGGCCGTGAATGCTGAAGCATTTAATGACCGGCTACATTCTGGGAATCTCTTAAAATGGAACGATTCTAAGATATATGGAGGCATCTTATTAATTGAAGTTAAACTCTGTCATGATACAATGTCAGGGTAAGAGGAAATGGCAGCTTCCTTACTTTTGTGAAAGAAACCTTACAGACATGAGAATAATAATCGGACTAATCTCTCTTCTGGCTATCTTGTTGACCACCTTCAGTGGCCCTATAGCCTGTACATCCAGTTCTTCACCAGCCCCCGACGAAAGCGCCATCCGGGTTTATGCCGACCCTGCAACAGAGACGATGTTGCAAGGTCTGAGCGAGAGTAATCTTGCGAAGTATACCCAAGATGCCAATTCAGAATTCAAAGCCGCGGTGACCCAAGAAATACTCGATAAGACAGCGACCCAGATAGGTGACCAGCTAGGTACTTACGAATCTAAGGAGTTCCAAAGGATTGAGGAACAAGAAGGTTATATCATTGTTCACTACAAGGCGAAGTACACTAAAAGTGAAGTAGGTATTAAGATGGTTTTCGACAAGGACCATCTCGTCGCTGGTCAATGGTTTGAATAGCTTGGATTTCTATATTTTTTCAGTATTTACGTACTATTACGCAACGGTTTGGGTAGCAGTATATCGTCGTATTGAGAGCATGTCAATAAAGGAACCTATTTGGCTTTGTAACTCTGGAAATTATTTATAATTCTGTGTCTAGTTACCAAATATACAATCCCCAAGCCAAACCCCAGCCACTTCGTC
>SDBU01010845.1_pt1 | contig 10063 bp, 9 predicted proteins | sample 2277071 | NCBI WGS metagenome assembly SDBU01 (sample SAMN10397929, study PRJNA504765) | marine sediment metagenome | isolation source: marine sediment core GS08_GC12, 126 cmbsf | place: Arctic Ocean: Gakkel Ridge, Loki's castle | collected 2008 | reverse complement strand
CCACTTCTTCTTCATATGTCCAACGGGCTTTACCCACTAACCTAACTGTAGCCGATTCAAGCTCCTCAGTAGTGAGCATCTCCGGGGTTAACACCCGGGCATTAGCCTGCTCCAGTCGGTGAATAAGACGATAGTTTATGTGTTCATCATAGAGGAGATAGGGATGGCCAACGACAGCAATGGTAGCTTGTGTTGAAGCTGGATAGCTAGGGTGTATCTCGGGCTCTGTCTCAGAAGGAGCCAATATTCTTTCTATCGCCTGAGGCAGTGTTAATTTATGACTGGACATCAGCTGTCGATAATTCAGGTGAGCTTGCCAAGCAGCCATGCTGGCTTGCCTAACTCTAAACGGGTTCCAGATGAAATGCCGCCCCAGTTTGTAAACAGCCTGATACAGGTGGCGCTGCCCCTGGGTAATATCTATATCTATATCTAGAATAGGCAGCGATTCAGGGATGACAGCCTTAGTCATATCAGGTAAGCCAAGGAACTTAGAACAATTGTAAACCTTACTCCTCACACTGCGGATGGCAGGGATAAAGATACAGTCACAGTTACCCACCAGGGAAAGAACATGCCCCAAGAAAGCCTTTACCGGCAAACAGGTATCAGCTACTACCCGGGACGAGCCTGAGGATAATATAGCTTGGGTAGTTGGTGGTGAAACCACTACTTCCGCCCCCAACTCCTCAAAGAAGGTCTTCCACATAGGGTGGTATTGGTAATAGAGTAGCGCTCTGGGAATGCCTACCTTAATCATTTTTGCTGCTGAAACTCATCTCTTATTTTGATAACTATCTCGGGATTGGCGACCAGGTCAATGACGGTCATCGCCATAGCTTTAGCCGCATCAAGCAGGCCACGGAAGCCTGCTTCTGAAGCGGCAGCCACAGCAAACTGGGGAGAATGGATGGCAACCTCTTCCGGAGTTATGGCTATCCAGGCATGAATACCTGGTGCTAGCTGACTGACATTGCCCATATCGGTACTAGCCAGCATTCTGCCAGGTTCGGCTAGCTTGGTCGGGCGCCCCAGGGATTCCATGTTTTGTTGAAATAGCTGGGCTAAAGTCAGATTATTGCGCATAGGAGCATAGTGTATGTCGGCCCATTTATATTCGAAACGAGCCCCACTCGCTGTGGCAGCACCAACAAAGCAATTTAACACCCTCTGTTTTAGTTCATCAAGATAGATATTGTCATCTGCGCGTACCAGAAAAGTCCCAGCACTATGGGCGGGAACGACGTTAACTGCTTGCCCACCATCGGTAATAACGCCGTGAATGCGGGCTTTATCCTTAATATGCTGCCTTAGGGAATTGATAGCGGCATAAGACTGAACCATAGCCTCTAAAGCATTAATGCCCATCTCTGGTTCAGCGGCAGCATGAGCTGACCTACCAAAGAACTCCACCTCTAGAGCCTGACAAGCCAGGGACTCAGTAGTAGCACAATTATATACTCCGGGGTGCACTACCATAGCAGCATCCAAACCGGCAAAGGCATCTCGCTTAGCCATTGTTGCCTTGCCTCCATATATCTCCTCAGCCGGCGTGCCGATAACGAGGACGCTGCCCCCGAGCCGGTCAATGGCTGACTTAGAGGCAACTGCAGCGCCAACTGCCGAGGTAGCGATTAGATTATGACCACAGGCATGACCAAGCTCAGGCAAGGCATCGTATTCAGCCAGAAAAGCGATAACTGGTTTGCCTTTCCCATAGCTCGCCCTAAAAGCAGTCGGCAGCTCACAAATACCCCGCTCTATAGAGAAACCATTTTCCTCCAGGTATTGGGTTAACCAAGCAGCTGCCTGCACCTCTTTAAAACCCAGCTCCGGGTTAGCGTGAATTTTTAGGCTCAGCTCACTAAGCTGGTGACGGCGGGCATCTATTTCCGCTACAACCGAGGCCTTCAATTCCTTAATATCTGTTTCCATATTCAGACTTACTCCTATCCTGAGGATAATGTCCTAATTATCACCTTCATTGCTTATTATACCAAGAGAGCTTCATCACCTCAATGGCTTTAGCTATTGCCCTATGTGCCAGCAGCTTTAACACTACCTCACCATGCCAGTCAAAGGACAAATCATCTGCCTTGAGCAAGGCTTCATCAATGCCACGGGATTTTATTATGTCAAACAACTTGTCGACCTGTCTGTCGCTCAGCTGCTCATAAAGTCTTCGTGCCCAATAGCCTGTCTTCAGCTCCCGTCCCAGTCTTCTCTTCCACGCTCGTTCATAGCTAGCCAGACTCTTGGCTGACAGAGCGTCACTTCCCAGTGCCCGGTGTAAACTGCTAACCCCCATATCGGCGCATAGCAGGCCATAGTAAATGCCACCCCCAGTGGTTGGCTTTACCTGTCCGGCGGCAGCTCCTACCACCATCAACCTCTCCCCGCAGGTTCTAGGTATTGGCTTCAACGGAATTCTCCCATAGCACAGCTTAACCTCAGTCGAAACTATTTTCCCCTGAGCTAACAGGGATGACATTAGTTTTTTCAGATATAGCTCTGGGTTACGGCGCGATAGCAACCCCACCAGAGCCCTTGACGGTGAGGTCGGCACCAGCCAGGCAAAGAATCCCGGAGCTACCTCCTGGCCAAAATAGACCTCCATCTCGCCTACCTCAACTGTCTCTACCCCAGCCTGGACCCCCGTAACAGAATCACCAACCCTCCCCCGACCCAGTTTCTCAACCAATCTTGAGCCAGAGCCAGCGGCAATAACCACTGCCCTTGCCTCAAGGCTTAACCCTTTCCCCTTCCGGGTTGCCTCAACTCTAACCCTATCATCCCCGACCTTTATATCTATGACCGGGGTATTCAGCATATATTCCGCTCCCTCATTCTGAGCCCGACTGCCCATAGCCACATCAAAAGCTGGCCGGTCAACAATAAAGGCTTGAGTTTCTTCCCGCCACAGCCTGAGCCATTTCCCTGAAGGAGAAAATAATCGGGCACTATTTGCCTGCCTTAAGATAACATTATCATTGATACCAAAAGAACTCACGCACTCCCGTCCGATAATACCAGCGCAGCAAACCGATTCCCCTATCCTTTTCTTCTGCTCCAGCACCATCACCCCATAGCCTAACCTGGCCAGCTTATAAGCCATATAGCTCCCCACCGGCCCACCGCCTACAATGATGACATCATACAATTTAACCTCTCCTTAAACGAGTCCGTATAAGCCTGCGGAGGTAATAGAGCGCTACGGGTATAATGGTAACTACCAGAATAACCAGAACCGAGTTGAACCCGGTAATCCCGACTCCAAACAACCTATTTAAAGAAAGGATGCTAAGGGCTACTACAGCAATTGACAGACCAAAGGAAAGGACAACTCTCTCCATAACATTTACCTGCTTACCCTGAAAAAATATAAGTGTCCAGGCAAAGCCAGGCAGGAAGAACACGAGTATGAGCCCCAGGAGCGCCCTGAGGACAGGCAAACCCTCAAGGAAAGGGAAAACAAAACCGAAGAGCTCTCTAATTGGAGATAGCCAGTCCACGCCCTACACCTTCTTTCTATCCATATTCAGCCTGGAAGATATATGACATTGCTCAAAGGGAGAGGTTTGGCCGGGAAGCAGCCTTCTTTGCCTGCCCTACATGTACCGACAGCAGCAGGCCCAGTCATTTTCCTCCTCCCCTACATCCTACTTAATTTGAAGGGTAACTTCAAGCTCAAGAAAGCCGAGAAGGAAGAATAGACTGACAAAGCTAAGAAGGGGTAAGGAGATGAAGCCGACTAATAACTTCTGGCACATCTATTGACAAATGTCCAATTTTGTGTTATTATCATAAATAAACATGAGGCAAAAAGACTTTTATGAGGTCGATGGATAATCTAATACAATTTATTGACAAATGTCCAATTCTGTGTTATTATCATAAATAAGTATGAGGCAGGAAGATTTTATGAGGTTGACAAGTAATCCCATACAATTTATTGACAAATACCCTATACTATGTTACTTTACCTTGAAATAGTGATACAAAGTAAGAAATGAAACAGAAGAGCTTCTATAAAGTAGGGACAGCGGTTGTTTTGGTATTAGCCATTACTGCCTCGCTGTGGTTTGCTTCACCGGTTCCGGTTAAAGCACTTGAGTTAGACATCACTAACCCTTCATCGGCAACCATCGGCAGCACCTATGCCTTCGAAGTACAAATAGATATCGGAGATAGGGACCTCCTGCCGATAAAGAACATCGATTTAAAGATTGCTGATGGATTCCCGTCCACAACCTACGAAGCGTCCCTCCCAGACCTGCCCCTACCAAGTACGCCCTCGGCTACAGATAGCAGGTCCTACACCGACGCTGAGACGGGTGGCGGCGCGGTTAGTGTTTCAACAAGCACCGCCGCTGGCTGGGGGTATGCCACTGCCACCCGCAGTGGCTACGGATATATGGAGCCGGGTGCCTGGGGAACCGGGGGATATCACGACTTCGGCACTAGCGGGGGATATGGCTATAAGTCTGGCGTCAACTACCGGGGGGAAACCTCGGTAACATTCACTATTACCTGGTCGACGCCGTCAGATTGGCCAGCAGGCACATACTATATCCGGATCTGGGTTTACGGCAACGGTGGCGGCAAAGCCTTTATCGACACTGCTTCCTTCTCACTCTCTGCCGCTTCTGCTGGACGTCCATCTCCAGTCCGATCACTTATATCGCCTCCTGGTGTTACTGATGTCTCCGATTACATAGATAGGGATGGTGTATTTACCGAGGATGTTACCGCTGAATCTGAGGATGGTGATTACGAAATCACCATTGATGAAGGTACTACCGGTCTCACTGAAGATGGAGAGCCGCTCAGCAAGATAAGCATAATTGAGATGGAAGAACCACCACCTCTACCTGAAGATTTCCCGGCTAATGTTGTCGCACTGACTTATGATATCGAACCTGATGGAGCCACCTTTGACCAGCTTGTAACCATCACCTTTACCTATGACGAGTCCCTGATACCTGAGGGTGTGGCTGAAGAGGACCTGGTTCTAGCCTACTACGATGAGGATCGCGGTGAGTGGGTCATACTGACCAGTTCTGTTAACACTGGTAGCAACACCATCACTGCCGGAATAAGACACTTTACCGCCTTCACCGTCCTGGCTCTCACCAGCCCCGCTGCCTTTACTGCCAGCGACCTCTCCATAGTTCCTGACGAGGTTGATATCGGGGAAGAGGTAGCTATCAGCATCCTCATAACTAATACCGGCGACCTTGCTGGTAGCTATGAAGTAACCCTTAACATAGATGGAGTAGCAGTAGCCACTGAAGAGGTAACTGTAGCCGGCGGTGCCAGCGAGACGGCAACTTTCACCGCAACAAAGAATGCCGCCGGAACCTATGAAGTAACCGTTGATGGCCTATCAGAAACATTTGTGGTCAAGAAAGCTCCAGTGGCACCAGCACCGGCACCGGCACCAGCGCCAGCACCAGCACCAGCACCAGCACCCCCGCCACCGGCACCACCGGTTGTGCCACCCACACCGATTAACTGGTGGCTCATTGGTGGCATTATCGCTGGCGTCATAGTTATCGGCGTGCTTACCTGGCAGTTCCTTATCCGCCGAAGGGCTTGATATAAATAATAAGGGCTGTTTAATCAAGAAAGGTTTAAACAGCTTATAAAGGGGAGGAAGACAATGATTATAACTACCATAGTAACCACGGCAGCTGCTACGGGATTAACTACTTTGGGCATAGTGGCTGTAGTTGGCTTAGCAATCTTTCTAACCACCAAAGAGCTGGCAGCTGCCAGGGGTTCAGCCTCTTCCCTGCGTATAGCTAAATTTGTTAATGTTGGCATTTTGCCCTTGACCATAGCCTTTGCCGTCATAATCCTTGGGAAAATCGCCGGGATGCTCTTCTAAAAAAAGAAGAGAGCCATTAAATATAACACTATATCAGTTACACCATGAGACAGGGTCACTCCAAAAAGTGACCCTGTTTTTTTTACCGCCCAGCCAGAGAAAATGGCAACCCCAAAGACCAAGGTAATATCCAGTAGTATCCTGACCAGCCCCACTTCGGGATAATGCATTAGACTAATATAGATTATTCCTCACCACCCCCCCCCCAACATCTCCACAGCACTGCGCTGAAGCACCCCTCGAAAGATAAATTCCTTCAAACATTAATGCTTTTGTTATCCACCGGATATGACATTTGGGTAAGTAATCTCAAGGTCAGGTATTGACAAAAGTGTCTTTTTGTGCTATATTTTTGACAAAAGTATCTTTTTGTGCTATTATGCTTAATATGCTGAAAGGGTGACGATGATTGCAACTGATACCACTATACCTACAGCAAGTATTATATCCGCTATGGGATTAACGGCAGCTCTAGGCATAGTGGCTGCAGTTGGTTTATTAACCCTTCTGGTCACTAAAGAGCTGGCTAGCACCACAGGCACTGTCTTTACCTTGCGCATGGCCGAATTTGTTAATGTTGGTATTTTGCCTTTGACCATAGCATTTGCCGTCATAATCCTTGGGAAAATGGCTGAGATGCTCTTCTAGAGAAAGAAGGGGGCTATTAAAAATAATACTATATTAGTTATACCATGAGCCAGGGTCACTCCAAAAAGTGACCCTGTTTTTTTAACCGCCCAGCCGAAGAAAATGGCAACGACAAAGACAAAGGTAATATCCATCAGTATCCTGCCCAGCCCCACTGCGGGGTAATGTATTAAATGGAGAACGGCAAATAATAGGCTGATATAGATTATTCCCCGCCACCCCCCGAACATCTCCACAGCACTGCGCTGAAGCACCCCACGAAAGATAAATTCTTCGGCAAACCCGGTGAACACTAATAATATCAATGCCATCGGCAATACTTCAAGCCAGGTGAACTGGGCGACCATAGCCTCTGGCCTCAAGATCTGATATTCCAGCCAGCCAAACAACAACCCGCTCAAGACCACTCCCAGTTGAACCGGAGGTAATTTGAAATTAAGCCCGACTTCATTTCTCCCATAACCCAGGATACGCACTACCACCAAGGCTGATACCAATAGCGGGACATAAACAATAGGATACAACAATAGCTGAGGAATACCAGCCAGAGGCACTGACAGGCTTATTATTCTTACTAAAGGAACCAGTGCTAGTGACAAAAGTAATTGTCGGGAGAGATGCTTATCGACTACTGCTGAGTGGACTATTAATGCCGCCAATATTACCGCATGGCAGACAATCCCCCACAACGGCTGTATGAAAATGGTAATCACCTCGGCTATGGTAACAGCCAGTAGATAAATTATGGCTTCTATCACGCTGCTTCTCCTTTCGGGAGGGAGATGAGATTAATCAATCAGCCGCATTCCCAACTCGGAACGGAGGCGAAGAAACATCATCAGGTTATCACGGTCAATCAGACCGATAACCCTACCCCCACTAACTACAGGTATCTGGTCTATACCATGCTCATCCATTTGTTCTATTACACTTAAAGCATCCTGGTCAGGGCGGGCTATGATTAGCTTATCGACAGGGGTCATTATATCCTCTACCCGGGTCACACCCCAATTCAGCTGCGGAACAGCTTTAATATCAGGTAATATCACTATTCCTTTCAACCTGCCTTCATCAGCTACCAGGAAATAATGCCGCCCGGTGGTAAAAACATATCCCTCAACCAGTTGCTTAACAGTAACATCGGACGGAACTACAGGGAAACCAGAGGTCATCACCTGCGAGACAGCTAAACCACGGAGACCCTCGTGCCATTGAATCTGACGATAACTGGCTGCAGCAGCATTCTCTATGAACCAACCGATGAAGACCAGCCACAGACCACTAAACCACTCGTGAAGGACAAACATTATCAAAATGCCGCCTAGTATAAACAGGTAGCCTACACCCTGCCCCACCCGGGTAGCAATTTGGGTGGAGCGTTTATAGTTGCCGGTAACCCGCCAGAGGATGGAACGAAAAACACGCCCGCCATCCAAAGGGAAACCCGGAATCAGATTGAACACAGCTACTATCCCATTTACCTGAGCCAGCCAAAGAGACATGGCTGCTATCGGCTCATTTACATCTCGGGTAAATAGCCAAAGCAGCCCAAACAAGCCACCGATTACCAAGCTACAGGCAGGACCGGCGGCGGCCATTTTTAGCTCAGTGCCAGCTTTTGTCGCCTCCCTGGCTATTTGAGACACCCCACCAAAGACAAACAAGGTAATGCTTCTTACCGGGATGCCATTAACTCTAGCTACAAGGCTATGAGCAAGCTCGTGGTCAATTATAGGGGCAAAGAATAACAGGCTAGCGACTACGCCCACAATCCAATAAATCAAACGAGACCAACCAGGGTAAGTACCGGGAAAGAATAGCCAAGCCAGAGAGACAGTTATAAGAGTAAATATTATAAACCAGGTATAATGCAATCTGAACTGTATTCCGAAGAGCCTGCCGAGATTAAACGCACTACCCATCTTTGATTACCATCTTAGCCCAATTCTTCATGGCATTAAGTAGTATAAAACATATCATAAAGGTTTATCATCCGAGCCTGAGGGACAATACCCTACGATAGAGAGCCGCTATGGTTGCGCCCCACTTGTGCTAATCAGGAATAGTAAGTGTTTTTCTTAACTCAAACAGAGCGGCAGTGACCGCCCGGCGCTTCACCCGGGTTCTATCTCCAGGGAAATAATCGGTAATTGCCCTCTTACTGCTACCGTCATCTATGCCAATATATATGGCACCAAAGGGCCTTCTTTCTACTCCATTTGGTTTATCTGCCCCGGTTACACCAATTCCAATAGTAGCTTCTAAGCGCAACCTGGCAGCTTCAGCCATCGCCTGCACCACTTCAACGCTGGTAGCCCCATACTTAGAAATAAGTTCGGCATCAACTCCATAAGCTATCTGGGCTTCAGTGGAATAGGCTATCAATCCCCCTTTAAAATATGTTGCGGCACCAGGAACACCGGTGATGGTAGCCGTCAATAAGCCTCCGCTATAGCCTTCCATAACTGCCAGACTCAATCCCCTTTCAGTCAGCATATGCCCGACTACCGCTTCCAAGGTATCCTCATCGGTTCCCCAAATAAATTCCCCCAAGATTGACCTGACACTAGCTTCGCCCTGGGCAATCATCTCCTCAGCCTGCTTCTGACTCCGAGCCTTAGCCGTCAGGCGCAGATGAATACCATCAGCCTTAGCGTAAATACCCAGAGTAGGATTGGCTGAGGAAAGCAAAGAGGAAACCCGCTCACCCGCCGCTGCCTCAGTCAAACCAAGAGTCTTAATAGTCCTGGAAACAATGGTCGCCCCGGTGGCACTCCGGCGCAATCGGGGTAGTATCTCCTGGTGCCACATATACTGCATCTCATTAGGTGGGCCGGGCATAGCTACTAATATGTGGCTATCTTTTTCCACCCACCACCCGGGAGCAGTGCCGTGTATATTACCGATAACCTCAGCAGAGGGAATAAGAGTTGCCTGCTTGATATTAGTCAGAGGCATCTCTATACCTCGGCGGACAAAGAACTCTCGCAGCTCACGCTCCAAAGCTGGAACGACTTCCGGCTTCTCCCCCAGCATCTCAGCTATCGCCTCGCGTGTCAGGTCATCCTCGGTAGGGCCTAGGCCTCCGGTAATCAGGGTAAGGTCTGAGCGCTGCCAGGCACGCTTTAGAACTTCTACCAGCCTGGTTTGATTGTCACCTACCTGCGAAATCCAATAGAGGTCTATCCCTGATGCAGGTAGCTGACCGGCCAGAAAAGAGGCATTAGTATCGGTTATTTCTCCTAAAAGAAGTTCCGTGCCTACAGAAATAATTTCTGCTCTCATTAAGATATAGCTAGTTGCGGCAAAATTCCTGTAGCAATCTCGGCCGCTCGCCTCCCCGAGAGAAGCATGCCCCCGAAGACAGGTCCCATTCCAGGGGTGCCGCAGACAGCATTAGGCGCCATGTCAAGTTGCATCTACCTTCCTTCTATTACCGGCTGAAACAGTGCCAGGTCAATTTTCCCTCTCTGTTATCCTCTAGCAGCTTTTAGGCGCTGAGATGCCCAAATACTCTTCCATTAG
>SDBU01010844.1_pt1 | contig 10064 bp, 9 predicted proteins | sample 2277071 | NCBI WGS metagenome assembly SDBU01 (sample SAMN10397929, study PRJNA504765) | marine sediment metagenome | isolation source: marine sediment core GS08_GC12, 126 cmbsf | place: Arctic Ocean: Gakkel Ridge, Loki's castle | collected 2008 | reverse complement strand
CCGTCACTCCCTGAATGCTGACAATACGACGGCCATACTCATAGGTGGGTATGGTAACAGGTTTAGCAAAACACCCAACGAAGTCCATGAAATGAAGGCGAAACAATTCAATGCGATACTTGAAAGCCTCACACCTGAAGAGCTGGCCTTTGCCGGTGATCCTGTAACAGCACTATTTGAGGCTCAGCTTGTAGAATTAAAAAAGGTAAGAATCTACGAAGAACAAATATAAGACCTTGAAATGCTAATCTAAGAACAAGAACTGATTTAGAAAGAACACCAGCAGTACGAATAGTATTCAACATTGCAAGTTGTTGAACAGTAAGACTAGCAGTAGTAAATTGTATTACTTTTGCCCATGAAAGACTTACACCTATTATGACAAACATAGTACCGATTAACGTAATCAATCCAACATTAACAAGAATGATTGCTGGAAAAACAGGACCGAGGAATTTCACAATGTCTCTAAGACCGTTTAGAAAATCAATAAGAGTATCAGAGACCAATGTAATAGCTGGCCATAGACCAATAGCCAAAGAAGTCTTTAATTCTTGAGATGCAGTGTCTACTCGTGTTAGACTAGCTCCAATCAATGACATTCTTACAGCATGTACTCCAGCAACTGCACTAAAATCTTCCATTAACGTTTTTGCAACCTGTTGAGTTCTTTGTAAAGCAGATAGTTTCGTTAATTGTGTTCCTAGTTCAGCATTAACTCTTTGATTCGTGACATTCCAAATTGCTCTTGCTGTAACATCAGTTCCAAGAACCATAGTACCTCTCAATAAAGATTCTGTAAAGAATTCTAACGACTTAGCCATTTCATCTTGAGTTCCTGCTATTATAGAAGCAACATCAAGATATCTTTCAAAAAATGTAGTAGCTTGTTTTGTCGTAAACGCACCAGTCAACAAAATATTGTTATATGCTGACATTGCTGTCGTAAGTGGCACAAGTCCTTTCCTAGCTAAATCTTCAGCAGCTTCTCTTGCTTCAATAGCATCTAAACCATACAAAGCAGCAGAAGCTGAAAGACCAACAAATCTTTCTTGCAATTCAGCACCAACTACAATCCAATCCATTACTGCTCTTTGAAATTGCTGAGATACTCTCGTCATTTGTTGTCCTAAAAATCTAAGATGCCATGCAATGAAAGTAACATTAAAACCTATCTTTTTTGAGCCTTTTTCAAAAGTCGTTGCCATCCGTTCAGAAGTCTTTCCAAAATCTTTAGCATGCTTAGATGATTTTGTCATCGATGAAGAGATCACAGAAGAACTCTTTTTAGCAATGTTTGAAGTTTTAGAAATAGCATTTCCAGATTTAGCCATTGAAGACTTCATTCTATTCGCAAGACTACCCGCTAATCTTCCGATTCGTTCTAAATCATTTTGAGTGTCCTTAAAAACTTTCGATGTACTCGAATCTCTTCTAGCAGATATTATAATGTTAGCTTTACTTCCTCTTGCCATGTGTCTTTAATGTTGAGTTATCTCTGTTTTCAAATTGATGTTCAATATCTATAAATTTCAAAAACAGACTGATTTTACTATCAGGTACTGAATAGAGCTCTTGTAGCGACCAGTTAAATTCTTTTAACAACCTATATTCGATATACTCATACGGCATTTCTAATTTTTTTGCTCCTTGCTGCAGTAAGACTAGTCGCTTTAAGATTTTTTTTGATTTGAATCGTCTTCTTTAACTAAAGAAGCTACTTTTTCCATCAGCACAGATAAATCTTTTGCTGGAAAAATATCAAGAGATTCTTCTTCAATAGGAATTTTTGCTCCTTTGTCATCTACAAAGTTCCAATCTTTAATCAGTAAAATCAATGTTTTTATTCCTTTCGATAAATCATCTTTAAGACCTTCTATTTGACGTACTTCACCAAAAAGTGGGCTCTCGTAGAGCTCTATTTCACTACCTGGAAAAGATGGTAATTTTACAATGTGAATTTTTCTTGTGTCTTTTAAGACTACTGTTTTATTTTTCATTTTTTTAAATGTCTTTGCTAGACTTATTAGTTTGAAGCTTAATAGCTTGCGTTTACATTCCGAATAGTTACTTCAATGCTGTGACCAGATGATGTGTGGTATCCTGCTACAAATGTTGGATTTTCAGTAACAAAACCGGCTGGTGCAGTATCAATTGATCGTTCAGAAATATGAAATTGCGGAATTTTAATCAAGATTTCTTCGTCAAAAGCACCCGTTATATTAGCACCCTTGAAAGAAATGACCATTGCCCGTTTTGTCTGATTCTCATAAGCTGCTCTTTCTACACTATCTTCAAAAAACAATGTGAAGTTGCCACCTACTTCGAGTTGACCCATTGAAACATGATCTATATCAGAACTGCCACTAAGATAATGAGCTTCTGAATTGTTATTGATAGTCAATACAAACGCTGAAAGATCTTTAGAATTAGTATCTGCATTGTAATCGCTTTCTGCATTCGTTATATTAGAACCGAAATAAATTTTTGCATCTTTGAAAGCAAGAATAGTTTCTTCAGTAATTGCAACAGTTCCAGTACCAGATGCTGGCTTTTTAGAGATAATTGCAGCAATAGCCATTATGAATCCATCTGAGAAATTCAATTCTAGAGTATTTACTGAACCAAACGTAAACTCTCGAGTTTCAACAGTGTCATTAAAGTTAAAAGTAGCAGTTTTAGGCGGATTACTATCTTTTCTAGTAATTACGTGTTCATACACTGTAACACTAGCAGTATTTACTGTCGTTGTTGTTCTTGCGCCAAGTGAAGGAATTAGAAGATATGGCAGATTCTCTACGTCTGCTTTAATTTCTATGTCACCTTCTCCTCTTTCTCTTGCTGCTATTGAACCCCATACTCTTTCTCTAATTCCCTTTGCAGCTTCGTCATCAAGAACTTCGACTACATTTCTAAGAGTGCAAGTGTCGTAAGGCAAGTATTTAACTGGATCTACTCTTGTTCCTGCTGTAGTTTCTAAAGCAACACCTAGAAATCCACGTCGTCCGATTTCTGCTTTTGCCATATTTTTATTCTTTTTCTGAAGTTATTATTTTTGGACGACCTTTCTTTTTTTTCTCTTTTTCCAATTGATCTTCTTCTTTAAGAAAATCACCTTCTTCAGTCTTTTGAACAGATTCTATTTTTGTCTTAGAAATCCAAGAATTTCTAAGTAAAATATTTCCTAATTTTTCTGTCACTTCTTTTTCTTCACCAGGACCAATAGAAAATGAAAGTTGAGGAAACATTAAACTTTTGATATAATTATTGTATATTTTCATGTTTTTTAAGTTTTGAATATAATTTCAATAAATAATTTAAATCTATTTCTAACAATTTCAATGAATTACATTTAGGACATTTTACTTCTATCACTATAACATCTTTTTCTCCAATTTGAATAGAATATTTATATAATAAGACACTACAAGTTATACATCGATATTCTTTTAAATTATTCATTTTTTTTATCTTCTAGGCATTCTTATAACTGTTAAAGTCAGTATTGCTTCTTTCACTATATCTTGATCTAATCTTTGAGTTAATCCATATTCGATAGTTCCAACATTTCCAATATTCCAATTATCACCGAGTTTTATATTGTCTTTATCTCTTAATATTCCTAAAATAGAATAGTCAACTGGTTTTCCGTCTGTATCTCTTTCTTCAACAATTTTTGTAAGAAATTCTATACCGACCATTTGATTTTCGACATTTGTTAATTCAGTTAATGCATTCATCATGACATGAATTTCAATCTGATGTACATGTTCATCTCTACCTGTGTCTGCTATGTCTATTTCAGTAGATACTGGACTGATAGCAATGCACGGTAATTGACTCATTGGTATTAAATTCGGATTGTCTATAAAAAAACTAGTTATCTTGCCTTTCAATTTTTCTTTTAAAAGATCTTCTAATTTTTTAAGTGTTTCATACATTTTTTTATTATCTTGCTTGACCTAAGCCAAATGCTTGTTCAGGTGATTGAAAACCAGAGCTTCTTGATCTACCAGTGCCTCTTCCTGTAGAGCCTCTGACTTTTGTATTAAGCCATCTATTAATTATATTTAAAGAATGTTTTCTTTCTGTATTTTCAAATTTCATCATTACTCTTCTTGGTAAAGTAACTCTCTGACCTTGCCAAGTAGTAATAACTCTACTTCTTCCATCTGCTGATTGATGCTTTAAAAAATAAGGTGCAGTATTTGAAATTATTAAAGAATTTCTACGAATATTATATATAAATGAATTCTTCATCTCTCCTGTTGCTATCAAAGGTTTATCAATATTTATACCTGAAATCTGTCCTGCTTGTGCTCTCCAAGCTTTAAATTCAACAGTTGCTTTTCTTAAAGGTCTCCAGGGCTCTTTAAAAGAGCTGCCTTGATCTCGAAAATTCCTTTCAATCTTTTTTCTCATGTACTCTCTTATTTGTTGAAGGGGCTCATTAAAATTTTTAAGAGCACCATCAATACGAGTTATAGTTCTTCTTGCTCCTAATACGTCTGCTGTTACTTTTATTTGAATCATTATTGAAAATTGCCCTTTTTTGTCTTTGCTGCATTTCTTAATGAACTAGAAAGAGGATCATCTGGATTTGTCAATTTAAAGTGCTCATCTGATATATTAAATAATGTACCTTTATCGGGATCTGAAAATTTATTACTATTTGTTGCAAGAGATGCACCGTGCTTTGATAGTAAAAGACCATTTTCACCTATTAAAAGAAGTTCACCATCTTGTATTTTTTTTAAAAGCTCTTCAGCTCTTTCTATTTTTCTTTCTCCAGTTTTAGAAATTTCAATATCTGCTTCGACACCGTATTCTTTAGCAATAAGATGACCAGCTGCAAGAAGAGTAATAATGTGTTGAAACATTTTTGGCTTATTAGAAAACGGAAGTTGATAAACACCAGCTACTGCTCCTTCTGCTTGTATTTCTGCTTCAGTTCTATATCTATCAACTAATTCAATTGCAATATGAGGATTGTCTTTAAATCCAGCTTCAGATTTAATTTTAAAAATAGAAGTGTAATGTTCTACATCTCCTGCTTGTACAGCAACAGCATCGTCTAAAGAAGATTCATTACCTGCTTGTGAATTGAAATATGTAGCTTTGTACCAAGAAGAAGTAGTACCAGAAGAGTCTTCGAATTCTGTTCCTTCTGGTTTGTCTACTTCAATATCAACAGGAGAACCTTCTGACGATAAATGACTAAATGTGCCAGTTTCACTAGTGCTTCTATAAAATTTTCTTTTGTTATACCTTAATAAAGTAATAGTAGCACCTTTCAGATGTTTAAAATCAGTTGCAACAACTGTTATTGATGTCAAATCAGATGCTACTGCAGTAATTAATCGAACTTCAGCAGATTCTTTTCCGACTTGTCCAAGTACAACAAAATCATCAACAGCATATCCTTGTGCATTTTCAACAGATAAAACTGTTTGCCCAACTGCTTCATCTGCACTAAAAATAGTCTTTTCTCCTAATATTAAGTTTTCTAATGGTGCTACTAGTATTTGCATATTATCATTCTCTTAATCTATAAAAAAGATGAGTTTTCTCTCCTTTAGAAAATAAATAAGCTGTTCTCTTCAAAGGCTCTGTTTCATGAGTGTCTGTAATTGCTTCAAACATAGTTAAGGCATCTGCAATATTAAAATCGAATTTGCTTTCTTTTACAAGAGTTTCAACTAGTCCCTCAATTTCTATTATATCAATAAAAATGGATCTTGAAAAATTTTCTGAAATATCAATATTATCTTGAGGAAACAAATTTTGACTTTTTGATAATTCTTCTGTTATCAATACAATGTCTGTTTGTTTTTTATCTTCTTTGAATTTAATATTGTCAAGTATAGATACGATATCTACGAATCTTCTAATCGTTGCTTGCTGTAGTTGAATATCTTCAGATACATTGATTATTTCTGTCTTTTTAAGCGATAAAGAAAATTCAACTGATTCTATAACATTAGTTAGATCAACTAAAGACAAATCAATACTTTTTAAAAGACTCTCTGATATATTAAAACTATCAGTTTCAGACAAAGACAAAGCTCGTTTAAAACTTTCGATTAAATTTATAGATTCTTGTTTGTTAATACCAAACCGTTTATCAAATGCTTCATTAAATACTAATTCTTCTGTTTTTGATAATCTTTGACTTAACAAACTTATTTCATTCAAGAAGACAGATTCTGTCCTTCGTGTAGAAAGATCTTTAAAGAAAGTCTCTATAACATTTAAAGCTTCTGTATTTGTTTTTCCTATAGATCTGAATTTAACCTCTAATAATGCTATTTGTTCAGAAAAAGTTATAGGTTTACCAACACTTAAAAATAGTATATCTATAAAATTGAATAATTCTGTAAATAATATAGAAGAAGACTTTCCTGGTGATTCTGATAATTGAAAAGAGTCTACTTGTTGTAAATTTAATATTCTTTTAAGTTCTTCAATAAAAACTAAAGTTTCTGTTCTTTCTATCAAATAACTTCTATTCGATTTTTCTGAAAATGATAAATTATCAGTTATTCGTGTTGAAGAATTGATCGTATTAAGTTCAGAAATATCTAAAAATTCTGTCTTTTGAATAAAAGAAATACGTTTTAACGTTTCTATAAACAGAAAACTATCAGCAGTCAAAGATAGATCTATTCGTTTCAAAAGACTATCAGAAACATTCAGAAATTTACTGATATTTTTACCAGAATCAAATTTATCTATTATATCTATCAAAGAAGATGAATCACTGAAGCCTTTCTGAAAAATATTTAATAAAGATAAATTTTCAATGAAATTAATGTTGTCAGACAAACTTCTAGAATAAGACCACTGTTCTAGAAAAGAATCTATTAAAGAAACTACTTCATCGAAACTTAAACTAGTCTTCTTTTCAAAAAATTCAATGTTTGTCAATATTTCTATGAAAGCTCGAGCAAAAGTAGTTTTTAACGCAAATAACTCAGATATAGATAAACTATCAATTAAGATTTTTTGGATATCAATAACTTTACCAAGAGAATCTGTTAAAAGTAATACTTCAGTTCGTTTTTGTTCAAATTCTTTTATTAAAGATTCTGAAAATACAAATGAGTCTGTCAATGCTGACGTAAAATCTCTAGGAATGCTAAAGGTTTTTATAAAACCATCATCATCAGCACTATTGTAGGCTAAACCAAAATGACTATCATCTATTTTTACTAAAGAATTATATTCTCCGTTAACTATATCGTGCTCTAGGGTATCTACCGCAGTTATATTAAAGCTTCCATCAATACTAAATGTTTTAATGAAACCATCATTTAGAGTCCCAGCATAAGCAAGAATAAGAGTATTATCATCTGCTTTTACGAGGGAGTTAAACTGTGTGAATACCGCATCATACTCCAGACTATCAATTTCAGTAATTATGAAGCTTCCATCAACACTAAATGTCTTAATAAGCCCAGTGTCACTAGCACCCCCAGAATAAGCTAAAGCAAAGTGGGTTGAATCTAACAACACAAGAGAATTGTGTTGACAGACTAGAGTATCGTGTTCTAAGACATCTATTTCGGTTATATTAAACGAACCATCAACACTAAATGTCTTAATAAAACCATCGCTAAAATCTCCTCTGTAAGCCAAGGCAAAGTGGGTAGCATCTATTTTTATAAGAGAATTATGTTGCCCATTTGCCGTATCGTGTTCTATAACATTCAGTTCAGAAATTATAAAACTCCCATTGATTTCAAGTGTTACAATAAAACCATCAGTAGAGTTTCCCTCATATGCCAATACGAAGTGAGTAGAATCTATTTGTATGAGAGAATGCCACAAAGCACCAGTCGTAGTACGAGTCAGGGTGTCTATTTTGGTAATAACGTAAGAACCGTTAATACTGAATGTCTTAATATCTTGATGACCATCAACATTCCGATGTACCAACATAAAATGGGTAGCATCTATTTTTACAAGGGAATTGTTTCGTGCATCGGTTGAACCTGAACCGTGATTCAAGTCATCTAGCTCTGTGATATTGTCAAAATCTCCATCAAAACTAAAGGTCTTAATATGAGCTCCCTCACCAGCACTTGCATCGTGATATGCAAGAATAAAATGCGTGGAATCTATCAACACCAAAGAATGCCATATTGACTCCGCAGTTTCGTGTTCTAAGCTGTCTATTTGTGTGATAGCCATAGCATTATTTTGTCAATAATATTGTTTTGCCTTGTTTCGTCTTAAGAATTGTTGCTTTTTTAGAAGATAACAAATGAGTAATCCCTATGAGTCTTTCAAGTTCAAAAAATGTTAATGAATCTGTAAAATTGAATATATCTGTAAATGAAATGCTTCGTGTTGCTACTAATAAATCTGTAATAGAGATCTGATCTACTAAATCAACAAAATATACTGAATCTGTTGCAATTAATTCTGAAATAGTCAGAGTTTCTATAAGAGGTTTATCTAAATTCTTTATCTTTTCTTCTGAGATAATAAGAATTTGATCTTGAGATATCGTAAGTCCTTTTTTGATTGTTTCTGCAATTGCAAACAAATCTTGTATTGTTTTAAGAAAGTCTTTTTGAGTAGATATACTCTCAGAAATTAATACAAAGTCATCTATAGAACGTTGGAATTCATTTGTAATTAATAAAGAATCACTGAATTGAATATTGTCTACATTTTGCTTGACAGCTTCTTTTTTAAACTCTTCTGAGAATACGATTGCATCAGTATTCTGGAGTCCAACTAAGTGTTTTATTCCTTCTCCAACGATCAATATATCTTGTTTTGTAGTGCCGATTACTTTTATGAAAGTGTCAATAATATTAAGAGCAGTATCTTTTATTATACCATATTCTTTGACTAATGACACAGCAACAGCTAATGAATCTACCTTTATTAATTCTTGTTTTTTAGCTAAACTTTCAATGACATTTAATGTTTCAGATAATGATAGAGTAGTATCAATACTTAAACTTTCAATAAGACTAACAGTGTCTGTTAATAAGAAATCACTAGGAATATTTTGAATTGAAGTTTCAGTGATTGCAAATGAGTCTTGTAACTTTTTTAATTGATCTTTTGTCAATGATTCAGTAAGAGTAAGTAATTCAGCAAGTGTTACTTTATCTTCTGTGAATTTAATAATTACTTCAGACAAAGCTAAAGCATCTGTAAGATTTACTCCAGTTTCTTTGACAAGAGATTCAATTAGAGGAACAACTTCTGCCTTTGATATCGAACTAGTTTTTTGAAATACTTCTATTATAGTCAAAATATCTGTAAACTCTTTTATTGCTTGAAAATTCAATGATTCTAACAGTGTCAACGTTTCTGCATTGATAATTATCGTACTTCTAGCTAAAATTTCTGTGATAGTCAATACTTCTGTTTTAGAAAGACCTGCTTCTTTTTGTAGAGTTTCTGCTATCGTTAATATTTCTGAAAAAGTAATTGAAGCTAAGAATTTAATAATTTCAGACATCAACAAAGATTCAGTAAGACGAGTTCCAATGTCTTTCTTAAATTGTTCTGCAATAGTTAATGTTTCAGTTTTTCTATGATCTGTTTGTTTTATAAGAGACTCAACAAATGTAAGACTATCATCGAAAGTTTTACCTGTTTCTTTTGATATCAATTCTACTAAACCAATTGACTCTATTATTTGTAGTTCTGAATCAACTATTCTTGAAAATGATTCTGCTATAATCAAAGTCTCAGAAAGTTGTTTACCAGGCACTTCAGTTTGTATTAGTTCTGCTATTAAAACTAAGTCAGTAAAATTTCTTTGAAAAACAATTAAACTAGATAGACCTTCAACAATATCGACATTATCTATCAGACTTCTAGAATAAGTAGATTGCACAAGAAGAGATTCTAGAATAGAAAGTGTTTCTGTAAAATTCAAACCTGATAGTTTTGTTAAAGATTCTATAATTGTCAATGATTCTGAAAATATTCTCTGGAATTGCAACAACCGCCCCCCCTGGAAGTTCCCAGCCCGGATCAGTTCCGGACTACCGAATCCCCGGATGAATCTTCCCAGCGGAGACCGGGACGTCCGG
>SDBU01010843.1_pt1 | contig 10064 bp, 7 predicted proteins | sample 2277071 | NCBI WGS metagenome assembly SDBU01 (sample SAMN10397929, study PRJNA504765) | marine sediment metagenome | isolation source: marine sediment core GS08_GC12, 126 cmbsf | place: Arctic Ocean: Gakkel Ridge, Loki's castle | collected 2008 | reverse complement strand
TTTTGCAAAAGAAAATAAATAATATTTTTCTTTGCAATTAAAACATCATTATCAAAATTGTTCCAAAATTTATCGCTGAACAGCTCTTTAATATAAGAGGCAGATCCGTATCCTTTTTCAACATCTCCATAGAAAGAAACATCACAAAGCAGAGCATCTATGCCTCTGTTTTTTTCAAGAATTTCAACTTGTTTCTCTAATTTATCGGGTTTCCAAATATCATCTGAATCAATAAATGCCACGTATTCTCCTCGCGCGTATGTGAGCCCCGTATTGCGCGCGCCGCTTACCCCTTTTTTTCTTTCATTTTTTACATACCTCATCCTGCTTCCATATTGTGCGATAAACTGTTTAACCATATCTTCGGTGCCATCAGTGGAAAAATCATCCACCACAATAAGCTCATAATCCTTGCGAGACTGATTCAGGACACTGCATAGAGCCTCTTTGAGATATTTCTTTCTGTTATATGTCGGCACTATAACTGAAACGGTCATTTTAATCCTCCACAACCAATGCTAATCACTGAAATCTTTGTCAACAGTCACTATTATCAACATAAAAAATAATCACCATAAACGCATTATTAAGTAATCGCTATACTAATACTCTTTTTTGAAAAGGCCAAAACAGCATTCCGCTTACAATTCCCCAGGCAAAACCGTACAATTTCCAAATAGCGTGTTTACGTTCTAAAATCTTCTTATCTCGCAAAGACAAGAACAACATTTTCAGCTGATAGTAAAGATAGCCGACTATTCCCATGCACACCTTAAAATCCTTTCCCCGCATAAGATGTTTAATCATGAAAAATCCTAACCCGCGAGCATCTCTATGTAACAATTTTAACTCAACGTCCTGATTTGAACGGATTTTATGGAAAATAATTATCTCAGGGGCATAGACCAGTTTTTTATTGTATTTTTTAATTCGATAAATAAAATCAGTGTCATCTGCGCAATACCCCCTAGATCCGGGACCAAGATACCCGTCAAAAAATCCAATTGCGGCGAATAACTCTTTACGGAAAGCCATGTTGAATCCCCCTCCATTAGGTATTTTTCCAATGATGCATTCCGATAGGTCCCTATTCATCTTTGGTATTACATCCTTATCTGCGATAGAAATATATCCTCCTACCAATGCCATCAGAGCTCTATCGTGCTTAAATTTTTGCGTAATGTTAATGATCCAATTCTGCGGAACAATAACATCATCGTCAGTAAATGCAATTATGTTACCTCTTGATGCTTTAATCCCTGCGTTTCTCGCATGTGATTGGCCTTGTTTTTCTTCGAACACATAGCGCAATTTATTAGCAAAAATAGAAATATAATTTTTCACCACTTCTTTAGTTTTATCTGTGGAATTATTATCAACTACGATAATTTCGAAATCGCATCCATCGCATCCTTGAGTTAAGAAACTGTCAAGAGTATCTTTTAGCGATTCACAGCGGTTATATGTACAGATAATGATAGATATATCCATGTTTTAAAGTTTGTACTTTCTATTTACCAAATTTCCCTTATATAAAAAAATAGGCCTTACAAATACAAATAACACTTCAGTTAAGTTGATAATCTCACCCCTGAGAAGGGCTCTAATCATCGTGCCATACACCCATTTTTTCTGAATATAATCACGGAACATCTGGCTCAACGAATATCGCACGCCCACACATCTCCACCCAAAACCTTCGTTTTCACACCGTTTCATTAAAGAAATCAGATTATACCTATGTCCGTGGTAGCCCACTGCATCTAATTGTCTTTTCATTCGATAGCCTTTTGAGTATAATTTTTTTTGAAGCATCTTATCCTCATTCATAGGTGCACTACCAAACTTAAGCTTTTCCCATACACTCTTTTTTATAGCAAGATTAGTGCAAGAAAGTCCGATATCCCCATATTTTCTGCAAAAGCTTTCCCATTCACTGGTATACCAAAACCATCCATTCTTTTCCCAGAAGAATACTCTTCTATCTTCAGGAACAACATAAGAACCCTGAACAACATCTGTTTCATTATTAATAAGCGGCACGATTAGCTTTTGCAACCACTCCCCATCTTTTGGAACCATATCTTGAGACAAACTGACTATATATTCTCCTTGTGCTTGCTCAAAGCCAAAATCGCGTGTTTTACCAAAAGAAAACTCCTCAGACTTAATATAGAAAATCCTTACTGGATATTTTTTCAGAAATTCTAACGTTCCATCCGTTGAACCTGAATCCACTATTACAACTTCATATGAAAAGTTTATTTGCTGCGAAAATATCATTCGTATTGATTCTTCAAATAAGTTGCCTCCATTTTTCGTTAGAATAACAATTGAAACTTTAGGATAATTGTTTTGGTTCATATATTTTTAACCATGCTCGCGTATTAAGATGTTTTATAAGTCGCCCTTTTAGACTTTTAGAAATTCTATAAGGAAACAAAGGAAAGATACTTATTAACATAAGTAAGGATTTGCTATGCATTATTGTTTTTAAACAGTTTCTTGGGTCATACCTGAAATAATCCTTGATTATTTTTATAAAAAAGTTTCTATTTTGTGCATTTACAAAGTCGCCTTTAAAAGAATGCAGCTCTTTTATAAATGCAGCTGACTTTATCTGATGATCGTATCCTTTTATTATTTTGTTCAGCAAATTTTTCGCATTCCTTTTTTGTAGATTTTTTGCATAACTTTTTAAAAAAGCAATATTTCCAAGACCAAATTCATAGTAAGATTTTATTATAGAATGTAAAAAAGAGTATGTCAGTTTATCGACAATATGCGTATTATCATGTTTCCACCTATATTCCCCAGTTATATCACTTAGTTGTTTAATTGTACCAATAGAAGCCAAGCGTAACCACATATCCCAATCTTCCAATTTTGTAAAATCTTCGTTGAAAAATCCCGTTTTTTCAATGCATTTTTTTTTGTGTAATATATTAAGCGTTGAAATATAATTAGTTTTAAATAAAAGATTTTTATCAAATTTTTTTGGCCTTAATTTATATAATTTTCTGGAGTGTTCGACAAATAAACCATTTTTAATCTTGCCATAACACCACCATGAATTCGAATATACACCATCGCAGCTTGGATTTTTCTTTATAAAATTTATCAGCGTTTCAAGATGGTTTGGGTAATAAATGTCATCATCGTCTAAGTAGGCAATGTATTTACCTCTTGCTTGTGCGATAGCTTCATTTAAAGCTCCGGCTCTACCCCTATGAGTTTTTAGTTTAGAGTAAGCGATTTTAGGAGAATTAAACGAACCCACTATTTTTTGCACATCTTCTATTCCGCCATCATTGATAAGCACCAACTCAAAATCTTGAAAAGTTTGGTTTAATAGGCTTTGAATGCTGTCATATAATGTACTTATCCGATTATAAGTAGTCATAATAACCGAGACAGCAACCTCATTATTTCTCAATTTTTCAGGATGTTTTGGCTTCGAATATTCTTTTAGCAACTCTGCTATTTTTAAAATACGAGGCTGATCAGGATTTAGCCTTAAGGATTCACATAAGCACATAAAAGCTAAGCTTTTTTTATTTTTGTGTACATAAAAGTCTGCTATTTGATTTAGCCATTGCCATTTTAACTTTGAGTGCAGATATTGAAGCTGTAGGTAGCTAAGGCGATCCTCGTCAGTTAATTTTTTTAGTTTGTCATATTCGTTAAAAAAGACAGATACAATTAGTTCATTATCTGGGTTTGTTCGGACTAATTTAATTAAATCTGGATAACTAATTAGGCCCCCTTCAAGCCTGTTTTCAATATAGCGCTTTCTTCTTGCTGTTGAATATTGCCTCTGTTCTGTTTTCTTTTTTACTGAAATACCGGTTTTGCTATTGTATCTCCATTTCTGCAATATCTCAGGGTGATTATCGACTTCGCAAATGTCAGAAAGTTTAATTCCTAAATCATAGTCTTGAGAGAACTGCATGGATTTATCATAAAAACCTACTTTTCCAGCATATGATTTTCTAAACATCGTAGAACTATGACAAAAGGCGCTTCCATAAAGAAGGAAATGTTTCATGATATTTTCTCTTCCTAATGGAACTGGTATCTCCTTCACATCGTTACCTTTCATATCAATCTGTACATATCTTGTGCCAAGCAAACCAAGTTGCGGATTTTTGTCTAAATATTTAACTTGTTTCTCAAATCGTGTAGGTAAAGCAATATCGTCGGCATCCATTCGCGCAATATATTCTCCCTTTGTTAATTTTAATGCTTTGTTAAGAGATTTCGTCAATCCTATATTGATATCGTTATGAACAAGAATAATTCGCCTATCTTTTTCAGTATATTTTGCTAATATTTGTCCAGTTTTATCTGTTGAAGCATCGTTTACAATGATAAGCTCAAAGTCCCGGAAAGATTGACTAATGATGCTATCAATAGCATTTCGTAAATGTTTGCTTCCGTTGTAAACCGACATTATTACACTGACCTTAACTGTATTCATTTTTATATCCCCGGACCATTGGCAGATTTCACTTTTCGATTACGATCCATCATGATAGTAATGTTTGACTTTATTTTTTTTAACCAAAAGAAAATGTATACATTGCTGCGCAATTTGTTGAATAGCATATCTGCTAAATTTTGGCTACGCATTTTTAAAACACTATTCATAGTTCCTCCCTTATGCCACAGAAAAGCATAGAATAAAATGTGTAATTTATTACGAAATTTTAAGTTTTTGCTGAATTTGTACCAGTAAAAAAATTGCTTGCTTATAAGAGCTTTTAGTTGGCGAGATTTTCTAAAAGAAGCAGTCTCGAGATTTGTGCGCCTCTTAAGAAATGCCAAATATATTTGATGCAATAGACTATTCAGGTCATGAACATTTTTGCAAAAGACAAATTGGCTTAACCAAAAACTTCTTATCTCAGCAACTATGGCAGGTTGTATTTCAGAGCCCAAAAGTTTTTTAATGTTACCAGTTGTAATACTATGCGAAAATTTACTTTGTTCACCGCGGAACTTAACGCTTATCTTATCACTGTGCATCCGGTACCTTGTTAAAACATCAGGTAAAATAACTATATTGTGATTTTCGGTCAGCAATGACCATAGAGCATAATCGCTAGAATAACGATATATTTTAGAGTAGCAACCCAGTTTCACGATTAGATCTCTCCTAAAGAGGACCTGGCTGTGTCCACCCAAGAAATTGTGAAATAATAAATGCCAAGCAACTGAGAAGGCATCACCCGAGCGATTAGATTTTCCTAAAGAGCGACCATCTGCATCGATAAATTCAATATCGCTGCTTATGAGTGCAACCTCAGGGTGTGTATCTAGAAAATTTACCTGTTTTGTTAGCTTAGATGACAGATATATGTCATCCGCATCTAATACGGCAATGTATTCACCCCTTGCTTTCTTAATAGCACTGTTTCTTGCTGATACACAACCCCTATTAGACTGATAATAATATCTGAATAAATTTGGATGTTTATTAACATACTCATACACTATTTCTTTTGTATTATCAGTTGATCCATCATCAATAATCACGACTTCAAAGTTTTGATATGTTTGATTTAACAAGCTGTCAAGTGCATCTTTTAAATATTGATTTGCATTGTAAGCCGCTGTGATTACTGTAACTTTAGGATTTTTGCCCATTTTATTGTACTCCAAATTTAATAATTACTGTGGCGTTTTCAAGAAAGAATGGATAATATATGACATACATCTTACTGTAACAATGAGAAATAAGTATAAAATCATAGAGCATTTTTTGAAAACATTCATTTGTTTTGCAATTATATTATATGAGTATTGGAAGTTACGGAGTAATAACATCTTTATCCTTTTTTTTCTATTTATCGAATTTAGTTTATTTTGGATAAAAAAGTCACCACGGCCATGTTTCCAGTTTTTCCATATTAATTTTTTTAAACTAGTTGGAAACGTGTGATAAACAATCATACCCGTGTTAAATTCTACCTCGTACCCTTTTGTGCGCAAGTATTGCAATAAAAGCGCATCGGATCCGGTATCAAATTCTTTGAATCCCCCTACTGCATCAAAAACTCTTTTTTGAATAGCAAAATTTTTTGTATCACCCCAAAAACGACTGTACGTCATTGGTCTATTTATGCATTCAGCTTTAGTCATTAAACTATTTTGTTTCGATATATTTCCAGGTCCCTGCAAAGCAACAATATTTCTATTTTTAAACCGCTTCTCTATTGTCTGCAACCAGTTGCATGCTACTTCACAATCAGAGTCAGTAAAAGCTAATATTTCTCCCTTAGCATGTTTAGCTCCTAAGTTTCGCGCCACATATGAACCCTTTTTTAAACATTTTATGATTTTTATTACAAAATTTTTAGACATATCTTTAACTATCTTTATGGAATTGTCAGTACAGTTATTGTCCACAACAATGATTTCGTATCCATCGCTTGGATAGATTAGATTCAGTAAAGAGTGAATACATTTCGCTATCGCTTTTTCTGCATTATAAACTGGGACAATAACCGAAATAGTCGGCTCTAGCATTTTATTACTGACTGTAGCTTTTTTCATAACTTTCTTCTCACCCCTAGCAGACCTTTTTTAAATGCAGCTTTTCGGAAACTAATCGACAGCACTTAGATATAAATGTGATCCATTTTGATTGCTCTATTATTATTAATTCAAGCATTGGAATGGGGAGATTATTCCGTTTATGGCAATCAATCGCATATTTAATTAACTTATACACATCTTTAAAAGTTGCTCCACCCAGATTAATAATCCATCCTGGAGTTTTGACTGAGAACATAGCATTGCCGATGCGATGTCCAATTATTTCTGGCAATGCTTGAAAATGTTGCTTGAAGACAGATCCTCCATTTGGGTATTCGAGATCTTGAGTACTCTTTACAAAGGCTATTCTCTCATTTATGTTTTTTATACCAATTGTGTTATTCTGCTTAGGCAAGTCTAGAAGGACCGATAGTATGATCCACTCTTTTTTCCTATGGAATATCGAAGACCGATATCCAAAGCTACATTCTTCTCTACAAATTTGCTTAGTTTTCTGTCCATCAAAAATTTCAACGGATACAACATGATTTGATATATATCGTGCTAGTCCTTGCCCTCTTCCCGCGTTCATGTATATTGCACCTCCTACAGTACCAGGCACACAAAAAAGATAATGCATTCCATAAAGATTATTCTGCGTACAGAAGGTAACCAGCTTCTGCAGTGTCACGCTAGAGCCTACTCTGACATATGTTCCATCCACTTCAAGCTCTCCACATGCTTGCGTATTTTTAATAATCATTCCTCTAAATCCTTCGTCACACATGAGAACATTTGACCCCCTGCCGATAATACAAAAGGGAATCCTATTTTTTTTACATAATTTGACTATCTCTATTAGTTCCTTTCTATTACGAGGCACACAGACACTATCTGCAGCGCCGCCTATTTTGAATGTAGTATGATGCGCCAAAGGTTCATTGAAATATTTTTTTGCGCACATTATTTACCCCTACATACATAAATCATATTCTGCATTTTATTCGTCATACCAAAATCAACCTTAAGTTTAATATTAGGAAGCCTTATTGCCTCATATATACGAGCAGAAAAAGTTGCTGCATCAATAGTGTTTTTGTTCATTAATCCCGTTTGTGGATTCCAATGATTGTTTATCTGCTTTTCAATCCAGCATTGAGATATCCTATCAGACCCACTTACCTTTAAGAAATCTTTAAAACTATATAAAGCATACGCTAGCTCTATGCCGCATGGATTATAGCCCCAGGCATATTTATTTGAAGAAGTTTTTTCAATAAAAATGCTTTTGAGGCAATAATTGATTATTTGAAAGATTATTTTCTTTAAGAATCTTTTTCTCCACCAGTTTTCATCTTTGGCGTTGTTATAGCACAATGCAAGCGCATAAAGATTGAATGTCAAATAACCTATAGAAAGTTCATTAAGTCTATTTGAAACTGGCTTTCGGTTCGCTGGACTTTTATATAACTTAGAAATAGGGCACAGTATATTTCTTTTCAAATTTGTTTTGAATCTTTTATATGTATTTGAAGATTTGCTCTCATTAACATACTCACGTATTTCATGCTTAATAAGCCCTGGCTCTAGAAATGATAGAGCTTTGTTGATATGACTAAAAAAATCTCTAGCACGAAACAATATCATTTTATTGTTGATTTTTTTTCCGAGAATTAAATTCATTGCTGCAAACCATAGTTGATGATTGAATGTTATATTAACTGGCCCAATACTACCGTCTATTTCAAGGTTATGCCATAAATGTAATTTCTCATTGTAGTTATGCTTAGCGAGAATTTCCCTGGCTTTTTCTAAATAATCATTTCGCTCCAAATCTATTCCAAGAAAGATCAGCGGTTCGACGCCCCAAGCCTGTCCGATTAAACCGTTTGCTTGATCTTTGCTTTTTGATTGACGGCAGAATAACGATGCGTTATATGGCCTTGCCTCAGGCGACAAAAGATAACTGCATGCATCTATTGCGGCCGCTAAAAATCGGTCATTCTTCGTAATTTTAAAGGCTCTATGAAACAATAATGCGCAATGAGCTGTATTTCTTACCGGGGTATCAATATCATTCCACGGCCCGTTTATGCCAGCAGGCATACTTCCATCCATGCCCTGTAAAAGTAGCTGCGCCTGTGCACTTTTAAGCACAATATCGTCTAAAGACATGTAGTTAATACCATGGATTGTCATTTTGTTGCTGTCCTCTTATACGTAAACATTCTGAATCACAGCTTTAAAGATAGCCCAGTGCTACCAATTGCTGTTCTAGCGAATCACTGTACTTATTTATATCTTTATTGCTTAGACTATTTTTAAAGCATTTTAAATTTAAGCCTAAATATTTTTCATATAGATCATTCTTAATATCCGTTTTCAGCCCCGTACGATTATTTTTTTCGGATCTATCAGATAATAAATCATACACTTCTATTGGGAAATCATTCTTATCTAAAATTAATTTCCAGTTGTCAGCCCTAAAACTTCGAATAAATTCTGGTATTAGGAAACCGGATCTTGGCCTTTTTTTGAAATTTACTTTAGGATTTTTGCCAGTTTCGCTTATAGCGAATCCGTCGTCAATGCAAGTTTGATTTTGAATCAGCGGTAAAATACTTTTACCATCGCATCCATTTTTATATGGTATACACAATATGTCTAGAATTGTAGGTGTAATGTCTGTTATCGACACTATATTGTTAATTCTTTTATTCAATGAAAGTTCAGGTAAATATATAATTAGGGGTACATGTGTTAATTCATCATATAGGGTTCTTGTGTGACCAAGTTGGCCGTGCTCCATAAATTCTTCGCCATGGTCAGAGGTAATAATGACTATTGTTTTATTTAATATGTTTAGAGATTCAAGCATTTCTAATAATTGCCCTATTAAGTAATCCGTATATTTAATTTCACCGTCATATTTTGCAATTATATATTCTAATTCTTTCTGGGTTTTAGGTTTTTCCCACGCATTTATTTTAGATCTGTTAGTGTCATACTTAGCGTTTATTTTTGCTGAATAAATATCGAATTCTTTAGGTGGAGAAAAAGGTACATGGCAATTAAATCCATGGAGAAAAAGAAAAAATCTGAAATTTCTTCTTTTTTTAATCCAATTAAAGTAATCTTTTGTATTATGCTCAAATCTTTGTCCATTAGATTGATATGTAGAAAATCCATGATCAAGACCAAACTCAGAAGATACAAAACCCCCTCCATGAAAACCCGCTGTTGCATAACCGTATTTATTTAACAATTCGGCCAGCGTCCTTGTTTTTATAGACAATTTTCCGGGTTTAGGTGCTTGAACTAATCCGTGACTGGAGGGGTGCAAACCTGTAAACATAGAAGCGTGAGCAGGAGTCGTCCAGGACGATGAACTAAAAGCATTTTTAAAAATAATAGATCTCTGAACAAATCTGTCTATATTTGGAGTGGTATTTCTACTATAACCATAACAACTTAAATGATCTGCCCGCAAAGTATCGATTGAAATTAATATAACATTATAATTA
>SDBU01010842.1_pt1 | contig 10064 bp, 17 predicted proteins | sample 2277071 | NCBI WGS metagenome assembly SDBU01 (sample SAMN10397929, study PRJNA504765) | marine sediment metagenome | isolation source: marine sediment core GS08_GC12, 126 cmbsf | place: Arctic Ocean: Gakkel Ridge, Loki's castle | collected 2008 | reverse complement strand
CTCCCCTACTACTCTACGGTAGTTCCGTAGCTACCCCCTTCGGAATTTGGGATTTGGATTTTGGCTTAGGTTTTTCTTCTCCTCTTCTCTCTTGTCTTTATTCCTGTAGTTGTTGTTTTATAGTAAAAAAAAAAAAAAAAAAATAAAACTAAGCCAGAATTCAGTAGAGTAGTAGCGTAGAGCATTTTATAGAAAAACCCCCAAATTTCAAAACCTCGAGAGGGGGTCCCTACAGAACTATGGTAGAGTAGTAGCGTAGGCCTACCCGTTGGTAGGGCAGTAGATGCGTAGGGCAATCTTAAGAAGTGTGAGGGATCAACAGAAGGCTCCCCAACCCCATTCTTTGGATGAGGGGACAAAGAAAAACCCAAAGGCCTGGTGTGACCCTTGGGCTTATCGCCTATATGGTTTTGTCCGGTGTTGAGCATTTTCCAACTGTGCTGGTGGGTTCACCTTGGTGCTCGCCCCATTCGACTCCGATTATTTCATGATGTTCTGCAGGGTTACCATCACCTTCAAAATAAACAGCCAGATGAGTGATAGGTGTTTTTAGTTTGATTACGTCTTTTATAATCATTTCTTTCTCCTTTCAAATGGAGGGGAATTTCGTCCCCTCCAGGTTTGTGGTGTTTGGTGGTTACTTCCCTTTCTTTTTCCGGGCATGGGCCAGGATCTGTTCCAGCTCGTCGTCCGAGACGTCGTACTTGGCTTTCAGGGCATCAAACTTCTGTGCTTTTTGCTTCGTTTCGCTGGCTTTCTTTTCCCTGGGGATAATAGGAATATCCATTTCGGCAAGTACTGTCAGGGCACGAATATCGATATCCTTGGTCCCCACTTGTGCCAAGTAGGTATCTGTTTTGTTGGCGCTATAAAACCCCTGAACCATTCCTGCTGATATAACCACAGCACGTTTGACCTTGACAATTTCCATGCAATCCTCGTCGGTTACAGGCACAGGCAGTTCAAAACGTACCTTGTGGTTGGTTTTAATAATGGCGCCTTGTTTCATAATGGCATTGCCCTTATCGTCTTTCTTTCCTGTATCGACATCAGGCAATCGACCATTACTACAGCGTTTATCAGTTGAGGTACGCTCGCCTTTCCATTGCGGAAAAGGGGTAATAACACCGACTTCTAACAATTCTTTTATTTCTGCCATGATATTCTCCTAACAATGTGAAGAGGTTTACAAACATGGGCTCGGATTCCTCACTCCTGGGTACACTCACACCAGCCTGGGTATCAGGCTTACCAGAGTCATAATATTTCCGATATGTCAAAGAACAATTATTTATTGTTGCACATCTCATGCCAAATGTCAAGAGCTCGAGGACAATTCGTATTTCCCTTGACATTTCAACACCTTACAGCCCTGTGTCAAATTCCTGACATTGCGTCAAAATCCACCACTTTCGACAAAACTGTCGAGGTGTTATTGACGCTTTGGGCAAAGGTTCAATAGTTTCAATGGTTTAGCCCTATCGACACAAATGTCGAGCTTCGACATAATTGCCGAGCCCAAATTACCCAGATATGGGTACTCTGTGATCTTTTCTTGCTGTGCCCGTCAAACTCCTGCCACCTTGTGCCAGAAAACCACCAGCGTCAAAATCCCAACACCACTAAAAAGCATGCTTTTCTCGAGGGGGGGAGGGGGACCAGTGATCGGGTATGGGTGTTTTCTTATACACGATCCTACATACACAGGTCTACTTTCAGAATCTCCAGTAGTAGTACAACTGTCCCTATCCCCAACCAACCACCTTAAAGGATGAGGTCCATACCAAGAATCGCTTTGTCACCTTAAACGATTCAATTTTTGAACAGGATTAGGGTGGTGGGAAGGTGCTGAGGAGGAAAACCAAATGTTCTATGGGAAGGGTTTCATGGTGGGTTTGCATCATGGGGAATGGACATTCCTACCCAACTGTGGTATAGTAAGGGATAATGGATTGGTGAATGAAGGGGTGGAGGTTTGGGAAGGGAATGGGCAAAATTGCTGAAATGGAAAATAAAATTGATGAGTTGAAAAACAACATAAAAGTCCTGGAAGAAAATTCTCGAGATAAAAGGATTAGAAAAACTGCCCAGAAACAGTACCCTGAACTTGATCTAACTTGGTTCAGGTTTACCAACAAAGAAACATTAGTTTTCCCAGAGGGAAGTCGTAATATAATAGGTTTTGCATTGTATGGAATAGAGAATAAGGCAGATGAGTTGAAAAAAAGAGGCGTACTTAAATTAAATCCGTACGGACTTTTTAGAACTGACTTTACCAAAGAGGAATGTGAATTGTTTTATAATGAAATTCTATCTGTTTGTGGGTATCTTCTCTTTCCATGTTTTAGATGTAGTAAATACTGTCAACTAAAAGACTTATATGTCGATAATTATGGTTATTATCAAAAAGAAACTATATCTGGACAGTTAAATTGTTATGATGTAAGTCGATGTAAAAAATGTGCCGAGGAAAAAGTAAAAGAGTTTAATACTCCAAGACCTTATACACCTAAACTTGTTGACAAGGGAGGTCGTTGGAAAGGAAGTTATAAACTGAGTGATGGTGGAGGAGGTCTCAGGGACTAATGGGACGACTGGCTGAAGGAAAAAGTGTACAGGAGAAATACGGAGGTCCTCTTCAACAGGTTAGGCACTGGCATAAGGCTATGGCCAGGGCTGCTGTTGCGGCTGGGAGGAGACCTGGAGAACTCGCGAAGATCTTTGGAATTTCTGTAGGGCAGGTGAGTAAGATTCTTGCTTCTCCCCTTTTTATCGCTGAAGTGGAGCGGCTTGAAGCAATGGCTGAGCTCGAAGTTGTGGATATGGGGACAGAGTTGAAGTTGAGACAATCGGTTGCTTTGAGGAATATAGATGAAGTGCTTCTCTGTGATGATCAAGGCAAAGCAGCTGATATGGGACTTAATATTCTGGACCGAACAGGTTATGGGAAGAATCCTAATGTGCAGAAGCATCTGCATCTTCACAAGCATGCTGTGGAGGAGATAACTGATGATGAGTTGGATAGAAGAATTGAAAGCCTTCTGGATGAAAGAGGGTTGGAAGGAGAGGAGAGAAAGGAAGCTGCGCAGGATCTTCTTCCAATGGTGATTGGGGAGGTGGAGGAAAGTGTTGGTTAGGGAAAGTAAGGAGGAACTTGCAACTCTCCTTGGTGAGAGGGTGAGAAGAAGCTCAAGGAGAAGGATTGAAAGTTTTTATCCAAGCACTGGGCCTCTTCGAAGAGAGCTTTATCCTAAACACTTAGCCTTCTTTAAGGCAGGAAAGGACTGGCCAGAAAGGTGTATTTGTGCTGCGAATAGGATTGGAAAAACAGAGGGGATTGGAGGTTATGAAGTTTCTTTGCATTTAACTGGTCTTTATCCAGATTGGTGGGAGGGAAGAAGGTTTAGAAAGGCTACTAAAATTTGGGCAGCGGGAAATACTAATCAAACTACAAGGGATATTGTCCAGAAGAAGCTTGTTGGAGAAATGAACAAAATCGGGACTGGGATGATTCCTGGGAATAGTATTATAGAGTTTAAGAGGAAGGCCTCAAGTGTTCCAGATACAATAGAGACTGTTTATGTTAGGCATGTAAGTGGTGGAGTAAGTATTTTGGGGTTTAAGAGCTATGAACAAGGAAGGAAGGCTTTTGAAGGGACAGAGCAGGATGTTATTCTTTTAGATGAGGAACCACCTATTGGTGTCTACGGAGAGTGTCTAATTCGGACTATGGATGTTTCTGGAGGAAGAGATGGAGGAGGAATAATTCTCTTAACCTTTACACCTCTCCAGGGGGTTACAGAGACAGTTCTTAGTTTTATGCCAGGAGGACTTGTAGGTGACCCAAAAGAGGTTGGGAAATGGGCAATTCAGGCTACTTGGAACGATGCTCCGCATATTACAGAAGCAGATAAGGTAAGAATTCTGCAGAGTACTCCAATACGTCAGAGAGATGCAAGGAGTAAGGGAATACCAGTAGTAGGGAGTGGATTGATTTATCCTATTGGTGAGGAGGCAGTAAAGGTTCCTGACTTTGAAATTCCTGCTCATTGGCCAAGAGCCTTTTCATTGGATGTAGGATGGAATTGGACAGCAGTTCTCTGGGGGGCTTGGGATAGGGATAGTGGAGTGACTTACCTTTACAGTGAATATAAAACCGGGGAGGAACTTCCGTTGATTCATGTAGAAGCGATTAAAACAAGAGGGGAATGGATTAGAGGAGTAGATGATCCATCAGCTCTGCAGAGTTCTCAAAGGGATGGAGAGAAGCTTCACGATGAATATGTGAAGTTAGGGCTTAGCCTCACTCCCGCAGATAATGCTGTTGAAGCCGGGATTTTTAGTGTTTGGATGGCCTTGAGCCTTGGGAAACTGAAGGTTTTTGAGAGTCTTGTTAAATGGGCAGAAGAGTTTAGGCTTTACAGTCGTGATGAGAAAGGGAAAGTGGTTAAGAGGGATGATCATCTTATGGACACTATGAGATATTTGGTTAGAAGTGGAAAGGGTGTTGCAAAGGTTATGCCTGTGGATGATTATAAGATTAGAATGCTGGAGAAGATTGGGGCTTTTGGGAGCGTGGACAAGAGTGTTCTTTTCTTTGGGCTGAGGGATAGTTCTCAGAATTAATGGTTTGTGCCTAAAAGGGTTCAATTTTTGAATGGTTTTAGTGGGGAAGAAGGAGGGAGAGAGATGAAGAGATTAGAATGGTCGGTTCTTTGGTTGGTGATACCTGTTTTTCTTTTGGTTTTGCCTTGGGCGGCACTTGCAGGAGTGAAAAAGGCTTATGTGTTTAGTCTGTTTGCGGTGAAGAGCTCAGGGATGACAGTTTATGGGATAAGTGGGGTAACAACTGCAAGTGGGGTTACTACACCTGTTGCAGAGGATAATGCTGGGAATAGTGGGGTTTCTCCCATGGCAAGACGTTCTGGAAAGGTTCCTGATGCTTTGCTGAAGGATGTTTATACTGTTGATATTAGTAAGAGTAATGGCCTTTTCTCCGCAAGGATTAAGGATCTTGGGATGTCACAGATTCATGTGGACCCATTGTCACTTCTAACAGGGCTTACTGACTATTCAAGTGGCGTATCAAATAGCTTTTATGTTAAGGTCGCTTCTGAAAATACTTCAGCTGCTTGGGATGCTGCAGAGTTCCTTCCAGTCTATATTAATCAAGCGATTAACTCTGGTACATCACCATTTCCTGTTTTCTTTCAGCTACCCCAAACTGAATATCTTCGAGGGTATTTTCTGCCAACTGGGGTGACTCCTTATGGAGTTGGAGAAGTTGAGGTTGTGGAGGGGTATGATATTAATCGGAAAGATCAATTCTCTCCGATTTTGATTAAGAGTTTGGTTTATTCTTTGAATGGAAATTCTGGGGTTTCCACAACTGGTAATGATGATAATTCTGTGGATTTGCCAGAAGAAGCTCAGTATGCAGAGATGTATGTGAGTGGAAATTCTGTGTTTTATACTAAAGATAATTCAACACTCGTGAAAGCAACAGCAATGACTTTGCAGAATAGAGACTATAGGGAGTTGGATAGAAGAGAACTGGTTGATCTTCAGATGGAAGCTATAAATGCTACAACTGTTCGCCTGGATGTTTATACCGCTAAGCCATAAGGAGGGGAAGAGATGAAGCGAGGAAGAGTACTGATTGTTGGAGTTTTGGCTTTTCTTGGTCTTTTTCTGTCTGGAGAAGCTTCTGCTATGGATAGAAGAGTCTGGAAGGCTCCTTTGTGGGATAGTGATGATGGTGTGTTAACCCCAACAGAGTCTGGGGATGGAATCACTGTTTCAGGTATAACCAACACACAAGAACCTGTCTTCATCTCCACGGCTGGCAAGCCTGGCATCGTCTTCGGCTCCCTCGGCACCGCCACGAGGGCGATTGATCTTGAGAGTAGTGGATTGAGTGGGAGTGGGGATTATTGGGCGTTTTTTGATGCCTCTAATTACTGGAATGCTGCGGGGGATGTTCGTATATCTGAGCTTCAAATTAATTCTAATATTCGCTCATCTTCTGTAAGTGTGGATCTTAAAATCAATGCTTCTATAACATCTTCAATTCTATTAGGCAATAGTTCTTCTGCTGATACCTTCACCAACGGCAGCACTACAGGAACCACAAGATATACTCATGCAGACATAAGTGATGGTAATGTAGCTGTAGGAGACTTTTTTCATGTTACGGACTCTTCGACCGCAGCGGATGAGGGCGTTTATCATGTCGTAGATGTTTCTGAAGCGGCCAGTGATATACTATATGTCAGCCGCAACTTTGCTGGTACTCAGAGCGATGTAGACGTGGTAGTTCACAAGGGCGTAATCGCCTTCCATGCCACTGACGGGGTCTTAGGCCAGCAAATCACGCAGCATAGCCACCAGGATGAACCCCTCTGCATCGGCGGTGAGGTTGGGGAGTGTGGTGCGTCGGATCATGGTCTTGGGAGTACGGGAGTGATCTTTCCTCCGACGGCGAAGGTGGAATTCGATGCTGTAATATATCTTGATGATATTGCAATTATTGATGATGATAAGTATATTAGATTTGGAAATTCTAATGCGTCATCTGCGAGAATAGTATGGCAAATCAGTGATCCAAATGCTGAAGGACTTTTTGTGATTTTACCTGATGGTGATAGTATGGATGTAGCGGTTTTAGTAGTCGGTGATCAAGGAATCATTGGCAACAACCTTGGCTGGTTCGACGGCATCACAGATCCGAGCATCGCGCTTGTGTCGAGTGATGAGCAGTATAGGTCGAGGATTTTTACGAGTACGGATAACGTCTTTAATATAGTAGTGGGAGGCCAGACAGGATTTCAGGTAAATTCTGATGGGTCTATTCTTGGCGGTGTTTCAGCCTATAAAGTTTACTCAGGGAACACAATTCCACCTTCTGCCCTTGGAGGGGGTATAGTAGACTATGACAGCTCTACAATTGGTGGTGTAACCCTTCCATACCTTTCAGGTGGAACAGCGTTTGTGACAATCGTTGATATGCTTGGAAGTGGTGTAACAGTCTTTACAGAGAGAAGAGATGCTAATAATGGTGGACTTTTTAACAGACCTAACTGGGGTAATCGGATATGGACAGCTCCGGGGTCAGTTGGGAATATGGTAATTCTTAGAGAATATACAAGTGGAGTCTCTCCGAGTGTGTGGCATGCAATTAGGACGGTAGGTACGTGGACAGTGGTGGATTGATGAAAAAGCATATGGAGGTGATTTACAATGCGTTGGATAACTACATTAATTTTAGTTTTTCTATTCACAGCCTCAGTTATGGCAGGCGAGAAAGCTCAACAGATCCAACTCCTTGAGCAGCAACTAAAAACTCTTGAATGGGAGGCAAAATGGCTCGATGAGAGGTTGAATGCGATCTTCCCGAAATCGCTCCAGGACGAGATATTAAAACTCCAGAAGCGTGTAAAGATTATTCAGATCGAATGGCCGAAGGTTAAAGCACGGATTGAGAAACTGAAGACCTATAAGGTTGATGCAACTAAACCGCCAAAATAGGGAGAATGATATGAAAAGATGTATAACCGAATCCTACTTAATAGATGTAGGGGTTTACGCCTTTACTACAGTTTGTCTCATTATTAGTTTTATTTTGCTCTTGCAGTCTTTTGCGTCCGCTGAAACATGGACAGCGATCACATCAGATAATGTAGTTATATCGGTACTGGATGTGAAAGTTGAGAGATCTGAACTAACGCAAACAGAAACCCAATACACTTTGCGCCATCTCTATAAACGCAAAGCGATCCTGGAAGCAGACCTGGCAGAGATCAACAGCTTGATTGCTCAGATAGAGCCGATTGCCGATGAGGTGGAATTGAAGGTTAAGGAAGTGGTGGAATAAATGAGTTTCTGGGACTTCTTAAAACCGAAAAAGAAAAAAGTAAAGATAAAACCTTTCCATATGACTCTTGATATCCCTGCTCATGCGGTTCACATTGTCAGTGATCCATTAAAATACGGTGACTTCTTAATGTCCAGGAAACGAGTCAAGGGTTACTTTATACGTCCCTGGAAGGGTAAGCCTGCCGAAATATGGATACTGGGCAAGAAAAGAAAAGATGGAACGGTAGTTCCAAAGCAGGGTTACAGAATCTACGGTCACGAAGGATGGCATTTTCTGGATGAGTTGGATGGATCAGGCGTGATAACAAATCCCGATAAAATTCTAGTAAAAGAGGAATACGACTGATGGCTGACGATTTCGACGAAGGGGACATAAAAGTATTGGCCAATGAGATCAAGCGTAACAATGAATTGACGGCGGAGCTTGTCAAGATCATTAAGGGGGACAATGGTCCAGGCCTTATGACTAAAATAGCGTTGCAGGCCCAATCCATAGCAAGATTATGGTGGATTGTGGCCTTTATATCGACATCTATTATTGGTACTGCTTTTTGGGTAATTCGAAGTAAAGTGATGGGATGAAATGACCCTCCGACAAAAGCAAAGCCTATTCGCTCGTAAGATTGCATTGTTGATACAATACGCCTATGAACTTGGCTATGAGATTACTTTTGGGGACTTTTTAGCATCCAGTGGCCATAAGAAAAAAAGTAATCACTATATTAAATTGGCAGCCGATTTGAATCTCTTTAAAAATGGTCGCTATTTGCGTTCAACTAAATCGCATAAACCCTTGGGAGAATTTTGGGAACGTCTGGGCGGATCATGGGGCGGTCGATTCGGAGATGGGAATCATTATAGTCTCGAACATAAGGGTAGAAGGTGACAAAAATACATAATAACCATGAAACAGAGGATCCCCTTGAGGCCATAGCTCATATGGTCCGAACCTTTCTCACCATCGAGAGATCGTTTCTATTCCAGAGAAGTAAGCGGATTAAAAAGTTTGAAGCGGATTTCAATACTTCCTTAAAAGAAATACGGGAAAAAAATGATGAAAAATCCTCTTATTGAAGATCTTGAAATAATGTGCCAAAAATGGGAAAAGATGAGTAATGCATACGAAAAGAAATGGGGAGAAACTTCTCCTGTTGCGGCTCCTCTTGTAGCTTTGAAAGAGCTTTTGGAGAACAAAAAGAAGGAGGAGGAAATAAAATGAAAAAACAACGTGGGGAAAGAATGAAAAGATATAAATCGGCCTGCTTACAGAAGGGAATTATTTCTGTTTTATTTGGCTTGTTTTTCATACAAGCATCGCTTCTGTATAGCTTGATATGGTTTGTCTTGGCATTTTTGGAATTCAGAGATATGAAAATCGGACCCCAAGAGAAAAAACGACCTTCTTATGCTGATAAACATGATTCTATTGATGCAGGAAATCTAACCTTGTATAAACGATATCCAGGCTGGCGAAGGCAATGAGTTGATTGAATAAGAGAGGAAAATACCATGAGTTTTTTATTTGGAAAACCAGATCCTATCCCTCCTGTAATTGTTGCTCCGCCTCCTGCGCCCTCTAAACCTGTTGGGACAGTTCCCAAGACCGAGGTTCAAGAAGCAATTGATGTTCAGGGAGAGGAAGCCGCAGTGGAGGAGGTTAAGAAGACCAAGAAGAGAAAGGGATTTGCCTCAACGATTCTTACAAGTGGGGAGGGGATTTTGACAGATGCACCAGTGATTAAGAAGAAACTGGGAGAATGAGATGGCAGTTGGAAGAACAGATATTGATAAGATTAAGAATGCTAAGAACGCATTGACTGCACTGAAGGAAATTCGTCAACCCTTTGAAGGAGAAGTAGATAACATTATTACTTATGTTGTCCACGGAAGAAGGAGGATAAGGGATAAGAGGCAGAACAAAGGGAAGAGGACAGGGACTGAGATTTATGATTCTGCTGCTTTGGAAGCTGTTAATATTTCTGTGGATGGGATCTCTGGACTGACACTTTCTCGGGCACTTAGATGGTTTGCTTATATGATTCCTGGAAAGATGAAGTTTTCGAGAACTTCGATTTTGCGAGGGTGGAATGGAAAGAGATTAGATGATTATCCAGATGTTAAGGTCTGGCTTGCAGATTTTGAAGAGGCTATGTATGCAGCTTTTTTGAGGAGTAATCTCTATGATATTG
>SDBU01010841.1_pt1 | contig 10065 bp, 18 predicted proteins | sample 2277071 | NCBI WGS metagenome assembly SDBU01 (sample SAMN10397929, study PRJNA504765) | marine sediment metagenome | isolation source: marine sediment core GS08_GC12, 126 cmbsf | place: Arctic Ocean: Gakkel Ridge, Loki's castle | collected 2008 | reverse complement strand
ATTCATTGCCCATCAATATGGGATTGCGGGCTATATTGGCAGCAGCTAGATTCAGGCATATAGTTGTTTTCCCCTTGCTTTTTACACCACCCAAGGTTATCAAATCACCCTCTCTTGTTATTATATGCTCACCAATGTCTATACCCATCCCTCTACTCCTGTCTTCAGGCCAGATTAAATCAAAGATTGGTCTGCGTTCCCTGTCAGGGGCAAAAACTCTCACAGGGTCTACTCTTTTTATAATCTTGTAGTGCCCCCTTGAGTTGGCCCTTACAACCTTCTGCTTGGCAAGCTGCCACATGATATTCCTCACAGCATCAAAGGCTTTCAGGTCTGGCGTGACCTTCAATTCAGCCCTTATCTTCTCAAGGGATAGCGTCTGCCCCTCGAAACCCTTCAGGAAAGCTTTGATTTCTTCTGTGGTTATCTCTGCCATAAAACCTCCAACGATTACAACGCTTTCAACGATTACAACGCTTTCAACGATTACAACTATAGTCAACGATGGCTAGGCGTGAAAGTCAACGCTCTCAACGCTCTTAGCCTCATCGTTGAACAACGTTATAACTATATGTTTATTTATATATATATTAGTCATACTTAGTAACCTTCTTCTTAATGGACTTCTCGATATGTTCATAGAGCTTATTCTTTACAAAGATTATATGTCCTTTAAGAGAATCGATTTCCTTCCTCCCAGGTGGGCTTTTTCTTTCAAGAGACTCTACCCTTTCAATGAAGTCTTCTAAGGACGGTTCCTTTAACTCTTCTGACAAGCGGTAGCCCTCTTCCCGCCACCTTTGTCCTGCAGGAGTACATGGATGGTGAATATCCTGCCAGTGCTGGCGTTCCTTTGCGGCCATCACTTCACCGAATGTTTTCATATTATCCCTTCTCTATTAGCTGGTGTTATTTGGTTAAATCAAATACTCCCTGCGAGCACCTTTGTGCTGCTATCTCGCAATACTTCTCCTCTATCTCTATGCCTATGCACTTGCGATTTAACTTCTTGGCACAGTAGGCAGTAGTACCCGAACCGAGAAAGGGGTCAAGGATTAGGTTGCCTGGATTACTCCAAGATGATAGGTGGTCACTAGCTAGTGCTTCGGGAAATATAGCGGGGTGATTAGATACTAAATCACTTGACGCAGAATGGCTTTTGCCTATTTCGTATCTCCATATATTGAATCTTTGCCCATATTCCTCCAGTTTTTGCCCACCCTTTCTATAGTTAAAACCGCCGTCACTTTTCCTTACATTACCCCCACCCCTTTTCTTATAGTAATTCCGCCTATCCTTTAGGGGGTTAAAGGTCGTTGGTTGCCCTCGAGATAATATAAACATAAACTCAAACACTTGATGATATCTATTACTGGAAGGATTAGCGAATCCACCTTTTTCATAAATCATTGTATCATGCAAATTAAATCCTATCTCCATAAATCTCAGTGCTTGCTTAAAACTTGTTCCTGTTTCGCTTCCGTTAATAGTAGCGTCCCCCACTACCCAAACTACAACACCACCCTCGAGTGTTTTCTCATACAACAGGCGGGATATAATAATGAAGTCAAAAGAATAGCCACCATATTCTCTCAAATCATCATATGGCGGGGAAGTCAGCACCAAGTCCACCTTCGGCAATTCAGGCAGTATATCTCTGCAATCACCCAAGTATATCGTTACCCATTCATCTTGATAATATGGTTTCAATTAACACTCCCTTACAGTATCCTTCTCCGGCAGTAGATACAGAACACAGTATCCCAGGGTGAGTCCTTATGACAGTAAGTACACTTCCTGACCAGCTTGTGATTAACTAACCGTATCTTGGGCTTCATGGCATCTCCTGCCTTAATCTATTTTCATCTTGGAAGAACAGGCCTTTATTTCTATTCGGTCTTAGCAATGGCATTAAATCATTCTTCAAGAACACGGGAATACCAGCCTTATCAGCAGCTTGGACTATCTCCTGTACCCAAGAAATCTTAGGCTGTGCGGTCCACTTCTTGCCGTAAGGCATCAGGGTCAGGGCTGGGTTCCTCTGTATCAGGGCTTCCATTTCCTTCTTGGTACCTGTGCAAGCACCGATGATGAGCCAGTTTATGCCACAATGTTCAAGGTCTAAAACGTCTAGGTCTGTTGAGCCTAGTAGTGGTTCAAAGGATATATACTTTACCTTCGCCTCTATTCTTTCCAATCCTATATATAGGGCACGTGCTAATAATGTCTTGTCCGTAGCACTCACACCCACCCAACAGTTATCGGGGAAGGGGCTGAACTTGCGAAGGTTCTGAGGCTGCTTGGTGAGTAAATAGTATCGGTGAGGGGTATCAGACAATGCGTTGAGGACTTTCCTTGTCCAATCTTCGGGGATGCCGATACCGAATAGGTCTGACATATCGCACACGAATACACCTTTGATATTCTTATGCCATGTTCGCCTGTCCCATGAGTTACCTAGTTCCTCCAACCTCTCAGGCCAGAATCGGGGATAGAAGGGGTCATTAGAAAACTTAGCCATCTGATATTTGTCAGTAACATCACTCATATTTATATAATCATTACCAATGGCTATATTCCCATTCGACAGATACCTTTCCTTCAATCTGGTATTAGCCAGCTTCCTTGCGTAGCAGTAATCGCACCCATTGAGACAGCCTGTAATCGGATTCCAGGTGTAGCCCTGACTGCCATCTGGACTTTTAACCCACTCTATGTTTGTTGGATTCATTGTGTAACCTCCTCAAACCTCTCATGCGGTTTTCTTTCCACATTCAATTTGTGTCTTGTTCATCTATCCCTCCCTTATCACCCTGGATGGGGGCTGGGAAATTTCCCAGTGGACAGATTATATAATCCGTCACCCCCATCAGGGCTTTGCCAGCTAGTAGCAAGGTTCGTCCCTTCTGCTACCGTCCCAAGGTTCCCAAATGTTCCCCTCGGCTATTCTCTCATACAAGCGACCTAGCCCATTTCTGGGTAGCTGGCAATCTTGCTGGGCAGGATTCGAACCTGCGGGGAGACCACTTGAGGCACTTTAACTCCCACCACTTTTCAGCCGTTGCGTTAAGCCACTCCGCCACCAGCAAGCTATTAAAGTCTGTACACTAGCTTAACCTCTTCAGCCATAGCAAACCAGAATAAATCACGTTCCCCCCTCCAATCCACATCGGCACACGCTGGAAAGATAATCCCTAAATGGTTTTGGTTGTTCCCATTAACTACAAAACCTTGTTCGCCGTCTTCCACGCCACCATTTCCAGCCCCTTCCAATACCTCAACATAGTCTCCTGTTTTAATCTTCTTTGCCATGATTCCCTCCTTTAAGTTGTTAAGACTGCTTAACGGATATCATAATCTATCGTCTACCCACTTGAGAACTTTCTTGGTTAGGTCGTCTGTACCTGTCAGGTATCCACACTCTATAAGCTGTGCCCCAATCTTAGCTGCTACCTGGGACTCAATGGACGATTCTTTGGTTTGCTCTTCTGACACGTTCTTTAACTTGGGAGCTTCAGCCTTTGGTTTTGAAGCTGCTTGTGGCAATGGGGATACTTCGCCCTCTGGCAATGGAACAATCTTGAAGTCCTTTACAAAGGGGAAGTGTTCACCATCTTTCTCAAAGTCCCCCCAGATAACCTCAACAGCTAATCCTTCTTGCAAGAGAGGCCACTTGTTTTCCAGATACCCCTCTTTCCCCGACTTGATCTTGAACTTATAGCCCTCTATGTCTACGACTTCCTTCCACGTCTTCTGCCCATACCCCCCATCTTTAACCTCTGCTATTACATGAGTTGTGTTTTCGTAATTCATTTCTCCTCCTCTATCCTGTTAAGTTCAGTAGCTATTGTAGCCTGAGCTTTTTCCTCGGTGAAAACAAAAGGCAGGTTGCTCGTCTTGGCGATCTTCTCAAAGACTGGAGAGTCAAGTTTAAGTGCCAACCTGTGCTCCATCGCCCATTCCAGGGCATCCTTGTCGTCATAGCTGAGGCAAGTCTTTACACGAATACCCACGCCAATTTCAGGTGCTTTCTCCCCTGTCGCTTCATAAGCGGTAAGAGTCATGTGCCTGAGTAATTCTTCCGCTTCCTGACAGTCTGTTTTGGCAGCACTTTCGATGTCAAGAACTGATTGGTTTTCCTCTACCCACTTGTTGTATGAAGCAACTCTTTCAGCATTTGCCTCACTCGCCACTCTCCTCGCCTCCACTACCAGATTAATCTGACTTCTTAGTGTCTCTTCAGTCATTAGATTTCCCCCTTTATACTTTATTCCTTTGATTAAGGTTGTCCCTGACAGTCTGCTCGCCATGACAGTCATTGCATAACCACCTGACTACCAATGGTCTATTATAATCATCGTGATGTGCCGTAATCTTACAAACTTTCCCACAGTTAGAACAATTGGAAGGTTTAATAATTTTACCTGCCATGACAGCATATCGTAATTCACTTCTACATTCTGCTTTAAGTTTATGTTCTTCCCCCTGCCCTGCCCCATTTTTTTTGTAATTCGAATTTGATATTATCCTAAACTTCTCAGGGTTGCTTTTTCTAGCTCTACGCATCCATTCCCTACTGATTCTTCTGACATTCTCGGGGTTGCGGGTTTGAACAATTCTTTGAATAGTGCATTTTTTACAAAGCGAAGTGAGCTTATTTAACTTTCGTTTGTTCTGATAATAAGCATCTTCTGATAACCAATTTTTACATACAGGACATTTCCAAAGGGTGATTCCATTTTCAATTTTCGGTTCTTTTCTTTGCATTATACACTCCCAATAGTAATGTAAAGAGTATAGCACAAATTAACTTATATGTCAATCAGGCATTGATTTGTTCCTTGAGTTCGTTCATTTTGTCCTCCTTTTTGTTAGGGGTTTACCCTGCATTGAATGATGAACAGATAACACCTTGCTCTGTGCCCTTAATAGCTGTGCCAATTAACTCAGCCTTTACTTTGTCGGGCTTTACCCATGTGGAGCAATTAGGCATAAAGCCAACCTGAGTATGTCGAGCCATCTCCTCATTCTTGGCAGCAACCACCGCAGAATCATAGGTATCATAGTCATTGTTTGTGTCTTGGCTTATTAGATTTAATCTCACCTTATTCAGTCATCCTGAAACTTATTCCCCAGTGCCAGGGGTTAGGGCAGCCGTGATAGCGTTCTGGGTGTTTGGTGGTTTTGGGTACAGGCTTTGCGGTTTCTTTGCTCCACGGAAACTGCCAGAACTCATAGATTTTTAATTCTTTATTCCATACTCGTTTCCACTTGGCATTGATGGAATCCCATAGTTTCTCAAATGCTTCAAAGCATATCTGCACATCAGCACATCTAGCAAAGTAAGTAGCTCTTGCCTGCCCTTTAATCCATTCCTCTCGCTTTCCCTTAGACCAGTTTTCATAGGCATCGGGGGGGCTTGATATGTCACAGTTAATTCCCGAATCTGGCAATTCTACACCTTCTTTGAGAATGTCCTCTGCTGGCATCTCCTGCACTCTCTCAACTCTTATATCGGTAATCTCCAGGTTTATCCTTGAAGCCCATCGGGGCATGTGGATTGAGGGTCTGATTTTTCCCAGATAAGGGGCTTCGTTGTCGGCAATATAGGCTATGCTTTGCCTACTATCAATATCAGATGGCTTTGTTTTGTCCAGCCCTTGCCTTGTTGTCCATGTCTCCCTCACCCAAAGCCTATCCCCAACTTGACCATAGGGGCATTTAAGTAGTTTGGGTTCTGCGTCATGGGTGTTCGGGTAGAAAGCTCCTTTAAGTGGAGTGCTTTGGTGGTATGTCCAATAAGTCGCCCCTTTAGGCTGTGGCTTAATAATCCTTCTGGTTTGAGATTTCCTTCCTGATAAGATGGCTTGTATCATAGGAGTAGAAAATATTATTGGGTATTCTTTTTGTGCGGACATATACCACCATTCCTTTTCTTACCCTGATTGCAGTTAGAGCATAGAAGTTGGAATCCGTCAGGATAATCATTTTTTATTAACCAATTTACTAGTGCTCTTGCACTATGCCCTATAGCTATTCGATGTTCTTTCCCATCATTGTTTATATGGTCAATCTCCATGAACATAGGCTCTGTTTCCCCGCAGCAAGCACAGTTACCACCATAATGAGCTATAACTTGAACTCTACCCTCTGCATACTTCCTTCTTTCATTCCCCGAAGCCTTTGCCCTTCTCTCGTCAGTATTCAACTCTCGCCTCCTAGCTCTGATAGCATCATGGTTCTTAGCATAGTTACGCCTTTCACGCTTCTTAATGTAGGTTTGATGTTTCTTGTAGTATTCCCTCCCCCACCTACTTTGTTCTTCTTTATCTGCATAAGGCATACCTTAATTATACCATAACCTGTGTCTTTTTACCATCAAGGATTGCCCTGACCATTTCAGTCGAGAATATTATAGGATGCTCTTTCATTTTCCCCACTCCTTTAGCTTGGCTAATGATATATGGTTGCTTATTTCACAGAATCCCAACTCATTCTCATACAACCCAAGCCCCTCCACCACCTCCTTTATCCCTGCCTTGAAAGCTATATCCCCTGTAATTTCAGCTTGGGCTTGTAGTTGACACTCCTCACAATCTAAGCCAGTGCAATCCTTACATTCGAGTGTGGCTGTACGATGGTCTTGACATACCTTGAGACATAGGTCTCCAGCTTTCATCACTGTATCTTCCCAATTCATAATCCCTTCTCCTTTAGAAAGGCTTGCCACTTATCCCTTTCTATTAGGTGTGTTGGGCTGTTAGAACCCCTATACATATCATTCTTTTCTACCCACTCCACCACACTCTGCTGCCCTGCCTTGAAAGCTATTTCAGCTTGCCGTTTCAGCTTTTCTGTTTCATGGTGGTTGAGAAACTCGCACTTACTATACAACTCCATGATATTATTGGTTTGGTGGAAGTCAAACTCGAACATATTGTATTGGTCTAGCGTCATCACTGTCCCTTGCCAAGTATTAGCTTTCATCTTTACCCCTCCCTTTTAATCTCGCCTCATTATCCTTGAGGATTTTAGTTAGTTCAAGTTCTACTTGATTGTATACGCCACTTATTGTTAAATTGTGAACAGCAACCTGCTCATGTTCAGCTTCCAACCCACTATCCCTGGCATTAAGCCATCTCTCATGTATCTTCAAAGTGTAGTCTTCTAGTGCTTCTTTAAGTTCCCTTTCCATCTAAAAGCTCCTTGTTCTCATATATGTTTCCGATGACTTCCCAATAAGAGTCATTGTGATGTGGATAGATATTATAGTTCAAGCCTTGTTCACTCCATTTAACTGTTGTAGTAAGCGACTTGTAATAGCCAACACCTTTGTTATAGAGTGGACTTAGTCTATCCAGTAGACTACAATGATTCCACTTCTCAACTATCTCCCCTTCATATATCTCGACTCCGTACTGATCCTTGAGTCCTGTCCACTGTTGTTCTATCTCTTGAGCAGTTTTGGGGTCTATGGGGATACCTACGAATACCAACCCCCAAGGCTCTTTAATGAAACCCCAGTAATGGAAACGATAAGCCTTATTATCCTTGTAATAAATTGGCAGTCTGAATTTAATTTCTCTCATTTTAACCTACCTCCAGCGCGTTTAGTATTCTCTGCTCCTATCACCCTGTCACAGTAATCACATACGGGAATCCATGCCTTGTCACCCTTTTCATCAGTCTTAAAGAGTTTATTCGTTGCTGGCTTACCACACACATAACAGTTACCTTTTACTTTACCCATTGATTAACTCCCTATGAGGAACTTCGGGCTTTGTTCCTGAAAGTATAGCATTACCACAAGTTATTCTACTCATATCTTCATACTCCGAGGCTATGAAAACCAGAACATCATAACTGGCATCTTTTAATCTAGCCTCAATTGCAGAGTAGGGATGGTATTGAGTATAATCGCCCCCTGTGGTAATGCCATGTTCTAAGGCGGTTGTTGTCTTGTGCATAGGTGTCAGTTTAATTATGTAGTCATCGGGGTCAAAATACTTTAGTAATACATTGGGGTCTATCTCATAGTTAGCTATGGCAAAGTTAAGAGTTATCTTCCTACCGTTGGGGATTATCCCATCCATAATTCTGGCAATCCCTTCTAATGAGCAGGCATTATTATTGAATTGGCTTGTCCTCTCTACTTCGCTTGTTGAATTAATACTCAATTGTAAGCCTGCATTTCCTTGATAGAGGCGATTCTTTATTCTCATCCAGGTATGTATGAAGGTCTTTAGCCACTCATTGTTCTTAGGCATCATAGTAGACACTACTGGATGAACATTGTATTCTGGGTTGAGGTGGGTGTGCATCCACTTCGCAGCATCTAGTACATTGGGATTCCATGTGGGTTCACCCATTCTGGCAAAGTGAACATTTAAACGCTTCGTGGTCTGAACTTCAGAATGTAGCTTGATACCCGTTAGAACCTGCCTAGTTAAATCATTGAAGGTTGCATTTCGCCCTGCCCCTACCTTTGGTACATCACAGTATGAACACCCCATCGAACATCCATATTGAGTTGATATAGTAATGACCCACTTCTCTTCTAACGGCAATAACTTGGTATGCTTGACTCCTTGGAGTTCTCGATCTAAGCCGAGGGCATCACACTTAACATTAATTGCCTTACCGTAATCGCCCAGAGAGAGCATTTCTAACTTTCCCTTGTTACCCTGCACGATTAAGATATTCCCAGTAGGTACAGCTATGTTCCTAATAACTTTCATTTATCTTCTCCTTACACTAAAACTTTACAACCGAACAAGGCCAATGTATATAGTACTTTCGTACTGGTTTGAGGATTTCAGGGAAATAAAAATATCCCCCTCTTCCTGTTATAGAAGAGAGGGTTGAATAGCAATATACTTTAAAGGGCTATTAAGCCGTCAGAATTGCATTGTAGGGCTTGGTAGCCCTATTCCAGTAAAGATTTGACATCCACAATTATATTGGGTATGATATTTTAGGAGATGACAAAAGCTGAACAAATTGAAAAGTGCGTTGAATGGTTCAGGGAAAGCCTTGAGGAAGTCTTGGCAAGGGGTAAGGGTAGCGTGGAGGTTAGGGTTAAAGACTTCAGGATATATTATGGTGAACACACACTAGGGAAGAAATTGGATAATGAATAAAATGAGTGTTAAGGGAAGAACCCACGACACAATCGGGGTTCTTCGTGCAGTGGTCAAAAGAGTTAATAACTTTTTATAAGAGGAATTACAGGGAACTTAAAAACTACGAGCTGTCTCCCTTTAGAGCAGACCATAGAATGAAGGGACTCCCCATAAAAAGAGCGACATTTAATGCACCGTTTGAGGGTCAAGCTATACTTAATGCCGAATTTGACCTGGGCATGAAAGTCTTGGGGCCACTGGGTGAGTACGTTTTCAGGACAGAGTTTCTGAATACGTTTGAGAATCTACCTGAAGGACACTTCACGGCAGCGGAAATTGAGGACAAAGGTAAGACTGTACAATATGAATTGTGGACTATACTAAATGGGTTCAAGGGAAAGAAGAGTAGAATGAAAGAGGCGTTTAAATGAAGGTGCTAAACAAGGGCTTTGAGTTAGAAGGGGTAATAGAATAATGCCTATCGTTGGGGAGGTTCGATATGGTCACGAGATAGGAAAGATTAGATGGCATAAGTATCTTTGGAGTCCATGCGCATTGTGCGAGAAGGCACGGTGGGTAAGAACAACGTGGGGAATACCCGATTGCAAAATTTGCCGAGATTGCTCCACTGCTAGAAGAAGGGAAAAACACCCCCAGATTAGCTCTAGGTACAGCTGTGGCTAATGGCTTCAGTGGTGCTCCGGTATTCTCATCTGAGAACGGTCAGGTAGTTGGCATGGTTGCCTCAGACTTAAGACATAAAGGGCTTCCAACAGGCATCTCACTAGCAGTCACTCCCGAACTGTTGCGGGAAGGCTTGAAGCGCGGCGTAGAAGGTGTAAACAAATAGTCTGTTGTAATTTCTGTTTCAGTTCCTGTCTGATTATATAACACAAAGTTAGTAATCGGACAATCAGTTTGTTTCCAATCTTCTGGGTTATTA
>SDBU01010840.1_pt1 | contig 10065 bp, 11 predicted proteins | sample 2277071 | NCBI WGS metagenome assembly SDBU01 (sample SAMN10397929, study PRJNA504765) | marine sediment metagenome | isolation source: marine sediment core GS08_GC12, 126 cmbsf | place: Arctic Ocean: Gakkel Ridge, Loki's castle | collected 2008 | reverse complement strand
GACCTGCCGCCATTGTCTATCATGTACTTATGTGTCAGGTCACAATCCCGTTTACACGGGATCAAGACCCGACACAACGGCGAATGAGGTTTATCAACACTCCCCTTTGGGGTGGGATAAACCAATACAGAGGAACCCACCGCGAGGCTGGTTACGAGGGCGTGATCTTGGCCTTCAGCGTCCGAAGCGCCTCGACAACAGCTTCGCCGATGGCATTTGCTTTGTCGGATATTTCATAGCAACGCTTCCTGACACCACGCGGGTCCACGTCGCCGATTTTCTGCTCCCGGGAAACCATCAAACCATCATGAATCATGCCCCTGACGATCCCGTCTATCTCACTGATGACCGAGACTCCGGCTACTTCGCCGAGCATCTGGCCTGACTCCACTATATCGGTTATCCGGCAGCAGGATGTAAACTCTCCGTCGGCTGGAGAACGTAAGACTCTTTGACGGTCAAAGCCACTGACCGGCGCGGGAACCCCGGTATCGGCCTGGGGGCTGCCGTTGTAGAATATCCGTCCCAGGTCGCGGCCTCGGTTGGTCTCAATCGCGGCGTGACAATTCTCTGGAGCAACAAAGCCCGGTCCAAGACCGATAACAATCGGCGCCAAATCGAGACTGGCGTCAATGTCGTACTTGAGCATGCGGCCATCGACAACAGCTATCGGTGCTAAAATGGGCAACAGTTTCGCCTCCGTGTCGATCAGCAGCGGGACTCGTCCGTCACCGGCAACTTCGGCGGCCTCTTCCGCAGTGTCTACGAGAACTGCAGTGATCCCTGCGACCGTTACTTCTTTTATGAACAACGCTTCGGCAAAGCAGACCAGGCGTCTGACGCAGGCAGGAGCGGGCTGCTCCAGGGTAATTACTTCAAAACCGTTCTTGACCAGACGGTGTATGACGCCCGAGGCCATCTCTCCGGCGCCACGAACGACCACCCGGTTTTCAGCGACAGGCCGGGTCATACGACGTGAGGATCTGCTCCGCGTTTTACGGCTATCAACTCGGCCAGAATGGAGACGGCGATTTCATAGGGGCCTTCGCCTTTGATGTTCAGACCGATAGGCGCGTGTATCTGCTGAAGCAGCGCTCTGTCGACTCCCGATGCTTTCAGCGACGAAAGCAATTTCGCTACTTTTGCCTTTGACCCTATCATGCCGACGTATGCGCAACCCTTGTTGATGACCTGCTCCAGGACCGGTTGGTCGTGCTGGTGTGAGCGGGTGACGATAACCACATAGCAGTCGCCGTCAAGGGAGGGGAGATTCTCCCGGTAGCCCGGATCGGTTTGCACAACCGTGACCGGTCGATCATAGGCACTTAGAATGTCCGGTCGGTCATCGACTACCGTGATAAGAAACTCCGAACCGAGAGCCAGCCGAACCAGGTCGCGACAAACATGCCCGCCACCGAAGATTATCAATCTTTTAGGTTTGGCGCTGACTTCCATAAAGACTTCCGCCTCACCACCGCAGGACATCCCTATGGGAGCCTCGCCCGACTGTGAGAAGTTGTACTTTTTCAATAGATGGTCGCCGCCTGATTTCAGCAGGTCCAGGCAGTCATCGATGACCACCTTTTCAAAAGTGCCGCCGCCTATCGTTTCTGAGATCTTCCCATCAGGGTACACCAGCATTTTCGCTCCCGGTGCTCGCGGTGACGCCCCGGCCGTGTTGACAATTGTGGCCAGTACAAATAACTGACCGGCTTTTTTCCGGTTATGTATTTCCTCGAATATGTCCATGACCGATCACCTGTGTGGGTTATTAAATAATCTGTGATTCCGAACCACTGACGCAATACTCATCATCTTTGTTGGCAGGTTTCATTCTTCAATGAGGCTCGGTAATCGTCTTCGTTATCGATATCTATTTGTGGTGTCTCGTCCTTTATCTTCACCAGGTCATTGCGGTATTTTGCAATCAGTTCATCACCGACAAAATCGCCCATCAACATCAGCAAGTCATCAAACAGTGCTTTCGCAAACATAATCGGATGACCCCGACCGACCGGAGTTTCGACATAAAGAACAGCCGGCCGATCCCGCCGGTAGCGATCAATGGCCCGGTCTATCAGTTCACTGGTAACCCCCGGTTTATCGGCCACCATGAATAAAACGGCATCGGCCTTATCCTTGATATATCGAACGGCACACTTAATGGACTCGGCCCGACCAAGGCGATAATTGCTGTTATGAACAACACGAATCCGGTCCGTCAGGTGAGCAGCAATGGCTTTTTCGGCACCAGAGCTTTCAAAGCCGGTGATGATCAGCAGATCGTCAACTCCGGAGTGGGCCAACTGTTGAAGAGTCGCTTCAATGATAGTGTGGTTCCGGTACTTCAGCAGGAGTTTGTTGGTCGAGCCCATCCGAGAGGAAGTTCCGGCGGCGAGAAGGACCCCGGTGATATTCCGATTATCTGTCGATTGCGTCATGGAGGAAAGAACAGGGGACAGGTGGCCAATGTCAAGTCAGTGGCAAGCCACGTCTGTTTTCAATCGCGTAGAGGGTGCCGAGGGCACATTTATCGCTTCCACCATCAGGCAGGGTCACCCGACAGCACAAAGTAGGGGCAGATGTGGACATCTGCCGCCCACAAACTACCGTTGTCGGCATTTTGTCGCAAACAACCATTGCTTTTTCGAGTGTGCGAGATATATTCTCTGCAATCCGTTGGTAGTGACATCCTTAATCGAAGGACAGTCATATATTGGAATATAACGCGCTTCTTCCCGTTTTCGAAGGAGGACGACAGGATGGATCTTGGTCTTGAAGGTAAGAGAGCGATTGTTACCGGTGGTAGCGTCGGTATCGGGACCGCCATAGCTCTGGGTCTGGCCCGTGAAGGGTGCCACGTGGCTCTGAACTATCGACGCCACGCCACCGAGGCAAATAAGGTGGTTGAAGAAATAACCGCTATGGGCAGGAAGGGCCTGGCTATTAAGGCCGACGTTTCCAGCTATGACGATGCCCAGGACATGGTTCAAACCGTGATCACGGAGTTTGGCGGGCTTGATATCCTGGTATGCAACGCCGGTATCAACTGGGACGGCGTAATATGGAAGATGTCCGAAGAACAGTGGGACCGGGTCATCAACGTCAACCTCAAAGGTTATTTCAATTACAACAAGGCAGCCGCACTTGTGTTCAAGGATCAGAAAGGCGGCAAGATTATCAACATATCGTCAATCAACGGTCTCCGGGGCAAATTTGCGCAGACTAACTACTCGGCGTCCAAGGGCGGGGAGATTGCCATGAGCAAGTCCCTGGCCAAGGAACTGGGCAAGTTCAACGTCAATGTAAACGTGGTGGCTCCGGGCATGGTCATGACCGATATGGCCAAAAACATACCGGCCGAGTTTCTCAACGTGGCCGTTGACGAGACCGTTCTGGGACGTATCGCCACTCCGGATGACGTAGCTCACCTGGTGACTTTTCTCTGTTCGGACAAAGCCCGCCATATTACCGGAGAGGTTTTCAAAATTGACGGCGGTCAATACATTTAGGAGGCATCAATATGACCCGAGTGGGAATAATAGGGATAGGACATGGACAATTCGGTCGCCGCAGCGATGCCACCGTTCAGGAGTTGGCCTTTGAGGCTTATCGTGAGGCAGTCGAGGATGCCCGGATAGACCCCAAAGACATCGACGGCACAGTTATCGGTTCGGTACCGGAATATCATAAGCAGCGTTCGCTTCCCGGAGTCGTACAGGAATACCTGGGCTTAAACCCGCTGCCGACGTGGCTGACCGAAGTTGCCTGCGCTTCCGGCAGCGCCGCTATTCGCACCGCCTGGATGGGCATACGTTCCGGGGCGCACCGACTCATGGCCGTTATCGGCTGCCAGAAGATGACGGAGCTTTCCACGCCTGAAATCCTGGCCCTGATGGGACGGGTGGGCGAAGTGCAGTGGGAATCGGTTTTCGGGACCACGTTCCCGGCCTACTACGCCATGTTTGCCCAGAGCCACATGCATGAATACGGCACCACGCGCGAGCAACTGCTTCAGGTGGCGGTCAAGAATCATTACTACGGCGCCAGGAACCCCAATGCACTGTTTCAGAAAGAGATCACAATCGAAAAGGCGCTGGCCTCGGATCCGGTGTCTGACCCCTTTCAGGTCTATGACTGCTGCGCCAACGCCGATGGAGCCGCCTGTGTGATCATAGCTTCCGAAGACATCGCCAAACAGAGTTCCAGACCTGTCGTCTGGCTGGATGGCCTCGGGTGCGCCACGGCCAGCATGTCGGTACTGAGAAGGCCGCACCTGACCGGACTGTCCAGCGCCGAAGATGCGTCACGTGTCGCCTATGAAATGGCGGGAGTCGGCCCCGGGGATATCAAGATCGCCGAAGTGCATGATTGTTTTACCATAGCAGAGATCATGGCTTACGAAGACCTGGGATTTTGTGACAAAGGCGCCGGCGGTCGTTTCATCGAAGAGAAGCAATCGTATGCCGATGGCCGGACGCCGGTGAATATCGATGGCGGCCTGAAAGCCAAAGGACACCCGATCGGCGCCACCGGGGTCTCCATGACGGTCGAGATCGTCAAGCAACTCCGGGGCGAGGCGGGGGAACGCCAGGTGAAAAATGCCGACATAGGACTCACACACAATGTGGGCGGTATCGGGCAATACTGTTTTGTCCACGTCCTCAGGAGGGACTAAGCTCATGTTCAAATGGTTTGGAAAAGTCAATTTCTCTCCGTATACCAAGGTCACGGAATTTGCCGATCATCTCAAGGACGGACACCTGATGGGGTCCAGGTGCAAGAAGTGCGGGTACGAATCATTCCCACCACGGGCTGATTGCAGCCAGTGTCTTTCAGGAGATTTCGAATACAAGGAATTAAGTGGGCAGGCAACACTTGTCACGCATACCAAGATCCACGCCGCCCCGACGGGATTTGAAGACGTAGCACCCTACAGCATCGGTGTGGTCGACCTGAAAGAAACCGGCCGGTTGCTGGCTTGGTTCGGCGACACTATATCCGAGGATGAGATCAAGATTGGCATGAAGCTACAGGTGGTTCCTCGCATCTTCGAGGAACTGGAAGAGATCAAGGTCTATTACTCGCTGGAGAAACCGGGGACAAGTTGGTCGAAAGTTGAGTCCTAGTGTGGTTGTCCGGGGATGATCGTTGTAACTTCCGCTCTTAGTGCAATCCCCACCTGCTGGATGGGCTACACCGGCTAGGGTCTGTCTCCCAGCACTTGAATTCTCTTCTTATCGAAATAGACCACCATTTCCATGACTGCTTTTCGACCAGCTGATGAGGCGCGATTGTACTGGTTCAGTCTCATGACACATTCGTCCATCGCCACCTTGAGCTTGAGAGCTTCTTCGAAGCCTAATTTGAGCTTGACCACCTTCGTGTTAGATAAAAGGGACCTCGGGCTCATTGAATCGAAATTGCACGAACCGCATCCCTTAGTTTTCTTACTTTGGCTAGAAGCCATTTCATAACCTCCTCTGGTGTTTTGGTGAACGGCATAAGTCGGTTTGTGAATAGTGCTTGTAGGGCAGAACCCTTTAGTGGTTCTGCCATTTTCTTCTGCTTGTCTACTTATCCTGCCACTCCGGTTTGCGCCGCTCCAGGAATGACTGAATCCCTTCTTTGGCGTCGTGGGTGGCCATCAGTTCATCGATGTAGAGTTTCTCCTGTTGGGGGAGATTCGTCTTGATGACATTGTTGAACTCCAATCGTGCGGCTCTAACGGCATGTCGCAAAGAGGCTGCGCTCTTGGACAGTATCTGCTTTTCAACCCAGGCATCAACTCCGGTCAGCATCGACTCGTGGTCATCAAAGACCTCAGCGACCAATCCCATCTTCGATGCCTCTCCGGCCGATATTATCCTGCCGGACAGCAGCAGATCGTCCGCTTTCGACTGACCCACTTTCATAGGCAGTATCACCGAAGCGGGTGGTGCAAAAACGCCGAGGTTGATTTCTGGCTGCCCCAGTTTGGCCGACTGGTCGGCAAACATGAAATTGCACATGAGCGCCAGTTCCATGCCGCCGCCCAGGCATTGGCCGGAGATCAGCGCCGCCGTAGGGATAGCCAGGTCCGCCATAGTATAGAACAATTGGTGAAACTGTTTTAGCATCGCCGGGGCTTTATCACATACGTGCTCCGGGACGCTGGCGCCGAAACAGAAATGATCACCGGCGCCGATGAATTGCAGTAACTTCACTCCCGGCTGGCCAGCCAGCTTGTTCAGCGCCTGCAGCAGGTCGGTCATCATCTCGGCATCCAGGATATTCGCCTTGGGTGCGTTCAGGGTCAGCCGGATGACCTGGTTGTCATGCAGCGATTCTGTCAGGATTTTGTCAGCCATAGCACATCCTACTTCGGCAATATCGCATTGAGGAGTTCATCATCCCAGGGGTGTCCCTCGGACAACATCTGGCGCAACTTGATGAAATCAACCACCCGATTCCCCTTGGGACCTTCATTGAAGGCTCTGAAGCCGGCTTTCCCCTCAGTCATCATGTTCAACCCCAGCCAGTCGCGGTTACTCTGCTGGTTTCTGTCCCAGTGCTCCAGCTTCTTCTTTCGGAGGCTGTTGAGTGTTTTGTTGATACAGTCCGGCATCAGGTAAAGGAACTTCGTGCAGAGTTCGTTCACTTTGTCGTCAAGGGGTGTCAGGTCAACCGTGCCGGCGGCCAGTGTTTCTTTAGCGGCTTTGCGGTCATCGCCTGACCTGGCCTTGCCGTAAACCATCGCACCGGAATCATCCAGCCAGCGATCGGTAATAACCAGCGGGTTGCGTACAAACTTTCCGTTCACCTTCAAGACCGGCACTGCTTCCGTTATGAGGCCATAGTTTTTGGCTTCGTAGGCACTCCACATGTCACACAGCGTACAGCTTTGCATGGCCCGTTCGATGCCGACAAACAGGTGCAGGAAGTCGGTGCTGCCGCCGTCCGGAGCGCTGCCGTGCCGGGGACCGGCCTGGCCAAAAACAGCCAGGTCGCTGGCAATGGCAAAATCGCAGGCCATACCGATCTCCTGCCCGCCGGCGACACGCATCCCGTTCACGCGGCAGATAACCGGTTTGTCACACATAAGAATTGTTGTGATCATGTCGTTAAACAACCGCATGTACTGCTTGTACTCCAGCGGTCGTCCCGAATAATACTCGGCATACTCCTTGGTGTTGCCGCCGGTGCAAAAGGCTTTATCTCCCACAGCTGTAAACACCACCGCTACCACCGACCGGTCGTTGGATGCTTTCCGGAAAGCCAGAATGACTTCCTTAACAGCCGCCGTGGTGTACGAGTTATACTGCTTGGGATTATTCAAAGAAATCCAGGCGTTATGTAAACCATCCACCGGCTGACCCTTCTGATCCAGACAGGGACGCAACTCGTAGAGAATTTCCTTGAAATCTACTTCGACCAGATCGTGACTGACAATTTTATTGCCCATTTCCTGCTCTCCTGTATTTTACAGACTTTGTTATTTCAGAAATCATGATCTCGTATGCTACATGCAAAAAATGTTCGTTCGCATTAAAAATCCGGAGTCAACACCGATCGCTTCAGTAACTTATGCTCCAATGTCTGTTGGAATATGTCGTTGATTTGTGACAGTGGGAACGTCTCGGTGAACGGTTTAAGCTTCAGTTTGCCTTCAGCGGTCAGATTGATGACATCGGCATAGAGCTCCGGCTTGCAGCCCCACGTGCCGATAAGTTGCCCGTCAAAGGCCATGAGATTGCTGAGACGGACCTCCAGTTTGTCGAGAGTGAAGCCCACTATTGACACCGTGCCGGCAATACCTAAAAGAGCGAAGGCCAGTTCCTGACCGGCTTTGGTGCCGGACATCTCGTAGATTTTCCAGCCGAACGGTGACGCTCCCATCTCCTTACAGGCGGCTTTCACCTTTTTCTTGGTCTCTCTGATATCGAGTCCCCTGGAATTGAGCGTTGCCGACACACCGATCTCTGCGAGTTGATCGAGTTTCTTCTGGTCAACGTCAATCGCCAGCACTTTGGCGCCGAATATCCTGGTCAGTTGAGCGGCATAGATACCCACGCCGCCGACACCGATGACGACGGCAAAATCGCCTTCTTTGAGATCACTCTTGATAATCACCTGGTATGGTGTCGTCACGGCATCGGCGATGACGGAAAGCTCCGCCAGCGTGTGAGCCGCCAGGGCTTTTTCGGGCACCGGAGTCAGAAATCGAGCCGGGGTTACGATGTGGCTTGAAAATCCGCCGTTGAAATCGTTGCCGGGCATCTTCTGTTTCTGGCAGATATTGCTCCGTCCCGTTTTGCACAATTCACATTCGCCACAGGGCAATACCGCCGGTACGATTACCGGTTTGCCTTTCAATTCAGATGGTCCCTCAAGAACCATACCGCTGATTTCATGTCCCAGAACCAATGGCAACTCGTGGCGGGTGGGTACGCCGTAATGCCAGAAACTCAGGTCGGTGTGACAGACGCCGCAGCCGACAACCTCCACCAAAGCTTCGCCCTCAGCGATCTCCGGCATCGGGAAAGCAACCTGTTCAAAGGGCTTATCTTTGGCTGTCATTTGATAGGCATGTATTTCCTTCATTATTTCCTCCTGATAGTACTATTTATCTGTTTTCACTGATTGTCAAGTAAGGCTCATTACCGGCTTCATGGTTCATTTCGATGAGCTTTCCAGCATATGAACGAAAGCCGCAATTGTCCGGTTAACAGGCGCGTCCAGGCCGTGACGTTGCCCGTATTCCGCGATTCTTCCGTTTAAGTAATCGATCTCTGTCGGCAGATCGTTGTCCAGGTCCACCAGCATGGAGGGACGGTGGTAACCGGCAGCTTGCAGGTACTTGATGCATGACTGCCGAAAATCCTTGTCTAACTTGATTCCTTCCGCTTCTGCCACAGCGACAGATTCATCGATAATCGACTTGACCAGTCGAAGACCTTCGGGGTGATCCATGACAGCTTTCATGGTCAATCCCGTGACGGCGCAGACGGGCGACAGGGCGGCGTTTAAGATCGCCTTTATCCAGATGTGGTTACGAATGTTGTCGGAGACCTCTGTCCGGAGATCGACCGAACTGAGCAACCGGGCGATGTCGTCGGCAATTGCTTTCCCCCGGGATGTCAGAGCAGCAACGTAGTTGGGTGGATTGAAAAATGTGACATCCACGGTGTTGGGCGTGCTCATGCCCCCGGCACAATTGACCGCCATGCGCAGCGTTCTGTCCTCGCCGAAAGTCACGGCGATGTCCTGTTCGTTGTCCAGACCATTCTGAGCGCACATGACGAACATTCGCTCTGAAGATGCCTTTGCAAGCAGGGGGACAACTTTCTTCAGGCTGGGTGCCTTCACTGAGATAATCGCCAGATCAAGATCGTACTCCTGCAATTCCCGGATTGAATAGCAGGCCTCACTCACCTTGACTTCCTTCTTAATGGTGTTTTCCAGGCGGATGCCCGCCTTTTTGATCATGTCAATCTTCTCACGATTGACGTCACAGGGGACTACGAAGGCTCCGGCGTCGATGAGATGAGCCGCCAGCGTACATCCTATGGGACCCATACCGATTATTCCAACGCGCAACGGAGCATTGTTACTACTGGTTTTGATGGTTACCTCCCGAGTTCACCGACGTACTTCTATCTTTCTCTTGTCAAATACGAACACGACAAAAAACGTCACCAGACTCACCATCCAGCAGAAGAAAATCGGATGGGGCAGTCCTATACTCTGAAAGAACGAAGGAAACTGAGGGAAGGCAAGCCAAAGGATAAGAGCCACCATTCCCATCAGCAGAGTCCAGGTGGCGTGGGACCGCCGGCATACCCGGGGCCAGAAGATAGTCATCAACGTCACCAGGGTGTATGCCGTGGTCAACGTCAAGCCGATGAGCAGTGTTTTGAGAATGCCTGAGACCGAAACAGCCATGATATAAGTGAGTATGCTCAACACCAGGATAGAGATACGGGAGATCAGTCGTTCCTGTTTTTCTTTCAGATCGGGCGCCCAGAACCTTTTGATCAGGTCACTCACCACCAAAGTGGCGCTGCCGACCAGAAGGGCGGAAGC
>SDBU01010839.1_pt1 | contig 10066 bp, 10 predicted proteins | sample 2277071 | NCBI WGS metagenome assembly SDBU01 (sample SAMN10397929, study PRJNA504765) | marine sediment metagenome | isolation source: marine sediment core GS08_GC12, 126 cmbsf | place: Arctic Ocean: Gakkel Ridge, Loki's castle | collected 2008 | reverse complement strand
CGAGACCTTAATGATAACCGACTTCAAGTTCAGCGAAACGTTCGTCGCTGCCATTGAAGCCAAGGTTGCCGCAGCACAGGCAGTACTTGAGGCAGAGGCAAAGCTGCTGCGTGTTAGGGTCGAAGCTGAACAGAGAGAAGCCGAAGCTAGAGGAGAAGCCAACGCACGAATAGCCGCGGCGATCGGTGAAGCCGAGTACATCCGCATTGTCACTGAGGCTCAGGTTGTCGCCAACAGTGCCATTGCCGAATCTCTAACACCTGCGATATTGCAATACATACTGCTCGACAGGCTCGGAGAAGACATCAAGATTATGATCATACCAGCGGATCAGGGCCTCAGCCTTGTGCTCCCGGAGCTTTTGCCATGAAATACAAACAATCGTAGGTTTATTTTATCCAGCCAGAAGTTCCTTAATCTTATCGGTGAAGGTGGGTATCACCTTTTTCCAGTCTCCAACTATACCGTAGTGAGCTACTTTGAAGATATTTGCCTCAGGGTCTTTATTTATAGCCACAATGTTCTTGGAAGCAGAACAGCCGCTTAAGTGCTGGCTGGAACCAGAGAGAGCTACAGCAATGTAGAGGTCAGGAGTAACAATCTTACCGGTAAGCCCTACTTGCAGTCCGTCTGGCACCCAGCCATTATCACAGGGGGGCCTGGTGGCACCTACTGCCCCCTTCAATATTTTAGCCAGCTCTTCTAGTTGCTTAAAACCATCAATACTGCCGATGCCCCTACCTCCACTGACTACTACCTCAGCATCCTCCAGCCTTATTCCCGCTAGCTCTTCTGGCACCTTCTCTAGGACTTTGGTTCTTATGGCTGATGGGTCTATCTCAGCCTTAATAGTAATGACTTCCCCTTGCCTTGAGTTATCTCGCTCTAAGGGTGACATTGCTTTGGCTCTAACCGTAGCTATCTGGGGACAGGACTCAGAGGTGAAGGTAGCCTGAGCGTTTCCTCCATAGACAGGTCTAGTTTGCAACAGTAGCTTTGAGTCAGGGTCAATAGCCAGCTCCACGCAGTCCATAGAGGCTACTGTGTCCAGCCTAAAGGCTAGCCTGGGGGCTAGGTCGCGACCGATAGAGGTCTGTCCCAGAATAAAAATCTGGGGCTTTACCTCCTTAATTACCTTTTCCATAACCGATACATAGGAATCTGTCTGGTAGTCTTTAAGTAGCGGGTCATCAACTACATATACCTTGTCGGCACCAAAAGCAATAGCTTCCTGAGCCAAACTGCTTACATCATTGCCTACCAGCACCGCCAATAATCCCTGTCCCAGGTCATCAGCCAGTTTTCTACCGCAACCCAATAGCTCAGTGGTAATTGTCACTAACTTTCCTTCGGTAACCTCACCAAAAATCATAACACCTTTATATTCAGCCATAGGATTTACCTCCTTAATTGACATAACATAAAAACAATTCAAAGCTAACCAGATAGGAATTGTTTCCCTAAATTTTTTACAGTATTTTGGCCTCTCTAAGTTTCAGGGCTAGATTGACTGCTGCTTCTTCAGGGCTCTCCCCTTCTAGAATCTCACATTTACCTTCACGAACTGGTTGGAATAGCTTGAGCACTTTGGCGCGCCGCCCACTAGCCCCGATTTTAGCCGGGTCAACTTCTATATCGGCTGGTTTCCAGATAATAGGCTCCTTCTTCTTAGCTGCCATAATCCCTCTTATGGTGGGGTAGCGAGCTTCACCAAGCTCATTGCTTACTGTAATCAAGGCAGGTAAGGATACCTCAATAACCTCATAGCCATCAGCGGTTACCCTCTCTACCCTTGCCTTGCTATCAGTGATGTCTATTTTTTTGGCTACAGTTACGCTAGGCAAGCCCAATATCTCAGCGATGCCTGAGCCTACCTGACCAGCATCCCAGTCAGCAGCCTGCCTACCACAGAAGATGAGGTCATAATCACCTATCTTCTTGATAGCCATAGCCAGGGCATAAGCAGTTGACCAGCTATCACCCTCGGTAAAAGCCTCATCCTCTAACAGGATAAGCTCATCAGCTCCCATAGATAGTGGTTTCTTCACCACATCCCGCAGCAGGTTGGTACCTAGGCTTATTACTGTGATTGTACCACCCTGGGCATCCTTAATTCTTAGTGCTGCCTCTACCGCATTCTCATCAAAGGGGCTGATTACTGGTGACACACCCGACGGTGGCACTACCTTATTGCTGGTAGGGTCAATCTTGAAGCTAGCTGGTGGTGCCTCTGGGTCAATCACCTGCTTAGCGCAGACAATCATATTCATAGTGTCTATTCCTCCTTCTTGTTTATTTGCTCTTTAGCCCCGGGCACAATCCCGGATTAATTTAACATCAGAGCAGCTTTGTGTCAACCTGAACTGGTGACCTTCTAGCCCTTACTATCTCAGCCAGGATGCTGACGGCTATCTCTTGATAAATATCTGGTATCACTTGGTGCCTCCTATTAACCTCCTCCGAACATGATTGGAAAGATATCTACCTCATCTCCTTCTTTCAGTGTAGTGCTAATACCTCTAGGTAGAAATTCGTAGTACTTACCATTAACTAAAACGGTATAGAAAGGGTTTAGCTTCTTACTTTGGGAGTCGATAAGTTCGTAGTTATACTTGTCAGATAATTCAATCAATAGCTTCTTCAGCGTTTTTCCTCGTATTTCCAGTTTATTCTCTTCTGACTTGGCTACCTGACTGGTGGTGGACGGTTCTACCCTAATGCTAATTTCAAGATTAGCTGTTATTGCGGAAACTTTCATTACAAGTCTCCTCCTTTTCCATCTGACCACAAACTTTGCAATTTGTCTGCCTTTTTATACCGATAGTGATGAATTCACCACTCTCGCCTTTAAACACCCATACAAATTCTGAAATGGGATTGAGCTAGCCGGTGAGCCACAGCGCTAGCTACTTCCCCACCGCCCTTAATGAAAAACTACTAAGCGGGTTAATTCTGAACTCACTCATCCCCCCGGGGTCATATTTAGCAACTCTACCCCTTCAATCTGCTTAAACATGGCACCCTCGCTGATGCAGCGAATCGCTTTCTCTGGTTCAACTATTTTTGCCCCGCCAATGACATCCACACCGTAGTCAAACAAAACCGGTGATAATGGGCTGGTAGGTCCTACCATAAGTACAAAGCTACTATGGCATAGGCTGAGCAATTTTTCTGCGGTGTGATTGGTGAGTGAGGTTCCGGTAAGACCAACCACATCGGCTTGGGGGAGTATATCCTCCGCCGCTTCTGGTGGCAAATCCCCCTCGCGGGGTCTTTGCTCTATAACCCAAAGTTTCTTGGCTATTTTTTGGAGTTGCGAAGTCCATGGGAAATGACCTACTACAGCGATATTCTTACCTCTTCCTTCTCTTACTAGGGCATCAAGGGCATTTTCCTTGACACATTTAGCCTCATCAATATCTAATAGTGAGTTTATAGTTGCCATTCCGATAGATGCTTCCAGCAGATTGTCCGATTTGGCATATTCTGCCAGCTCTAGGGCTGACTTGCCCCTTAAGCTTCCTGCCCCCCTCACTATTCCGTGGTGTGGGTGCTCTTCCCGGAAGGTAGATACCAGCCCACAATTCCTACTTACCACCGCTGTTCATAAGACACAAGCATATACTTCTCGCACCACACAATCCTCGCCCAAGCTGGAGATTAAATCATCAATAACTTTCACCTAACCTTCCTTGTTCTTTAACTCTCTCCTTAGAGTTCTTCGGACATAATCACTTGCAGTATCGATGTCCATAATAATACTTGGGGAATCAACAGCTACCTCAAGGATGTCATCGGGATGCTCCTTAATTATCTGTCTGCCACCTATATCGCCTTTTAAGCTCAATAGTTCCCTTATATATTTAACTGAAAAGATAACTGGGTGTCCTCTCCTACCCTGGTAGACGGGGAGGGCAATACCCTTATCATGGCTAGCAAATTCTTCTATCAGCCTATTAATAATTTTGCCGCCTATAAATGGCTGGTCAGCCAAAACAAACATAACTGCCTGAGTTCTATCATCAACCAGGTTTAATCCGGTTACTATGGATGTGCTCATCCCCTGATGGTAAATTGGATTTATGGCAATCTTAACCGGTCGGTTGGCTATGGCTTTTATCACCTCTTCAGCTCTATATCCCACTACTGGAATAATCTCACTTACCCTGGAGCTCAAGAGAATATCAAAAGTTTGCTCCAGAACAGTGCCCTTGCCCAAGAGCATTAGTTGCTTGGGATAACCCATACGCTTCGGCTCGCCCGCCGCCAAGGGTATTGCTGATATAATAACAGGCTCAACTTTCTTCATTTTTGACCACCTCAAGAATTTTCTCTGGGGTTATGGGCAAGCTGTAGATTCTAGCACCGATAGCGTCAAACACAGCATTAGCTATGGCAGGGGGCACTGCACCACGAGCAAACTCACCAACCTCCTTAGCACCATAGGGTCCTGTAGGGTCAATGGTCTGTACGCTTATCGTTTCTAGCTCCGGCATATCTGGTGCTCCAGGTATCTTATAGTCGGCAAGTGTGGGATTAGTTGTCCTTCCCTGTTCTATCAAAACCTCCTCAAATAGCGTATCTCCCAGCCCCATAATTGCTTGGCTCTCCAGTTGACCCTCTACATTGATGGGGTTTATATCAAAGCCATTATCATCAGCAATTACTATTTTTTGCACCTTCACCCTTCCTGTATCTTGGTCCACCTCCACCTCAGCAGCTGCGGCACTGAAAGCATAGGCATCAGTGAAGCGTCCCGTACCTTTGGAGATGCTGGGATAGAACTCTACTTCCGGCACTGCTTTCACGTAGCCCTTACCGATAATGGGGTCACCACCACGTTTCTGGATGCTATACCTTACTATCTCAGCAAAGGACATTTTTCTCTCAAGTTCTCCTTTAACATAGACGTGCCGATTCTTAATCTCCAATTCCTCAATCCTGGTCTCAAGAACCATGGAGGCACATTCCATAAGCTGCATTCGAGTATCAACAGCTGCCCTCCTCACTGCCTCTCCGGTGACCTTGGCACCACCACTGAGCCAGTTGTTGAAATCCATAGGGCAGAGTTCCGAATCGTTGGAGATCAAGGTTATATCCTCCACCTCTAGCCCCAGCTCCTCAGCAATAATTTGACATAATATGGTATCCGAACCCTGACCGAACTCCACACCACCATTGTAGAGGGTAGCAGTGCCATCGTGATTGAGTCTGACTATGGCAGAAGCAGCAAATGGCCAGTAGGCAAGGCCGGAGTCCCCAGCACCAAGCCCTATGCCTACGCCGCGTCCGTTGTGTTTACCTCTCTTATTCTTCCAGTCAATCGCCTCAGCAACCTTCCTGATACATTCGGGGAGGCCATAGCTGTGTAGCCTATCCCCGTTAGGTAAGACATCTCCCTGCTTCCGAAGGTTCTTAAGCATCAGCTCAATGGTATCTAGCTCTAATTCATTGGCTATCATATCTATCTGTGAATCAATGGAAAACCTAATCTGGTTCAAGCCATGACCTCTCTTGGGATGGCAAATTGACTTGTTGGTATATATCCCCCTTCCCTCATACTTGATATTGGGCACATTGTATATTGGCTGGGAATAGGCAAAGCCAAGAAACATGACCACAGGGGAACTGCCACGGTAGGCACCGCAGTCATCAATCATCCTCACCTCTTGTGCCATTATGGTTCCATCCCTTTTGACCCCGGTCTTAATGTCTATGCTCATGCGGTGGTCAGAAGAAGTGGCACAAAATACCTCACCTCGGGACAATACTATCTTCACCGGCTTCCCTGTCTTCATGGCGAGGAAACAGGCGATAAACTCATGCGGGAATAGGCTGACCTTACCACCAAAAGCCCCACCTACGTACACATTGTGAGTCCTTACCTTAGCTATGGGGAGTCCCAGAGTTTTGGCAAGCCAGTAGCGTTTTATCTCATATCCCATATGGCCGAGCCAGACATCAAGCTTTTGGGAGAAGGGGTCATAGCTGGCTACTATGTCATGAGGCTCTAGGCAAACATGGGCATTTCCCGGGATGAAAAACCTGTCCTCCCGAATATAGTCCGATTCTCTGAATCCCTGCTCTATATCGCCCTGGCTCAGGTTAAAGGTAGTGGCAATATTATTCTCTATGCTAAGTGGTCTGGCTTTCCTTGCCACTCCCCAGTCCTCCCAGGCACAGGTTGAGGTCGGCACGATAAGCTGGTGAATCTTGGGAGCGTTGTCCCTCATGGCCTCCTCAGGGTCAAAGACGGCCGGAAGTTCCTCATACTCTACCTCAATCAACCCCAGTGCCTCTCTACCAGTAGCCTCATCAGTGGCGGCCACTGCGGCTACCTCCTCCCCTATGTAACGCACCTTGTCCTCAGCCAGGGGGCACCTATCGGCAGGATACCTTGGGGTATCAATGAAGGCAAACCTGATTCCTGCCGTATCTTTTCCTGTGACCACTGCCTCAACCCCAGGCAACTTCTCCGCCTTGCTGGTATCAATATTTATTATCTTGGCGTGGGGGTAAGGGCTCCTCAGGATTTTCCCGTGTAGCATTCTGGGTAATACTACGTCAGTGGTATACTTTGCCCCACCGGTAACCTTAGACTTGGCATCTACCCGGAGCACCGGTTTACCTACCACTGAATACACTTCTATTTCAATTCTCCCTCTTTATTTTCTGCGCCGCTGTTTCTATTGCTTTGATTATCTTAGCATAGCCCGTGCAGCGGCAAAGGTTACCGGAAATTGCTTCTTTCACCTCTACATTTGTCGGTTCAGGATTCTCGTCAAGGAGGGCTTTAGCTGATAGGAGCATCCCTGGGGTACAAAACCCACACTGGATGGCACCGTAATCAATAAATGCCTGCTGGAGTGGGTGGAATTGACCATCCTTTGCCAGGCCCTCGATAGTCAGAATACCCTTACCCTGGGCTTCTATGGCCAGAGTTAAGCAGGAAAGAACGGGCTTGCCGTCGATAAGAACAGTGCAGCTACCACAGTTACCGAAGTCACAAGCCTTTTTAGTCCCGGTTAATCCCAGGTTCTCCCGAAGGACATCCACAAGTAACATTCTAGGCTCTACTGTCACTTCATAGGATTCTCCATTTATTCTTAGTGTTATGAGCTGTTTCACCGGATTATCTCCTTGAATAGTGGTCTATCCGATCTTTTGCCAGACCTCGTTTATTGCTCGTTTGACTAAGACTCTAGTTATCTGTCGGCGGTAATCAGCCCGAGAGCGTGGCCTTGTTTCCTCAGCGGCAACTTGGGCTGCTTGCTCAAGCGCCTTACCTTCAATGTTTTTACCCCGAAGCACCTCCTCTGCCCGCCTGGCTCTAATGGGAGTAGGTGCTACGGAGCATAATCCAATCTTTATGTCTTTACAGATACCATCTATTGAATCACGTGTCATCAGAACAGCAACCCCGACTAGGGTTTCGTCAACCTCGGTTCTCTTGGTAAGCCATTGATAGTAGCCGCCACTTCTGGGTGGTGGGGTTGGTATCTGGATTTCAGTGAGTAACTCTGCCTGGTCAAGAGCAGTTTGAAACGGTCCAATAAAGAATTGGTCAATAGGCACTACCCTTTCTCCCTGGAGGCTGACCAGTTTTAGTTTAGCATCTAAGACAAGCAGCGGAGGGATTGAATCTTGCGATGGTCCCCCGTTGCAGATATTACCACCTATAGTGCCCATATTCCTGACCTGAGGGATACCTATTTTATTACAAGCAGTGCTGAGTAGCCCGAACTTATCTTTGATAATGGGAGAACTGGCTATGGATTGAAGACTAGCTAGGGCTCCAATCCTCAAGCCATTTTCCTGGCTATAATGTATGTAGTCTAGCTCAGGGATACCTTTGATACTAACTACATATCGGGGATTTATCTGCTGCTTCTTCATTGATACCAGTAAATCTGTGCCGCCAGCAATTACCTTGGCTCTACCTTTATATTTGGAGAGCAAGGAGCAGGCCTCCTTAATAGTTTTAGGGGCTAGGTAGTCAAATGTTGATAGCATTGGCAAATAGTCCAGATTTGATGTTGCCATATCTACCTTCCTTTGTTTAGTAGCTGATAGCAAGAGTTAGGCTTATTACCCGGTCTATGCCACTCAAGTCTGGTGCCACTTCTATTTTAGCCCTAGAGAACTGGCTATGCAAAACGGTAGTTACTGCTCTTCTTTGTCCTTGCCCAATCTCCAAAAGCAGGCAACCCTCAGGGCGAAGCTTATCACCCGACTGCTGGCATAGCTGACGTATCTTTTCTAGTCCGTCTGAGCCTCCGTTTAGTGCTAGCAGTGGCTCAGACTTTAACTTGGTTTGGACTAATTCTGATTTTTTAACATAAGGCAGGTTGGCTACAATGAGGTCAACAGGTTCAGGCACAGGGTCAAGTAGATTGCCTTCGAGAAGACAAACTCTGTTTGCCACCTTATGTTTTTGGCAGTTAATTAGGGCGACATTGAGGGCAAGGGCAGATATATCGGTAGCATAGATTTTAGCTTGGGGCAGGTTTAGAGCCAGGCTGATGGCAATAGCACCACAGCCGGTGCCAATTTCAGCAACAGTAGACACTTGGTAATTTCGTGCCAATTTGAGTGCCTTTTCTACCAGTAGCTCACTTTCTGGTCGGGGGATGAGGATGGAGGGGTCAACAGAGAAATCAAGACCGTAGAACTCACGGTGCCCAATTATATAGGCTGTGGGCTCACCATCTAGACGGCGTTTAATTAGTTGCCAAAAGGTTGTCTCTTGTTCAGGGCTCAATTCAAGATTGAGGTCTAGATATAGCTGAATTCGGCTTGCGTTTAGGGCATGCCTCAACAGTAGCTCACCCTCCAGAGGGGCATCTTCAACCCAATTGGCAGTGAGGATTGCCCTAACTTGACTAAGCGCCTGTTTTAGGGTCATACTAGTTGCCCCTCTAGCCGTTTCGTCTGGTCAGTGGTGGCTAGGGCATCGATAAGCTCGTCAAGCTCTCCTTCCAGGATTTGGGACAGGTTGTGGAGGGTTAGACCGATGCGGTGGTCGGAAACGCGGTCTTGAGGGAAATTGTAGGTTCTTATCTTTTCCGCACGGTCGCCAGTGCCCAACTGGGAACGACGCTGTTTGGTTATTTCCTCTTCTTGTTTGCGCTGCTCTAAATCTAGGAGTCGGGCTCGGAGCACAGACATTGCGTTCATCCTGTTTCTTATCTGTGAGCGTTCATCCTGACAGATGCTTACTATGCCGGTAGGCAGGTGGGTAACACGGACAGCAGTGGCTACCTTATTCACATTCTGTCCCCCAGCCCCCCGGCTGTGGTAAAAGTCAATTTTAAGGTCATTAGAGTTGATTGAGACCTCAACCTCATCTGCCTCAGGAAGAACAGCTACTGTAGCCGTTGAGGTATGAATCCTGCCTGAGGATTCGGTGACAGGCACTCGCTGCACCCGGTGAACCCCTCTTTCATACTTGAGTCGGCTGAAAGCGCCCTTGCCTTTTACCTCAAATATGATTTCCTTAAAGCCGCCTATACTGCTTTCATTAATATCAATAATGTCTACTCCCCAACCTTTGGTTTGAGCATACCGACTATACATACGGAATAAGTCAGCAGCAAATAGTCCAGCCTCATCACCACCAGCCCCAGCCCGGACCTCCACAATGACGTCTTTCTCATCATTAGCATCCTTAGGCAGGAGGGCAAGCTTTAGCTCTAGAAGTAGATGATTTAGTTTTGGCTCAAGGCTTTCTATCTCCTGCTTGACTAAGCCAGCCATGTCCTCATCCAGCCCATCACCTAGCATTGCCCTTGTTTCCTTTAGCGACTTAGCTGTTGCTTTATATTCCCTATACTTGGTTACTAGGCTCTCAATGCCGGCTTTTTCCTGAGCTAGCCTCTGTAGTTGTTTTGGGTCAAATGTTACCTCGGGCATGGCCATTTGCTGGTTTAGCTCTTGGTAATGCTTCTCTATCCTTTCCAGCCGGTCTAACATGATTCTACCTCACCTATTATTATATCACAGCCCTAGGTAGCCATTAAAGCAGAGGAGTAGTGGTTGTTTTATCAACATGTAGGCTGGCTGGCTT
>SDBU01010838.1_pt1 | contig 10068 bp, 5 predicted proteins | sample 2277071 | NCBI WGS metagenome assembly SDBU01 (sample SAMN10397929, study PRJNA504765) | marine sediment metagenome | isolation source: marine sediment core GS08_GC12, 126 cmbsf | place: Arctic Ocean: Gakkel Ridge, Loki's castle | collected 2008 | reverse complement strand
AATCCCTGAATTCTCTTTTCCAGTCCATGTGAAGGAGGGTTCGGCCATCTTCAAGGCAGACGGGTTAATGACCGTGGTAGGCTTCAGCGGGACATTCCCTTCGGAATAATATAAAAAGACGTGGGCATGCCCAGAGACAGTTGACCCTAATGTTGCATAAACAACATGCCCGAGATATTGAATAAGCCATAATGTCAGATAGTTGTAGCAGCTTTGGGGCTTGTCGAGAAAATCACTTCCGGTGATATGGTTGTTCAATGCCTTTTTCGGCCTGTTGTTTACCCTTCAGGAAAGCCGATGATACCGCATCTCCTGTGTTGCCAAAGGTTCGCAATAGCTTACTATGGCTTCACCTTTGGCGCCTTGGATCTCCGGCATCCTCGACTTTTGCAACGTTAGGGTTGATTGTCGTGATGATCCAGGTTTGTTGCTCCAGTTGAGGTGGAACAGGGCATGCACACGTCTTTTTTGACCCAAACTAATTATAGTGGTTCTCAAAAATATGTTCCGTTTACGGCAGTCTTTCTATGCCTCATAATGGTTCAAAACGGAACATATTTTTGAGAACCACTATAGCGCAACGCTTGCGCCACTGACGAGTGACGTAACGAGCCCTGTTAAATGTTGCGCATGAAGCGGAATAGCAGGATTTGGGCCGTCTTATTTTACAGGGCGAGCAGCTCAACCGATGGACGATAGACGTTTGTAGTCATTGGCGGAGACGAACAATCATGATGGCAAGGATGGACCGCACGTCCGGTTATTACGATAAAAAGCTTGAAACGCTCTCTGTGGAAGAGAGGGCGGCTTATCAGAATACCGAGCTTCAAAAAATCGTTCAACATGCGTACGCTAACGCCCCTGCCGTGAGGAAGAAGTTTGAGAGCAGCCATGCCAAGCCCGGTGACATCAAGACCGTCAAAGATTTGGAGGGGCTCCCTATTACACACAAGCATGAACTGGCTGAACTCCAGCAGAGCGCTCCCCCCTTTGGTGGCTTTCTAGGTGTACCCATGGATCGCCTGAAAAGGATATGCATGTCTCCTGGTCCCATCTATGAACCTGACGAGATTCAGAGTCAAAATGATCGCTGGACCCAGGCCTTTTTTGCAGCCGGCTTTCGAAAAGGAGATATCGGGCAGATTACCTTCAGTTACCACTTGGTTCCTCCAGCCTTCTGGTTTGAGGACGCACTTCACAGGCTGGGGTGTATTGCAACCCCTGGTGGTGTGGGCAATACCGAGCAGCAGGTGCGAATGATGCATGACCTCAAGGTCACCGGATATATAGGCACACCAAGCTTTCTGGTTGCCATTTCGAAAAAGGCTCGAGAGGCAGGGTACGACCCACAGCAAGATCTTTGTCTGGAAGTTGGCTTCGTGGCCGGCGAGATGCTTCCTGAATCGCTCCGCAATGAACTGGAGACATCTTTTGGGATGATTGTTCGCCAGGGATACGGCACTGCTGACGTGGGGTGTCTGGCCTATGAATGCTACCAAAAAGATGGCATGCACTTTCCTTATAACTGTATTGTGGAAATCGTGGATCCTGATACAGGACGCCAACTTGGACCTGGTGAAACAGGAGAGGTCGTTGCCACGGTCTTTGACAAGGTCTATCCCATGATACGGTTTGGCACAGGCGATCTGTGCTTTTACACGGATGAGCCCTGTCCATGCGGCCGGACAGCCCATCGACTGGTAAAGATCCTGGGGCGCCTGGACCAGGTAACCAAGGTCAAGGGGATGTTTATTCATCCTTCGAATGCAGATGAGGTAGCAACCAAGTTCCCTGAGATCGATCGGTATCAGGTGGTGGTAACCCGCGAGGCCCACGTAGATCAGATGACCTTTGCTGTGGAACTTAAGGAAGGCTGTGAAGCGACAGAAGAGCTCGCCAAGCGGATTGAAGCAGCTATTCCAAGCAGCATGCGGGTGCGCGGAAAGGTCAGTTTCCTTGATAAGGGCACATTACCTGAAGAATATAGGAAGATCGATGACCGAAGGAAATGGGATTAGCCTAAATAATAGAAAGGATCTATACTCTTTACATGAATATTTCAAAGACATTCACTTCAAGGATTCCCCGCGCAATACTAATCGTTGTCTGCCTATGTTTCCTCATCCTTCCGCTTCATTCTGCGGCCCCGCCCTCAGGAGCTTCTGACCGAAACCTACTCCGGGTCAGACTCATTCCTGATCCACTTATCAGCCTCAGCCCCGAGGATGGCCCGGCCCACGCGATACTTGTGGAAAAAGATACACAGCGCGTCATGCTTTACGAATACAAAGACACTTTTTCTCTAAGGCACGAGTTTCCCTGTTCCACTGGTGAAGTTGCTGGAAGAAAGCAGAAATCCGGCGACAGAAAGACTCCGGAGGGGGTTTACTTTTTTACTAGGGCTTTTCACAAAAAGGATTTGGGTCCCATTTATGGCAACAGGGCTTTTGTCATGGATTACCCCAATCTCTTGGATAGAAAGTTTAAGCGGGATGGAAACAACATTTGGCTGCACGGAAGCGACAAGCCGCTCAAGCCCCGTGATTCAAATGGCTGCATAGTCATGAACAATGATGATCTTGAAGTGCTCTCTCTGTACATCCAACTGAACCGTACGCCGATCATCGTTGTGCAAAGACTGGACATGGTGCCGGCTAAAAGCCGACTGGCAGACAAGAAGAGTCTCACGAGTTTCTTGAATGACTGGAAAACCGCTTTCGTCAAGGGAGACTGGACCGGATTCAGCGCCTGTTATAGCGAACCTGATGGAGAACTTGACGCCCTGTGGAGGGTATGGGATCGGACTCGCACCACCTGGCAACATGCGAAGATTCCCTTTGACATCACCTTTCAAAACTTGACAATCATGAAAGGAAACCCGTGTGTTGTGGCCCTTTTTGATCACGTCATACACCTGGATCGTCAGGTGACAGCCGTGGGCACGAAGAAGCTCTTCTTGGAAAAGGATGGAGAAACCTGGAAGATTGGGGGGGAGGTGTATCAGCCAGGTGACCCAGACCATGGAGCCAATAGGCCGCTGGTGGATGCTCTTAGTTACTTGGGTCGGCTCGACACAGACCGTAAGGAGATTACAGATCTGGTTGCGGAATGGGCTGATGCTTGGAGTTCCAAAGACATACGGCGATATGCCGCCTGTTACGCCCCGGATTTTCAGTCCGGGGAGCTCGATCTGAGAGACTGGATACGTTATAAAGAGACCCTGAACAGACTCTATGACTCGATCCGGGTTCATATTGAAGATCTAAAGATCGAGCAGGGGCCGGAGCAAAGCACCGTAACGTTTTTGCAGCGATATGATTCGAGCAGGTACCAAGCTGTGGGTACCAAGCGCCTTCAGCTCAAACGAATCAGAGGAGCATGGAAAATCTACGGAGAAACATGGCAAAGGATTCACGACTAAAAAGCATTGGCCGTGCATACAGAGCCCAGAAGCGCTGGACGGTCCTTTTGATTGGTGATCTCGGGGAGGTAGTCTCTTTTCATCTAACCAAACCATTACTACTTGTCTCGACAGCCTGTCTTGCCGCGATTTTGGCTGTTTGCGTCTGGTCGGTGGTCTCTTACAACTCGGTACGCTTAGCAAACAGAAAGTTGACAAAAAACTCGGATTCGCTCTCAACGGAGCTTGAAGGTGCCAAGAGGGCCAGAGAAGAGGCTTTGGTTCGCTTGATGTTGCTGGAAGACCGCGTCAAGCAAACTGCAAGAGAAGCCAGCACCGATACTGAGCAAGAGACCAAAGACATGGCATCGGAAGTATCAGAACTGAGCCCTCTTGCCACCGAAGGTGCAAAGGAGGAGGCATCGGAAGAATCGAGACCAGCTGCCACGGCGCCACAGCCCACACAAACCGACAGCAGCAAGACTACGCCACCCACTAACCCGGCCAGGGTATCAGTTGAAAATCTCGAGATTTGGTACGAGCCTGAAGGGAATGCTTTCAAATTCCAGTTCATGGTGAAAAATATTGATCGGGAAGGCGGAAAAGTTGCAGGGTATACCTTCCTCGTTCTCAAGCCCAAAGAGGATTTGGGAGAACCACTCAGGGCATTCCCGCCGACGCCTCTTACGAATGGAAAGCCCAGCAATTTCAAAGATGGGCACCATTTTTCTATTGCCCGTTATACGTATATTCGCGGCACATTGACGGATATAAGTGCAATAAACCGTTTCAAGTCCGCCACTGTATATACATATTCGGATACAGGAAATCTCTTGATAGAAAAAGTCTTTGAGGTAGGCTAATTATTTGAAGATTCCCTGCAGCCCGCGAAGCACTGCCGTCAGGCAGAACCTGCGGGGAATGCGCTCGCTGTGGCAGTTCAAAAAGAGATGCCTCCTGGCAGCTTAGAAAGACTGCCGTAAACGGAACATATTTTTGAGAACTACTACAGATGATCATGTCTAGTCGGAAGCACATCACACTCAGCTCTGTCTCAACCTGGTTGAAGGAGCATATCATGGCGGGTAAACAAGAAGGTCTTTCCATCATCGACAAAGACTGCCAAATCGAGGGAACCTTTAACGTAAAGGGAAAATTAATCGTAGCAGGCTCACTGAAAGGTAACCTTGTTGCAGACACGGTAGTTACGGCTAAAGGAAGCCGCGTCGATGCACTGGCCAAGGTGCGCGAAATGATTATCGGAGGTGAGTGTCAAGGTGATATTACGGTCTATGAGAGTCTGCGGATACTAAGTACAGGTGTCTTTTCAGGAAAGATGACTTGCAAGAACATCGCACTTGAAGCAGGTGGCAAATTAGATGGCAGAATCAGGCTGCTCGATTCGACAGAAGGAGCTTCCCGCACTGACACGGTCCTTGCGACCAAGCGAGTGAACCCGGCTTCGCCGCAGACTCAAGGCGTCACAGCGGAGACGGACTCTTCAAAGCCTGATTGAACACTTGGGATTTCTTACAACCCATTGAAACCATATGTCTTCTATTGGCAGCCGCCTGGTACCATCCATAAAGTCCCTAACTTTTCAGCCCACGCGGGACCTCCCGCGCCTTAAACACCTCATGTCTTACCGTTGAGGCCGATCGTCACCGAGTCCCCTTCCACGATCACAGGCACTTTGCGTTTTCCCTTTGAGTGCCCAAGCATGACTTCAAGTTGTTGTGGATCCGCCACAACGTTCAAATATCTAACTTGCTTGCCTGCCTTGGCATAGACCTCACGGGCCGTTGTCGTATAAGGTCAGGTGTCTTTGCCAAAAATGAGAACCTCTTCCGACATAATGAGACCCCCTTATGTTTTATAATGCGTCTTGACCGCAATGCTCCGCCCGCACCAAGTGCTGCCGTAGGGCAGAACCCCAGCCCTGGAGGGTGGGAAAGCTTCATATACCTACCAATTAGCGGAAAAGTTGTCAAAGCCTTTCGAGTTTGTTAAAAGGAGGGGTTATGGTAAACAAAGTGTCTGAAGCTGGCAGAGGTTGAGTCGTTGAGTTGTGGATTGGTTGGATCATTACGCTATACCACGTTCGACCACTCAACCATTTGTGCCTATTGTTCTAATTAGCTCACCCTGGGCACTCACAATCACATTGCGACAATATTAGGTGGCTGCACGATCATGGCAAGTGCCAAATGCTATATGGGGATCGATCTCGGTTCGGTCAGTCTGAGCATCGTCGTTATCGACGAAGCCAGGAACATCAAGGCCGCCGTATACCGACGTATTGATGGTCGCCCCTTGGTCGTCCTGCGGGACTCCCTTGAGGAGTTGGGAAGAGACTTTAACAGCTTTGACGGGATCATCGTTACAGGGAGCGGCCGCAAGCTGGTAAGTCACATCCTTAAGGTACCGGATGTCAATGAGATAGTCACGCAAGCCAAGGCCACCTGTCATTATTATCCCACCGCTCGAACTATCATCGAAATCGGAGGACAGGATTCCAAGCTGATCTTTCTGGATCGGGACGTACAGAGCGGGAAGCCCTTTGTCATCGATCATGTTCTAAACGAGGTTTGTGCTGCCGGCACAGGGTCCTTTCTTGATTTGCAGGCCGATCGACTCGGCATAAGAATTGAGGATCTTGGGGCCCTGGCCGTCTGTTCAAGGCACCCGGCCAGAATTTCCGGCCGATGCAGTGTTTTTGCCAAGAGCGACATGGTTCACCTGCAGCAGGAGGGAACGTCAAAGTCTGATATCGTTGCAGGGCTATGTTTTGCGCTCACCCGAAACTTCATAACCAACCTTGGCAAGGGGAAGTCCTTTCCCGCGCCCATTGTATTCCAGGGAGGGGTGGCTGCCAACCCGGGTGTGGTCAAGGCCTTTGAAGACCTCTTGGACCTTGGCTCAGGAGCCTTAATCATCCCGGAGCATTTCCTTATCATGGGAGCGCTGGGCTCTGCCCTGATGGCCGGCACACAGGACCCCGGCGAGCCCATCCCTTTAATACAGCTGATTCAAAGTGTCCGGGCGGCAATGGAAAGAGCTCAAGATCGTCCCCGTACGGCTCATCTGAAACCTTTGGCTGCTGCAAAAGCTCATCAAGATACGATGGATCATTACTACGGGATCGAGCCGGGAGACCGCGCGGAAGTGTTTCTGGGTGTTGATGTGGGCGCCGTCAGCACCAATATCGTGCTGATTGACACCAAGGGACGTCTTGTGGCCAAGCAATACTGGTACACCCGCGGAGAAGCAGTTGAAACCGTGCGAGCTGGCCTTGAAGAGATGGCTCGGCAGGTGGGTCCTGGAGTGCGTGTTTGCGGCGTGGGTGTGACCGGAAGTGGACGTTATTTTATCGGCGATTTTGTGGGCGCAGACGTGGTGATCAATGAGATCTCGGCCCAGGCACGTGCGGCCCTTTATCTCGAACCTGAAGCAGACACGATTATTGAGATTGGGGGACAGGACTCCAAGTACATCAGGTGTGAACAAAGCCGCGTCGTCGATTTTGAGATGAACAAGGTTTGTGCGGCAGGGACCGGCTCCTTTCTGGAGGAGCAAGCCGCCCGACTGAAAGTCCCAATTCAGGGGACCTTTAGTGACTTGGCCTTTGCTTCAAAGACACCGGCCGATCTTGGCGCTCGCTGTACGGTATTCATGGAATCGGACCTCATTCACCATCAACAGGCTGGGTGCAGCTTGGGCGACCTGACAGCAGGGCTCTCTTATGCCATTGCACACAACTATCTGGAGAAGGTGGTCGGCACTAGAAAAATCGGTAATCGTATCGTGTTCCAAGGAGGCGTAGCAGGAAATCAGAGTGTCGGGACTGCTTTTGAAAACATCTTGGGCAAGCCATTGACCGTCCCTGAGCATCATAATGTTACCGGTGCCCTGGGTGCAGCATTGGCAGCCAGGGACCCGGCACCAGCCTCAACCTGTTTTGCGGGATTTCATCTGAAAGATCGCCCGTATGAAGTGAAAACCTTTGAGTGCCAGAAATGTCCCAATCTTTGCCGTATCCATGAAATCTATATAGAGGACAGACTCCGCTCTTACCATGGCAGCTTGTGCGGCCGGTATGAAAAGGTGTCTGATCGCGCCCTTTACAGTCGCCTGCCGGATCTATTTCAGGAACGCGACATTCGCCTTATGGGAGGCTTTGATGAGGAGGCTGAAGCCGGCAACGGGTTAGGTCCTGTAGTGGGTATCCCAAGGACCCTGACGTTCTATGAATATTTTCCTTTCTGGCATGCCTTTTTTAATACCTTGGGGCATCCCGTGGTTCTTTCTGATAAGACGAACAAGACATTGGTTCAGGCAGGACTTCCTTATGTGCCATCAGAGACCTGCTATCCTGTCAAAACCGTTTACGGCCACATATCTGATCTCATATCCAAAGGTGCAGAGAGGGTGTTGCTCGCCTGCGAAGTGGACCACAGGCAACCCAATGAGCAGGGGCTCCGCAGTTTCAATTGTCCGTACATCCAGTCCATGCCGTATATGGTGCAGGCGGCAATGGGTTCCAAGGTGAGATTACTTAGACCGATTTTGCGTCGGAGTCGTCCTAAGGATGAGACTGACCGTATGCTCATAGCATTGGGCAGGTCTCTTGGGCATGGCAAGAAAAGGATCAAGGAGGCTGCTGCCGCGGCTCATGAGGCCCAGGATCGCTTTGACCGGTGGCGGCAAATGCGGGGCACAGAGATTCTTGCTTCCTTGGGAAGTGATCAGCGGGCCTTGGTCCTGTTAGGCAAGTGTCACAACATCTTTGACGAGGGCTTGAATTTGCATCTTGCGAGAAAGTTAAGGCGCACCGGGCATCTTACCATACCGCACGACATGCTTCCCGTGGACGAGGTGTCACTTCCTTCCCACTATGAGAATGTGGTCTGGAAAAATACCCGTGATCTAATGAAAGCCCTTATGCTGATGCGCGGAGACGAGCGTCTCTTCCCGGTGCTGCTGACAAACTTTGGGTGCGGACCGGATTCTTTTTTCATGAAATACATGGAGACTGAAACAGTGGGCAAGCCTCACTTGACCCTTGAAGTGGATGAGCACACAGGTGACGCAGGAATGGTCACGCGCATCGAGGCTTTTTTGGACACTCTGGGCGTACCACCCAGACAACCAAGGCCACTACCAAGTTCGCTTAATCTGGTAATCAGGGGAAGGCAAAGGACCATAGACCCGTGGAACCCTGATCCGGATTTCATGAAGCGCATCGAAGATCGGGTAATCCACTTTCCTTATGCCTCCCTATCCTTTTGCGCTGTGGTCCAGGCTGCCTTTGAGGCCATCGGCCTGGAAGCCCGCGTGCTCCCGAAGCCGGATGATGAGACCGAGTACCTTGGGCGAAAGGTGACCTCCGGCAGGGAATGTCATCCATTCATCGCGTCTTGCGGGGACTTCGTGAAGATGACCCAGCAGCCTGGATTCGATCCCGACCGGACCGCGGTTTGGATGCCAAACTACGATGGGGCTTGTAGATTTTCTCAATATACCATTGGGCATGCTGATCTTTTCAGGCGTCTGAGCTTGTCTCAGATCCCCGTAATAGCCCCACTTACCTCAACCCGATTTGACGAGTTATCCGGTCTCTTTGGTCTGCGTTTCACCGCATTGCTGTTGCAGGGATGGATGGCTGCTGAGGTCTTGGAGAGGCTGCTACTACACGTACGGCCCTATGAAAAAAGACCGGGGGAGAGTGATCGTGTTTTTGAATCTGGCATCAAAGATATTGCCAAAGCTATAGTCCAGTCGAACGGCAGGCCCTCATGGCAGAATCGCAATGTGCTTTCAGCCTTGAGGCGAGCAGCCAAGGCCCTTGAGGACGTCCCGGTTGACCGGTCCAAAAAGCGTCCGACTATTGGCATCGTTGGCGAGTTCTACACCGTATTGAATCGTTGGGCCAACCAAGACCTCATACGGACCCTTGAAGAACTCGGTGCAGAAGTAAGGATGCATGGCCTTACGGTGACGAATTGTTTCACACTCTTTTCCCAGCACTATCATGCCAGAAATAAGTTGAAAGAGAGAAAACTCAACGCCGCTCTCTATTATTTTCTCCGCAACCAATGGCTAATGTCCTCGGTAAGGCGAACGGAAAGGTGCATGCCCGATGAGTTACAGGCCTTTGGGAACCTCGATGTTCGCACAATATTGGATGAAGCTTCACCCTTCATATATTATGACATCGACCCCATCCTTGCCACATTTACCACCCGGGTGAGGCAGTTTGCTGCATCAGGTATCTCCGGGATATGCAACTTGTTTGTGCTCAACTGCATGCTTGGGAACATAACGGTCTCCATCTTCAAAAAAGCTCTGAGGGACCACGAGAATCTTCCTCTATTGCATGCCGTTTATGACGGTCAGAAGGAGACCAACATGCTCACCCGGGTCGAAGCCTTCATGCATCAGGCCACGCTCTACCAGCAACGATTCAAGGAGACAGACAGGGTGCCTGAAACGCGCTAGTGTGCCTAAATGAGCTAGGTTCAATAGCACTTCATCCATTGACTTTGGGCATTTTAGTTCACTTTAGGCATTTTATAGTAACTGTCATAAATACGTTCCGCTATCCAGGTGGCGGAGAGGCTCTTGTGGCTTCCGGAGGAGTCTATTCTTGACCATTTTGTAAAGCGTTC
>SDBU01010837.1_pt1 | contig 10069 bp, 6 predicted proteins | sample 2277071 | NCBI WGS metagenome assembly SDBU01 (sample SAMN10397929, study PRJNA504765) | marine sediment metagenome | isolation source: marine sediment core GS08_GC12, 126 cmbsf | place: Arctic Ocean: Gakkel Ridge, Loki's castle | collected 2008 | reverse complement strand
AACGGCAAAGATACTTGGCGTTGATGAAATTAAATATTTGGGACAGCAATGTCGTGGTTATTCTATTCAGCCATTATTTTTAAGAAGAGAATACGAAACATTGCTTGGCGATCTTAATACGCACCTGACAAGCGATGGTGGGCGCTTGTACATGTCCTTGGACATGAAGAGTGGTTGTCATTGTACTCAGATCCATTACTATAACCATTTGGTGACATTTTTCCCTTCGCTTGTTAACAGGATTGAAGATTGTGCATCTGTTGCACATCTTTTGAGAAAGAATAAAGACAATTTTGAGCTTGATTGTATTAACAAGGCAGTAAAAAACATAGCCAGTGATAAATAAAACCATTTCTTCATATCAATCCTCCTCGGTTTAATACAACTTATCTGCTATCTCCAATCTCCCATCTGCAATCTATTACATTAACCCTTCATACCTGAAAGCTTAATGCCTTCGACGAAAAATTTCTGATTGAATACGAATATAAGAATAAGAGGAATTGTCGCTATAACAGAACCTGCCATCAGCAATCCATAATCCGGCTGCGCATACTGATAAAGTTCCTGAAAATACGCAAGCCCTATCGGCAATGTTCTTTTTTCAATAGAGTTTGTGACCAATAAAGGCCACATGAAACTCGCCCAATTGCCCAGGGCCACAAAAATGGTCAAAGTAGCTATCGCTGTTTTTGAAAGCGGCAATATCACATTCCAAAATATGCCAAATAAACTACATCCATCTATTTTGGCGGCATCTTCAAGATCCCGTGGGATAGTCATAAAAAACTGTCTAAGCAAAAATGTTCCGTAAGCGGTAAAAATAGCCGGTATTATCAGGGCCTTATAAGTATCTATCCATCCAAATATTTTCATCAGGGCAAAAACCGGAATCATGGTAACCGAACCCGGTATCATCATGGTAGCAAGATACGCAAAAAATATCTTATCCCTTCCCGGAAATCTTAGTCGTGAAAATGCGTAGGCGGCAAGCGAACTCGTTAAAACCTGTCCAAATGTTACGCAAGAAGTCACAAGCAAGCTATTTAAATAAAAACGGGCAAACGGAACAACTTTCCAAACATCAAAATAGTTCTTCCAATATACCGGGTTTGGTATCCATTGAATATCTGATATCTTAAATATAAAAATAGAACCGTGTGATTTTAAAGATGTTGAAAGCATCCACAAAAACGGAAAAATCATGACAATAGCGCCCAGGCTTAAAAAGATATAAGCCAGAAATTTATTAAAACTTCTCTTATTCATATCGCGAAAAATCTGTGTAATCTATATTTAATCTGTGTAATCATTTTATTTTCTAATAATGATAATATTGAACAACCCTTCCGCCAAATCGCCAATTAAAAAGCGTAACAAGAAAAACTACAATAAACACAAACCAGGCTATGCTGGCAGCGTATCCTGCATGCTGCCAGCTATAAAGGTGGTTATATATTAAATATTCCAATGTAGTGGTTGAACGTTCCGGGCCGCCGCCTGTCATTACATAGGCTTGCATAAAACCGCCTTGAAAACCACCTATAACAGCCATTATACCTACAAAAAAGGTGGTCGGGCTTATCATCGGCCATGTTATGTTCCAAAACTTTTGCCAGTTGTTCGCTCCATCCACTTCAGCAGCTTCATAAAGCTGTCTGGGCACTCCTTGAAGGGCGGCCATAAATAATATCATATTATATCCACCCATCATTATCCATAGCCCCATCAACATAAGAGACGGTTTAGCCCATTTAACCGAGGTAAGCCATGGTATACCCCTTAAAGGAAAATCTAAAAATTTACCTAATTTCATTATCAATGTATTAAGGATACCGAAGTCGTAATTATAAAGCCATACCCATAGAAGGCATATTGCTACTCCGTTTGTTATCGTAGGAAGAAAGTACATAGTTCTAAAAACAGTCATATTTTTTATCTTCTGATTCATAGCCGTGGCAAGCGCTAAAGCAGCCATTATCTCTATGGGGATTATCATCATTAAAAAAAGTGTGTTGCCGAAGCATTTCCAAAAGAGAGCATCTTTTACCAGATTAATAAAATTAGAGAACCCGACAAATTGAGGCGGGGTAAGCATATCCCATTTAACAAAACCCAAAATGAGGGAAAAAATGACAGGCAGAAGTATAAATACCAAAAATCCTAAAAAATTCGGGAGTAGAAATAGATAACCGGTGATTGCTTCTTTATCAAGAGTTTTTATATTTGCCAACTATCGATCTCCTCGGTATATACAGATAATATACCATAATTACTCAAAAAAGTCCTCTATTTTTAGCAATTCCTCTGCGTTTTTAGCAATGGAATCAGAATGAAATCTTTTTCTGATAGCCCCATTATTTAAATAATTATTAAGCGCGATAAAGCTCATCGCCTGGTCTAAACATAAATATTTTATGGCTACTTTGCCTGTTTTTACATCTATAGCATCATAAAAACCGTATTCGCCGTATGCATTATAAAGTCCCAGTATCTTTCTCAAATTTTGGATACTTTCCTCCGGCGCAAACTCAAGTGCCAGAAAAGTTGCGTGTGGCGTTATGACACCGGACTTGTATCCTTTTATACCCAAGGGCCTTACCCCATATTCAGAGTAACCCCCTCCGGGAACGCAGGACGGCGACATGCCAAACACGGGATAACCTAATTTCTCTAACGTATATTGAATTTGGATTTTTACGTGCATTGCGTCGTTTAACCCCAGGCCTTTCGGAGCAATATTTTTTTCATCAACAATCAAAGTCGGCATCAGGGCTTCGAACATACTCCCGCCCCAGCTGGGGACAAATTTTATATCATTGTAGAGATAATATCCGCCTTCTACGGGATACCCTAAATAATGTTTTAACTTCCGATTCTTGGGCAACTGGGTCTGCCACAACCAGGTTTCAGGAAAAGTTCTGGCCAGCATAAACCAGTGCTCTTTCGGAATATCGCCCTTGCCGATGGCTATATAGCTTATAGCCCTTGGTTCTGTGTAAAAGGCTCCGTAGTGATATTCGGAATAATAGTCTATATTAGTATAAAACCCGTGATACATATATCCTTCGACGGCGTCATAAAAAAATGCAAAATCCATTTTATCCAACAACTTCTGACATCTTGGGCCCAATTCTTCGGGAAAAGCATTCTTGGCGACAATTATTCCCGCAGCAAGCCAGCCTGAGTCCACAAAGGAGATAAAGTTTGATGTTCTCTGAAATATTGTTATATCATAATAATTGTAAGGAAAACCGTTATAGGTTTCGAATTTTTCTATCGAGCCCAATGTTAGTTTTAATCTTCTTACCGCTTCTTCTTTGCTGATAAAACCGAAATCATATGCCGAAACCAAACACATAAGATATAGGCCGACATTGGTGATATTGGTATAATCTCCAACTCTGGTCTTATCCGATATAACCGCGCTTTCATCAAATCCTATATTATCCAGCGGAAGGTGATAAACTTTGTCAACTATATTATCAAAATATCCCCAGGTATCCCTGGCTATCTCAAGAAGAAGCTGTCTATCATCCCGGGGAAATTGCTTTTTAAGAAAAACTTTTTGTGGAAAGCCGTTCAATCTTGATATTAAGAACCGATTAAACTCTTCCGGAGTCAAATCCTTATCTGTTTTCTTTCTTTTGTGAGGCACTATATCTGTTACCCTTGGCCCGGGTTTTCCTGTGCGCACAAAGGCGAAGTCATCGAAATAAAGTTCGCCTTCTCTATTCTCAAGGCGTCTTTTTTCAAAAGTTATTACAAATTCTCTTATGTCCCTCCAGTCCAATATTCCATTCATCACGTTAAGCGGTACGGATATCTTCTGCCACTTATGAGTAACGCCTTTAACTATATAGCTGCCTTTTATCGCTTCATTTTGTCCTTCTGCATCTTTCTTGAGCTTCTTAAATTCTATCTTGAATGTTTTTGGGTAACTTCTTTTTTTATCGCCTTTTACCCAAAATTCAAAATGGTCATACCGTGACGCATCGAATGTCCGCAATTGTGTCCAGAAGCCGTTAACCGCATTCAGGGGTGAGTCTACATCGTATTCAAGCCTTAATGAAGCTCCTTCTTTGCCCAGCCTTACTTTTTCGTCTAAACCGGCTTTTATACCCTGTTCAGCATCTTCCGGATTAAATAGCCAGGTGCCGGATTCTCCCTGTAAATTATTCCTCATAGTTCCTGAATTAAAATCTAGTATGGTAATTTTGGAGATAGTAGAGCATGCATTTACATTAAAAATTATAACTCCCAACAGAAAGAAAAAAAGACAAATTTTTATCTTCTTCATTGTATATTCACTTTTTGTACCCACTCCGAAAGCGAACACTTATCAATCCATTTTTTTATAGGATTTATGTTCATAAATTTTTCCCAAACTAAGCCTGTCCTATAATTTTCAATCATAAGTACCGTAATTCCTACGTCTATCCCGAGGAATTCTTCAGCCCACCAGTTTTTGTCTATATTGAACGCGTCTTTAAATCCATATTTTCCATATAAAAACCTTCCGTAATTATCATAAATGAACTTTAAGCCGCTTAAAGATTTTTCTTCGGTAAATACTATTGAGCCCGCTATCCCGTAGGGGGCGATAGTCCCATCGTTTGTGGCTAGGCCCGGCTTTGCCCCATATCCCTTGTAACCCTTGGGCCCGATGCAGGCGGTAAGCCCCCAGCAATCCTCTCCATACGTCTTATAGCGACTCTTCTCGTCTATACAAAACTGTCTATTAGCCATGGTTGCATTAATGGAATTGCTATGATAATTTATATTGCCCTCCTCATATAACTTTCGGAAATCTATCCATGCGTGCGAATATTGATAGGTAAACAGGCTTCCAAAATAACTATATATTACTTTATATCCTTTATATGACCCAACCTGTCTTGCCCACTCAAACCAGCTATTTTTATTAATGGGGTGGGTAGGAGAACCTATGGCCAAGGAATAAAGAATCATTGCCTCACTGTATGAATCCCAATAGTATTCTAAAAACCCTGATTCCGGCTTCCACCCCATACATAAAACTTTTTTATTATTAAGCATCCACGGCCAATCAACTCTTTCGTAAATCTCCCAAGCTGTTTTTTCAACAGGCGTATCTTTGAAGTATTCCCCGGCAAAAAGGGCTCCTGCCAGAAAAAGTGCGGTATCTATTGAAGAAACCTCTGAATTCCATGCTCTTTTTCCGTTTCTCATATCCAAAAAATGATAAAAGAAACCCTTTTTATGCGGAACTTTGTCCTTGAAAGTCTGGAGAATCTGCAAAACACGCGTATACGCTTCTTTCTCGCTTATCCATCCCCTTGATTCTCCTATGCATAAAGCAGTAAGGCCGAAACCGACCACAGCCACACTCGACGGGGAAGCCGGCCGCGAACTATCCTTTATAAGCCCGTTTTCAGGGTTTACCTCTTTTACAAAATAAAGAAAAGAATCGTGCTGTAATTTATCAAGAAATTTTTCGTCCTCTTCAGGTAGGAGTTGCGTACCAGTGCTTGGTCGCTGGGCATAAATATCAGGAGTGAAAGCAAGGAGGGCTATCGCCAAGTAAATAAAGGCAATTGACTTATTTTGCAATTGTAATAACCGCCGTTAATTTTTTGCGGCATCTTTTCTTGAAAATTCACGAACCAGGATCGTACGTTCCGGGTTCGTGAATGGTTAATCTATTCAATTGTTACAAATACCGTTATATCTTTTGTGCCGGAATCTTTTCTATTTCCCGTATTCGGTGGACGCGCCAGGCCCAGATCATCCAGGCAGATAGAGACAGTGCACTTTCCGGCAGCGCCGGGAGCCTGCCATGCCTTCTCTATACTTTGCCTTTTATCGAGAAATTGTCCGCCGGTACTTGACCACTCTATTGAAAGAAGATCCTCTTCGAGCTCATCTTCGATTTTCCTCGGCAGCCTGCTGACATCGCTCTTATCCTGAATATATTCGCCGGATTTATCCAAATCTTTCAGTTTATCTAAAGTAAACATAACCTTTTGCCCAGGCTTAACCGTAATGTAAACCTTTTCCCTGTCCCATGACTGAAATTTCTGAATGCTTTCAGGACTTGCCTCAAATGCTTCCGATATCTCCCCGGCCTTGTCCACACTCTTGAAAAAACCTTCTTTTATATTCTCTTCCCGGCCCTTTTCATTCCTTATATATATATCCTCTTCATAGGCAGTCGCCTCGGTGCTTACCTTATTTGCTTTCACTCCTAAACCGGTTCCGCGGGCACCGCAGACAGCCGTTGGTGTCTTAATTTCAAATGAGGAATCCTTGGGAAGGGCCGAAAGTTTAGCGTAGAGTTCTGCATCTATGGTTTCAAGCTTCTCATTACCTTTTAAAGAAACTATTACTTCTGAATTCTGTAAAAGACCCACCACGTTTTTCTTGTCCTTGTCAAACGAAATGTCGCACGAAGAAGCCGGGCCTGTCTTTATCTTATCGCCCTGTTTTAAAATCACATTCGGGCGCATCTTCACCCATTTTGTTTCGCCTTTAGACTGTATTTTAACGTCACCTTTTGTAAATATTGCCTCGACCTTATTCTCATAGAGAGATACCCCGGTTCCTTGTTCAATTCCGGCCGGGACAACTACTGCTTCAACAGGCGTATAGGGATCCCACATTTTGTAGGTTTCTTCCGAATCTATGGGGAAGGCCGGAACGGCGCCTTTTTTCACTTCCTCGATATCTTTTATGAGAGTCTCCGCGGCATAGACATAATGGCTATTGGGAAATTTGGTGGTTATTTTTTTGAACTTTTCCAGCGCCTTATCGTAGTCCTCCCTCCCATAATATAATATACCTACTGATAATTCGGCATAAACGCGGATATCCTCCTCAGAGTATTCATTAATTAACTGCTCCAGGTTTTCAATAGCCTGTTTACGGGAAGGGTTTTTAAAATATAACCTGGTTAAATACCAGAATCCGTCATCAAACCACGCGCTTTTCGGATACTTTTCTAAAAACGATTGAAATGCCGCAATCGCTTCTTGATAATTATTATCAAAGTATAAACAAAGCGCCATTTTGTAGGTACAGTAATCCAGAAACTCGGAACCGCATTCTAAATAGTGTCTATAATATCTTAGAGCCTTTTTCAGGTTACCTTCCTCGAAATAATTATCTGCGGTTTCTTTTATCTCTTGTGCCATGTCTTTAGCGGCTTGGCCGCCTGCTTCTTGGGCATAGGCAAGTTTAAGTCTCAAGGAATAGTTATCAAGGCCTTTTTCGGTAAATTTATCCGAAATTCTTTTGAGTTCGACTTTATTCACGGCATGGCTATCGTTATATGTTGCTATTTTCTTAGCCAGTTCATTGAATATAGCTTCTGCTCTATTTTTTTGAAATTTGTCTTTTGCGATTAAAAATTTTAGGAAGTATATGTCCAGGATCATTTCTTTGGATTTTGTGACACGCTGGGCCTTATCCAAGTATGTTATTGCCTCATTAAAATATTCCTCATTTACCTTCATATAAAGCCTTGTGGATTCAATATCATTCTTCTTCGTAAGCAATTCCAATTGTTCCAATCTTGTTTCTGCAATAGTATAATACAACTCATTAATGTTTTCAGCTTCCGGATATTTTTCTATTTTCTCTTTTATTTTTAAAATATATTTTTCGCAATCATCGAAATCTCTCGAGCTGGATGCTGGATTAGCAATCAGTAAAAACATAATCGCTATGAAAGTAAAATATAATATCCTTTTCATAATATCACCGTTACTTCTTCTTAATGAAAACTGCCTTTCTAAGAGCTTCTTTTACATATCTATTCTTCATAAATTCTTCCCATATGAAACCCGAGCGAAAGTTCTCGAGTGGAAGCACTACCATTGCTACGCCTATTCCGTAATAGGTTAGCGAATACCAACCTGAATCCAGATCAAACGAATCCCTTAATCCATATTTACCCCACAGTCCCGGATAGGTAAGATACATATATTTTAACGCTGATAAAGAAAGATATGGCGTGAAAATTATTGAACCGGCAGGGCCTGTCGGCGATATAGTGCCGTCGTATCGGGGTTCACCGCTTCCAAGAGGCGGAACACCAAAATGCATAGTATATGCGGTTGGCCTGGCCATAGATGTAATACCCCAACTATTGGGGCCGTATCCCTTAAACATCTCTTGATTATCTATACAAAACTGCCTGTTTGCCAGGGTTGCATTTGTAGAATTCCTAAACCAATTAACGCCTTCCCTATCAACAATCTTTCGAAAATCAAACCAGACGTGCGCATACTGATATGAGAAAAGCGCGCCGTGCCAACTATATACAAAAGGCTTTCCGGAGCCATAGGCTCCTTTGTGTCTTGTCCATGCATAAAAAACTTCCGGGTCCACCGGATGCGTCGGAGACCCTATCGCCAAAAGGCATATGAGCATGGTTTCGTCTGTATAAAAATCCCAATATGACCCTAAAAACCCTCTCTCCGGAGACCACCCCATTGAGAATATGTTGTAATATGGGCCTTTCTTCTTGCATAAAAATTTATCCCATTCTACTCTTTTATAGAGAGCCTCTGCCTTCTCTTTGACTTTACCGTTAAAGTATTCGCCTGCGGTTAAGGCGCCGCAAACTAATATGGCGGTATCCACAGTCGATATTTCACACCTTTTGGACCTTTCTCCTGTATTGATGTTTAAGAAATGGTAGAAAAAGCCGAATTTGCCTTCCGCTAAAGGTTTTTCATCCCGGGCCCCCGGAAGAAAAGCGTCTATTGCCAATTCAGCTCTTTTTTCTGCCTCTTTCTTATTAATCCACCCTCTTTTTGCGCCTACACACAATGCTGTCAAACCAAAACCTGTTGAGGCAATACTTGCGTCTCCTCCTCCTGTTGTGTCGAAAAATAAACCTGAATTTAGGTTTTGATGGTTATAAAAAAATCCAAATGCCTTTTTTTCAAGTAAATCCAAAAATTCGTCATCGGTAAGAGGTTTTACTCCGCCTTCAGCTAACACCTCTGTTGCATTTTGATTACCGCTTATGTCTCGGGCAACCGCTCTCAACTGGTAATTCAACTGACTAATTGAGTTTCCGGGTTGCCATGTTATTCTATAAATTTTCTTACTGACATCATAATCGGTTCCTACCGTCTTCCAGGTATTTCCTTTATCGGTCGAGTGCTCAAAACTAACACTTTCAATAAATGGGTTTTCCTCAATGGTTTCTGCTTTAATCTCTAATCTATTTATTTTGCCGAAGAGGCATTGTTTCTCCGGCGCTGTGCCATTTATTCTGAATGAAGACGCAATAGGCGCTTTGATACTTTTTACTTCATCGGATGTCAATACTGATTCATCTCTATGGCCGAACATTATATCATCTATATAAACAGCGCCTTCTTTATTGCCGACTCTATTCTCAAAGACAAAAACAAGCTCAAACATCTTTGACCAATCGTTTATTCCGGTGAACACGCTCAACGGAATAAGGACTTTCTGCCAATCCTTATTTATCATACCGCTTGGGACATATCCGCTTACATAAACACAACTTGTTATATCCTTATCAAACCTAAATTCACCGTCATTATCCCTGTCTTGGTGAAGTTCCGCCTTTATCCTTTCGCCACCCTGAAAACCCTTCACCCAGAATGATAGATAATTATATTTTCTTAAATCGAGGCTGCGGGTTACGCCTGGCTTGCCCGAAATCTCCCTGCCGAGCTTAATCCAATAAAAAGAGAATTCCCCCAATTTTGAAACATCATAATCTAATTTCAATGAATATCCCCAATTGCCTCGCGCAAATCCATCGTCCGGAATAAGACCAGCGAAGGCCACCCCGGGGCTTTCTTCATCTCCTCCTGATAAACCGCCGAGATTAGTGATCAATGTACCGTCGTTGTAATCGGTTAAAATTAACGGGGGAATAAATTCTTCCCTGGAAGCATAAGCCTGTGAAAAACATAGCATATTTAAAAAGAATGTAAAAAGTAGACACACAAATAATGTTTTATTTAATATTTTTCTCATAAAATTTCTACTTTATTTTGTAAATCTAATATCGTCGATATAGATAACGCCGTCTTTGTTGGAA
>SDBU01010836.1_pt1 | contig 10069 bp, 7 predicted proteins | sample 2277071 | NCBI WGS metagenome assembly SDBU01 (sample SAMN10397929, study PRJNA504765) | marine sediment metagenome | isolation source: marine sediment core GS08_GC12, 126 cmbsf | place: Arctic Ocean: Gakkel Ridge, Loki's castle | collected 2008 | reverse complement strand
TTCACCGTGCCCGTCTTGCCCTCAACGTAATTGCACGGGAAGACGAGGGTATTCTCGCCGGGTTCGGAGATGATCTGCGGCTCGGTCTGGCCCCCCCAGAAAAGCAGCACTTCACGCTGCGCCGGCATGGGCTCCCCCTCGCCCGACATCAGCGAATACACAAGCACGCATTTCTCGCCGACGATAGTGCCGACAATGGTCCCCTCAATCGTTATCCGCTGCCCCTCGTTAAAGACGACGGGCAGATTGGGCAGCGCACCGGTCGGCGGCCAATCGGGAGTCAGACCGAACAGCGTCCTCAATGCGCCGGTACTGGAGCGGGGCACCAGGCAGACCAGATCCTCCTGGGTCCGGAAGGCACGCTCTACGAAGTAAGTCACGCCGCGCAGCTCGAACTGTCTGGCGCCAGGCATCGCCGTCATTCTTGAGAATGTGTCCTGGAACCGCACATCGGCGCGTATGCCCTGCGTCGCAGCCTGGTAGATGACGGCCGGAGAGAGAACCTTGTAGCGTCTCACCGGGACCTTGACCTTGGTCACGGCCCCCCCTGCCTGGCCCATCGCCACCGATACCGCCACGGACGCCAGTATCGCCGCCACAACTATCCCTTGTGTTGCCCTTTTCATGAGACGATCCCCCGTCTCAACGCTGGTGATTTGCCGCTTGGCAAGAGGTGATGATACCGCCTGGTGCGCTGCTGTCAACTGCTTTGGGCTCCCCGGCCCTCAGAGGGCCATCATGGCGTTGACTGCGCCGGCCGCTCGCTCGCGGATGTCGGCGGGAACGCTGACCACATTGACCATACGGTCCAGCGCGCACCGGACCGAGCTGAGCGTGGTCAATCGCATGGACGAGCAAACGCTGCCCGCGGAAAGGAACAGCTTGCGGGGATTCTGCTCCTGCAGGGGATGAAGCATGCCCTCTTCTGTGCCGACAATGAAGGCCCGCTTGCTCGAACGGGACGCGTAGTCCAGCATCTGCGACGTGCTGCCGATGAAATCGCCCAGCCGTCTGACCGCCGCATTGCACTCCGGATGGATCATCACTGCGGCGTTCGGATGCCGCCTCTTGAGCTCCCGAATGGCATCGGCACTTATGTTCGGGTCATGCGCGTAGCAGTGGCCGTCCCACAGAATGACGTCTTTGTCGGTCTGTTGGGCCACGTAAGATCCCAGGTTCCGGTCGGGGACAAACAGGACGTGCTCCTGAGGCCGGGACTGAACGACTTAGACGGCGTTGGCCGACGTGCAGCAGACGTCCGACTCGGCCTTCACTTCGGCGGTGCTGTTCACGTAACTGACCACCGCCGTGTCCTCGGGCAGTTCGGCGCGCTTGCGGCGCACCTGCTCGGCGGTTGCCATGGCCGCCAGGTCGCACCCGGCGGACGGCTCCGGAAGCAGGACGATCTTGTGGGGATTCAGTATGCTGGCGGTCTCGGCCATGAAGCGAACGCCGCAGAAGACGATGACGTCGGCTTTCACCTCCGCAGCCTGACGGCTCAGCTCCAGCGAGTCGCCCATGAAATCGGCCACGTAGTGCACCGACGGCCGTTGATAGAGGTGGGCCAAAATGACGGCCTTACGGGTTCTTTTGAGCTCCTCGATTTCTTCCCGCAGGACCGTTTCGTCCGGATCCGTAAATGACATGCATAATGCCTTTAGCTGATGATATAACTTGTCAAAGCATCCGCAGAGGCGCAGAGGATGCCGGCACGGCCCTCAGCGCGTCTGCGATTCGCCTTCGGCGAACGTCTGCCGGAACAGCTTGATCGCACAGAACTCGCCGCACATCGAACAGCGATCGTCCCTTTCCTCGCCGGCCAGCACCACAGCGAAGCGGTCGGGGTCCAGCGCACACTGGGCCATGGCATCCCAATCGCGTGCGGCCCGCGCACGACTCATCTCCGCGTCGAGCTCCCTGGCCCCGGCGACCCCCTTGGCCACGTCCGCAATGTGCGCGGCGATCCGGGTGGCTACCACCCCATCCCGAACGTCCTCCGGGCCGGGCAACCCAACATGCTCCTTGGGCGTGACATAACAGAGAAAATCAGCGCCGCAGGCACCCGCCAACGCGCCGCCGATGGCCCCCACGATGTGGTCGTAGCCCGGGGCAACATCCGTCGGAAGCGGACCGAGGACGTAGAAAGGCGCGCCCCCGCAGCACTCTTTTGCCAGGCGAACGTTTTCCTCTATCTGGTCCAGGGGAATATGGCCGGGCCCTTCGATCATCACCTGAACGCCAGCTTCCCGGCACCGCTCGGCCAGTTCACCCAGGACCTTCAACTCGTGCAACTGCGCCTCATCGGTGGCGTCCTCGATGCAGCCCGGCCTCAGGCCGTCCCCCAGGCTCATGGTCACATCGTATGCCCGGGCCACGGCCAGTATCTCGTCGAAGTGCTCGTAAAGGAAGCTCTCGCGCCGGCTGTCCGCCATCCACCTGAGCAGGAACGAGCCGCCGCGGCTCACCACGCCCATCAGCCGCTTCTTCACCAGCGGCATCGCCTCGCGCGTGACGCCCGCATGGACCGTGGCGTAATCTACACCGTCCTTCGCGTGCCGCTCGAGGACCTCCAGGTAAGACTCCAGAGTCATGTGCTCTGGCCCGCCGGCCTCGATGGCCGCCTGATAGATGGGCACCGTGCCGACCGGAGCCGTCGAATGCCCCATAATGGTCCGCCTGATCAGGTCAATGTCCCCGCCGGTGCTCAGATCCATCACCGTGTCGGCACCTGCGCTCAGGGCGGTACGCACCTTTTCAAGCTCGTCCTCGGGCCCGCTTCTGCCCGGCGAAGTCCCTACGTTGGCATTGACCTTCGTGCGGAGACCTTCGCCGATCCCAACGGCATTGACGTGGCCGTGCTCCTTGTTCGCCAGGACCACGACCCGGCCGCCGCAGATGCGCTCGAGCAGGGCTTCCGCCTCGACGCCCTCGTCGGCACAGACCTGCCGCATCTGATCGGTGATGACGCCCTGTCGGGCACTTTCAAGCTGTGTCATCGCTCAGGCCTCCGCCCCACGACAAGCCCCTTCGTCCCGCCGGCGGCCGCCTGCTGACCCTCGGGGACAGGTTGCCCCCCGCGCGCAGACGCCCCCGGTGCCGTTCTCGACGACGCAAGAGAACGGCTTTCGAGACGAAACACGATTATACTGCCTACATACCGAGAAGGCAACACTGCAGGCGACCGCACACGCAAGCCCCACCAGAGGGGCCGAGGAGAGGACGGCAGCCCTCCGGCCGGATCGCGCCGGCGGGAGGGCTTGACGCTAAGTCCTGCTCTGCATTATTATTGCAACCGGACGGGCGCACGGGCCAGTCCCCTGCGTCCTGCCAGGACGAGTCCATTTTCTCCAGAGGCCGCACACCGGCAGAGGCTCGGAGCCGGAGCCGCCGACCTGGTCTCCTTTGCGTCACCGGCCATGGCTGATCCGCATCGGAAACACAGCTATAGGAATCTGTCGCGGTTCTACGGGTACGCCCTGCCGTATTGGAAGGCGGTTCTGGTGTCGCTGGCCGCGATGATGGTTTACTCGGTGGTCAGCTTCAACGCAGTCCTGCTTGTCAAACCGTTCGTGGCGGCCTTCCAGGAGGAAGAGGCCGTGACGAAGCGCGCCCCGGCCCCCGGGGCCCAGGTCCGCGCTGCCCAGACGGAGCAAGAAGCCGAGGCCCGTCCGCCCGACGTGTTCGAAAGGACCAAGGACAGGGTCAAGGACTGGTTCCTGGGCCTGCCGTCGGTCAAGAAGGTCCTCGCATGGCTATGGCCCGGCGCAAGCCTCAAGAGGGTGGCCTTCCTGCTGGCCTTCATCATCGGGCCGCTTCTCCTGATCTCCGGCTTCGCGCAGGAGTACGCGCGGGGCCGCGTGGCCTGGAGCATACTGGCCGACTTGAGGATGGCGGTCTTTGACCGGCTGTCCGGCCTCTCTCTGGGCTATTTCGCCACGCAGCGGACGGGCGAGCTGGTCAGCCGACTGACCAACGACATCGCGCGGGCCGAATCGGCGCTCAAGATCATCTTTGGGAAGCTGATCCTGGAGCCGCTGCTGTTGGTGTTCTTCTTGGCCGGCGCGGTCTGGGTAAGCCCGCATCTGACGCTTGTCGCGCTGGTGAGCCTTCCCTTTCTCGTGCTCATCGTCGGGCGATACGGCACCCGGATCCGGCGCTACGCCACCAAGACCCTGGAGAAGCTCGCCGATGTTACCGATGCCGTCACCCAGATGCTCAGCGGAATCCGCGTCGTCAAGTCATTCAACATGGAGGAGGCGGAGAGAGAGGAATTCCGGCGCCGCAACAGGGAGCAGCTCAGGAGGGCCTTCAAGCTGGTCAGGAGCAGGGCCTGGGCGAGCGTGCTGCCGGAGTTCTTCACCGCTGTGGTCGTCACGTCCATAGTTCTGTTGATCGCCGACTACCTGCTCGGCAAGGGACGGTTGCGTCTCGATGACATGCTGCTATTCGGCGTGTTCCTCGGCCTGATAGCAGGGCGCACTCGCCGCATCGTCAAGGCTTACAACGACTTGCAGCAGAGCATGGCGGGGGTGAACCGCGTCTTCGAGATTATTGACCTGGAGCCGGAGATCGAAGACATCCCCGACGCCGTGGAGATAAGTGGGGTGCGCGAAGGCGTGCGCTTCAGCAACGTCTGGTTCGCTTACGATGACGAGCCGGTTCTTAAGGACCTCAACCTCTTCGTGCCCTGCGGAAAGGTCTATGCCATAGTCGGCGAGACCGGCGCCGGCAAGAGCACCATGCTCGACCTGATCCCGCGCTTCTACGATCCCACAAAAGGTTCCGTCACGATTGACGGCGTGGACGTGCGCCGCATCAAGCGGACCAGCCTGATGCAACACATAGCCATCGTGGGTCAACATCCGTTCCTGTTCAACCGGCCGCTGGCGGAGAACATACGCTACGGAAAACCCGACGCGACCGACGAAGAGGTCCGGGCCGCCGCCAAAGCAGCCAACATCCACGACTTTATCCAGAGCCTGCCCGACGGCTACGAAACGGCCGTCGGCGAGACGGGGCAGAGGCTCTCAGGCGGCCAGCGCCAGTGCGTCACCATCGCACGCGCCATCCTCAAGAACGCCCCCATTCTCATACTCGACGAGGCCACGTCGAGCCTCGACGCCCAGTCAGAAAAACTGGTGCAGCAGGCCCTGAACAATCTGATGAAGGACCGCACGACCTTCGTCATCGCGCACCGCCTGTCAACGATCCGCCACGCCGACACCATAACCGTCCTCAAAGATGGGTGCATCGCCGAGCAGGGACCGCATGAGGAACTGCTGCAACGGAAGGGAGAATACGCGCGGCTCTATCGGTTCCAGTTCGCCGACGAAGACGCACCGCCCGTCGAGGAAGCTCCTTCATAGCAGGCCGCGGCGTTGACGGCCGCCGGCAAGGGAGGGCCACACTGCGCTCCTCGGGTTCACTCAGCGGTAGTGCGAACAGCACTGGATGAAAGGAAACACGATGAAGGCTTCTCAACTCCTGGCGTGGTTCATCTGTCTGGCGATCGCCTCCTTCGCGTCGGTCCTCGCCATCCACAACAGCTACAAGGTCGCCCTGCTGGAGAGGGACTTCGCCCACCTCAGCAAGACGGCCGGCGATTACGGCGCTCTGCTCCCGGACGTGCACAGCACGCTGCAGAGCATTGAGCAGCACCTGCGAACGGGCACCACCGGGGGCACCGACCAGTTGGTGGACGAGCTTCGCGCTGAGATCAGCGCACTGCGGGGCAGGATAGAGGCACTCGAACGCAACCGCGGCCAGCGGTAGAACTCCAGATAACGCCCGCCGCCTGCTCTCAGAAGTGCTCTTCCTTACACCTGGCGAAGTCGGTGACGTGCTGCCTATCCCCGCGGTGTGATTCACTCGCGGATCTCGACGCCCGTATCGGGCCTACGGTAGTCCTCAGGGGGCTCTTGAAGCTGCCCTCCGTCGTCTTGCATGTTCGCGCCCACGCTGTATACGATCACCCGTCCGCCCTCGCGCCTTACGAGCAAGTCACTGCCCGTGAACGGATCGCGAGGGAGTTGCGAGAGGTAGTCCGGCACCAGATCGTCGAGTCGCGGCGCCGGCCGGCCCCTGTCGGCCTTGTAGCGGCGAAGGGCGATCGCAACCCGCATCGAGTCCAGAAGCGCCTGGCAGTCGGCATAGGGTTCGGTGCAGCTCTCGTACAGCGGGAGCAACTCAATCGGATGTGGCAGGCCGCCCGCAGTTGAGCCCTCCCAGTGTAGAGCCGGGCCCGCACGTTCGACCTCTCTCTCGAGTTCCTGCATTCCGGGCAGGGCGTCCCAAATGGGTTTCTGAGCGATGCGGACCGCTTCGGTCGTCAGCGGAAGGACCGCCGCCATCCTCGACATGAGGAGGGGGCGCACGATGAGTGCTTTGAGCGCACCAGGCGGCGCCATATTCAACAGTTCCCAGTTGCCGGACTCCACCTCCTCCCAAACACCCACAAGCCAGGCCCGTTCACACGCCAGGGCTCGCGCAGGGTCCAATCCGCGCCCTGCCCCGCCGAGAGGGCGGTCAAGGCCGACCAGCAGTCCGGCCGGGATCTCCGCTGTCTGCAGGAGCGCCTCGCAACAACGGGCTGCCAGGGTGGCACAGAAGGTCCGCCCTATGTGGACAACCAGGAAGGGGTCGCCGTCCGGGAACCTGGCGAGGCGCAAAGCGGTTGCGATGTCGGCCACGGCTTGAGCATGGTTCTGCTCCCGCTGAGCGCTCAGGGCCGACAGGCACATGAGGCGAACGCCCCTGCGCAATTGCTGCAACCCGTCCAGGATGGGGACCAGCTCGGAGTAGTCCCAATCGAAGTCGGCGTGAGGCATGGCAGATGCCATCCGCAGCGACTCCAGCGCCTCGGCGTGGTGCGATAGGACACGCTGTGCGTAAGCGGCTTGGGCAGGCGTCCAGGCCTTCAGTTCGAGCAGGTCCACCCAGTCCTCCAGTTCCTCGCCACCCGGCATTTCGGGTCTGAGCGATCCGGAGTCGCGTATGCGCCCCTCAGCCCGTTCCATCTGCGCGGCGGCCTTCCTGAGCAGATCGGCGGCGTTGTCCTCGGCCGATGGCAGCGGCGGTTTCCATTCCCGCAGGTTGAGGACAGCGCCGGATTGCCGGAGTTGCTGGAACTCGGCGCGCAAGGCCGCCGCCGAGTTGCGCCACCAGATGCCGTAGGCAACAAGCGGCGCCAGCAGCACCACCATGATCGCAACGGCGGCTGCCAACAGCATCCTGCGCCGGAACTTCCTGGGGGCTTCGGGTCCTTGCTCGCCTTGTGAGGGGCGGCAGACCTCCCTGGTCGCGACGCTGGCGAGGGCCTTCGAAATGCGCCAGAAAACGGCGACCCAGAACGCGGCGACGAGCGGCGCGAGAGCGAGCATGATGAGGAAGTCCCTGGCCTGAGCCCCTGTCATCAACATCCATCCCGCCATCAGCGGAGCCAGGGCAGTGGCGAAGGCGAACCACATCCAGAGGATCCAGATGAGCGTTCTCCGTGCCCATTCGCGCCGCTTGCGTAGCCCCAGACCACACGCGACTAACCCCGGACTAAAGCAGAGACTGGTGACGACGATCAAGAACCCCAGCCAGAAGTTCAGGATACTGGCTACGCCCCTGCCGACCACCGGATGGGCCTCAGCCCCCCACAATCCCATTCTGGTCATCATGAGCAGGACATTGGCGCTGCAGACAAAGAGGTAGAGGCCAAGGACAATGGCGGCTAGCCCCCATCGCCGGACCCGCCTGATCCAGTCCTCGTGAGCGCGCGCAAGGCGTTCCCTCAGCTCGCACTCCGCTGCGGCAACTCGCTCCGGCTCTTGCGCCGTGCGCCCAGGACCCACGGTATCCAGGAGGTCCTCCAGTGCGGGCGCCGCGGCAAGTAGCGCCACGTCTGCGGAGCGAACAAACGGGATGAACCGGGCCTTCTTCAGCGCCCAGTTCATGCGTCTCAGCACGGCCAGACCCGCTATGGCCAACGCCACGCCGACGGAAAACATGATGGCCAAAGGGATGCACAATGCCGCCTCCTCGCCGAGACCAGGGACTGCCGCCTCCTCCCGCAGCAAGGAGAGCCCTCGCCAGATGAGGATGTATGTAGCGGCAGCAACCAGGAAGAGCCCCAGTGCGAGGTTGAATGCGCCGCCGTAACCGAGACGTCTGTGGGCCTGTGCTCGCGTGCCGCCCAGTCTCTGGGTGAGCTCGGCCTCCGCGGCTGCCACGTCCTCAGGCGTGTGCGCCTCGCGCTCCTCCCCCACGATACGGAGCAACTCTTCGCTCGAGCGGTCTGGCCGCGCCATCGTGCCGGGCGCCTCATCGGGATTGATCGAGTCATTTGATGCCGAAAACTGGTGGCTTTCCACGCCGGTGCTTGCCCGGGCATTCTACAACTGGCACGCAACTACATCAACCTTGCTCCAACCCGCTGCATCGCATGAAGCTAACTCAGCCGCCCCAACCGCCTCGCGCCACGCGACGGACCTCATCATTGACGTGGCCTGCCCCTGTGGCTATACTCTAAGGAACAGGATTTGGGAAGTATTTCGACAGGGGCGGTTTGCCTCTCTAGTCTGTTTTCATTTCGTGGCGCCGTGAAAGGTAGGGTGTGAGGATGAGGAAAAAATGGATATGCGTGGCTCTGGCAGCCTTCGTCGTGGCCGCTTTGGTGTGGGTCTCCTCAGCATCGGCCAAGAATAACGGCAATGACCGCGTGCTGAGCAAGGTGACCTTCATCCACTACAGGAAGGGCCACGGCAAGCCAGATGGGACACCCGGCAAAGGCGGAGGGGGCGGAGGGGGCAACGGAGGGGGCAAGAAGGAACCAGAGGGCTACTACACCTACCTGGCCAGGGGCGCGAAGTGGAGAGTTGTGGAGCCCTATCTGTTCAACCCGCGTTCGGATGACAACCCCGGCGGACAACTGGTAAGGAGTGCTATACTCGCCGGCATGGGGGAATGGGAGACTCCCAACGGTACCGTCCTGGACATCTACGGGGAGCTCACTAAGAATCTGAATGTCACTTATGATGGCGGTTCCTTCCGGGAATACAACACCATTTCGTTCGAGGACCTTGAGAACCCCGGGGTGATCGCTATCGCCGCCGTCTGGGGATACTTCGGCGGCCCTCCGGGGCAGCGCAGCATCATCGAAGCACACGTCGTTCTGAACGACTATTTTGTGTGGGGCGACGCGGTGGCGGAGCCGGAGTTGATGGATATCCAGAACATCGTGACGCACGAACTCGGACACGTAGCCGGCATGGGCGACCTGTATAAGTCGGCGGCCGGCGAGGAAACAATGTACGGCGAGTCGACGGAGGGCGAGATAAAGAAGCGCGACCTCTACTTGGGCGACAGCGCGGGCGTCATCAGTCTGTATGAGTAAACGGCGTCAACCGCCCTTCCAGTGCAGCCGATCTGTTCCGCAGGCCCGGCGGGCTGCGAAGGCCTTTCGACCCGCTCAGAACTCCGGAGGCATCTCCACGGGCCTGCCTTTATGGACCTCTTCGTTGGCGGCCTCATACGCCTCGTAGTACTTCCCCGCGATAACTTCCCAGTTCACCACGTCCATCAGGTAACGGTAGAGCCGGAAGCCGAGCTGCCACCGCAGCCCCTCGTCTGTGGCAAGTCGCACGACGGCATCGCGCAGCATCGGCCTGTCAGTGAACAGCAGCCCCCCGCCGCTTTGGAGCGTCTGGGCCGTCAGGCCTTCCAGCGGCGCCGTGGTGACGTACGGCTTGTTCAGCGCGATTATGCGGGCCAGCGTGCCCGACTGGGTCTCGTCAACGGTCGGCAGGACGATGAAGTCGCAGACAGCCATCACCTTGTAGTAGATGTCGCCCCGCGGAGTGAAACGGTAGAAGTGGCCTATGCCTTTCTCTTCCAGCAGCTTCACGCTGTCCACGTAGCGTTCGAAATCCGACTGGTCGTGCGGATCCCGGATGTCACCGGCGGCCAGCAGGACCCACTCCTGCCCGGTCGTCCTGCGGATCTCGCCGTGAATGCTGTCCCACATCTCCGTCATGATGTCCCAGCGTTTATTGGCCTGAATCCACCCGACCAGGCCGATGATGTG
>SDBU01010835.1_pt1 | contig 10070 bp, 7 predicted proteins | sample 2277071 | NCBI WGS metagenome assembly SDBU01 (sample SAMN10397929, study PRJNA504765) | marine sediment metagenome | isolation source: marine sediment core GS08_GC12, 126 cmbsf | place: Arctic Ocean: Gakkel Ridge, Loki's castle | collected 2008 | reverse complement strand
TGCTTAACGTAATTATCCCTGTAAGATGCTTCATCAGCCAGTGCCTTAAGCAGGTTAGGGAAAGCCACTTTTGCAGGTTTACCAATTTCACCGAGCGCTTTGGCTACATAGTAACGAATATATGGATCTTCATGCCCCAATGCATTTATCAGCATCGGCACAGCCGGCTTGCCGATTTTAGACAATGCTGAAGCCGCATTTCTACAAGTATCCTTATTGTTCAGGGGCTTTTCTAAGGCAGGGACAGCAGGCGCGCCTATCCAACCCAATGTAGAAATACTATTTGAATCACTGAGTTGGCTGATAAGAGATTCAATTTTGCTCTGCATTATTGGCTGGATTTTATAGGGACCGAATTCTCTTTCCTGCAAGGCATCCTTGATTAACACACTTTCAAAGGTCACTATTTGTTGGTCAGCGTCAAGACGGGCAACCACACTTAGTTGAACCGTTTTAGATTCAACTGACTTTTTCAGCTTCGGGGCAATCCCGATTGGAACAGGAAAATCCCACCAAAGTACCTGGAAAAGCTCCCCTCGCCTTGATTCAATCTTCGTATCTACGAATACCTCGCGTTCAGCATCATAATTACCAAGCCTCAGAATCAACTGCGTTTCATCCAGCACAAATTCACGTTCATCCAGAAGTGCCAAAGCGTCTTTATAACCTTTCGCTCGGGCCTCTACTTCAGAATCCACATTTCCACCAATCTGGGAGGTATTTGCAATTTCTTGCTCATAGCGGCGTTGTGCCTCTGCTTCCTGCTGCTTGGCTTTCCTGACACGGGCTTCGTAATCTGACCGTTTCTCAAAATCGCCTTTCGGTTCAATCACCCCCGGTTGCGGTGGTGAGACCAGATTAATCCGTCGTAAGGTTTCCAATACCACCGTTGGCCGGACAGCATCAATCTGGCCCTGGATTTCCTGTGTTTTTGCCAATGCTTCAGGCAATGTCATTGACTCAGCTTGCATTTTTACGGATTGGTGTAACTCTTCCAGTTCCTGTTTTTTCTGGTTGATTCTCTCCTGTTCTATCCGCAAGCTTTCACGGTCGGCGGCTTCTTGTTGCTCCTTTTCCTGGCGAATGCGTTCCGCTTCAGCCTGTTGAAGTTTCGCTTTCTCAGCGCGTTGTCGTTCCGCTTCTTCAGCCAGTTTTGCCTGCCTCAACTTTTCGGCTAATTCCGCCTTGCGCCTCTCAGCTTCAGCTTTGGCAATTGCTTCGTTTTCCTGTTCTGCACGACGGAGTGCTTCTTCAATCTGTGCGGATTCTTCTTCAAGTTTCTTTCGTTTCTTTTCCAATTCAGCAAGACGTTCACCTTTGTCATATCCAGCCAGCACGATTTCGCCTTGCACAGCCGCCACGAATTTTGGGCGTTGTTTCAACCCTCTTCCCGCAGCCCAACGTTTTGTTTCATCGTGGACATAGTGGTTGACTTCACTCGCCAGGATTAGTCCATCATTATCCCGGTCAGCCTCACCCTTGAGTGCTTGAATGAGAAAGTAAGTAAACGCTCCATGTGGCTGTTCCTCCATTTCATAAGAGGACTCATCCAGCCCACAAGAAGCGAGCGTAATCATTCCTTCTGAATCATCCAGTGCAGATGCCAATGCCTGTCCCATCTTAGGCGTCGCTTTTCCTTCCCCGCTATGGCAAGCATCAAGGATTAGGATGCGTTTGCTTGCTTTGGAGCGACGCATCAGGTTTTTAACATCATTCAACGCTATCGCTGTGAGTGCGGGGTTGCTCAGACTTGTATCAGACGAAACGAGATAGCTTTCGCCCTCTACCTCTATCCCATGTCCGGAAAAGTATACAAGGACAGTGTCTCCGGCGTCGGCAAGTGCCAACCACGATGTCAACATCGCAATAATCTTGCTCCGCGTGGGAAGATAGCTTTCATCATCCGCATTGGAGGTCATGAGGATGACATTCTTTTCAGGAAAGCCGTTGGGGATTGTGGTAAGGGTTTTGTGTAGTGCTTCGGCATCGCTGATAGTATATCTCAACGTTCCGATATTTGGATCATCGAATTTGTCCACGCCGATAATCAGCGCCCATTTGTTGCTACCATCGGGAGTTATGCCCTCATCTTTGACGCGCATCCCTCTTTCCGCTATCGCGGTGGTAGCTATCAAAAGTATTGCTATGGTTATAAGCAAATTGCGTTTCATATATCGTTCCTCCTGCTAATAGAAATATAGAATGTTAGAATTCGTTCCGAACTTTCAACCCAAAGCAACAAACCGCCTTAAGCGAAGTCCCTCTTTCAAAAGTAATGTCAGGTTTTAGTTTTGTTTTTCCTCACAAAAGTAACATACATTCTACTCCATGTCAATACAAAACCTCATGTAACTAGATTAAATCTGACATTTATTTCCTCCACCGCAAGACCTCCAACATCCGCTCCGCTTCACGCGGGCGAATCCCGTTATTGAGCAAAGCTACGGTCATCGCATTCCATAAATCTAATCAAAAACTGCCGGGTAGGCTTTCGGGGGATACCTGCCTCAATCTCTCAATTGCTGCAATCACTACGCTGTTTCCTGTTTTCTCAAACCAAAACAAATACCGATGAGGGTCAAAATCAACTTTTGCTTCAACAACTCCTCCGATATTCTTTTCTGCTAATGGAGAAGCTGACAATATCTCCGTTAATTTTGAAACTGGTAACTTTTGGCAGAATTTAGTACAGAAACCCCATTCTGAAATGAATGCATCGATAGAAGGATATTCTGTTCCAATTTTAATCATTCTCAAATTATTTTTTCTATTTATTTTTTCCATTAGCCCTCCTCCTGATGGACGCCCATCTCTTGTAAGCATATTCTTCAGCTCGCTCTTCAAAACCAAACCCCAAATCATTGGGATGGAGCAAATGATAATGTTCATGTAAAATAGTAAGAGCCAGTTCTTCTTCCGTTCCAAGCCCAGATGAACTGATTTTAATGAAAGTCCCATCAATTGTAATTAGTGTCGAAGCTTTCACGCCTCTATAATACGGATGCGTGTCCATATTCATATCATAGACAATTTCAACATCTCTAATTTTCAACTCTGGATATTTTTGTAAGATCTTATCAATCCGAGATTGTTCAAGTGATTGTAGCTGCTTCATGTAGTTTTTTTCAACAATAAACAGAGTTCACCACTCGTGCTATTGTCTCCTTTTCTTGTCTCCTCGTTTTCATGTTTCTATATTTTGCTACTTCCTCCACCGCAAGACCTCCAACATCCGCTGCACTTCACGCGGGCGACTCCCGTTATTGAGCAAATTCTGTAAATCATCCACCGCGCTTCGGTAAACTGGTTCGTCGGGACGCGATGTTTGAACATAAGCAATTTTGTATTCTCGTTCGGCGGCGTTGATGTTCCCGCTGCAAAGATACGCCAGAGCCAGATTGTAACGCGGGTAGAGAGCAAGCGGATGTTCCTGGAGAATGGCTTCGTTGGTTTCGATGGCTTTTTGATAATCACCCTTGACGTGGTATGCCCACGCCAGATTTGTCCAGATACGTTCGCGTTGTTCAGCCTCGAAGCTCCCCTTCTCGGCAAGTGTTTTTGGCACGAGTTCTAACCCTTTTTGGAATCGCTCGATGGCGCGTTTTGTGTCACCGGTTTCCAGCAAGAGCCAGCCGAGATTGTTATACACCTCTGGGAAACGGGGTTTCAAGCGGATAGCCATTTCGTAGGCTTCCCGCGCTTCATTGGTCTGCTTTTTCTTGCCGTAACAGATGCCCAGGTTGTTATACGCTTCGGCGCGGTTTGGGTCTTGTTGCAATCCGCTTTTGTAGAGGTCGATAGCCTCATCCATTTTCCCTTCTTTTTGGAGTTGAAGGGCGCGGTTGAATATTTCCAGAGCTGGGTCAACAAGCTCGGAGTTACCGTGTTCATCGAAATCCCCCCTACCCCCCTTTTCCAAAGGGGGGAAAGGGGGGATTTTATCCACTGTAGGGTCAATCTGGGACGCCAAGGAAAAAGTCAGTTTCCCCGTAAGCTCAAAAAAGCCTACGCTCAGTTGAGATCTTGCCTGAATCACATCCCCTTCTTCTTCAGCCACAAACTCAACAGTCCCTTTCTCAACATCCACCAATCGGGCGGATATCTGGAGACGGGGTTCTATCGGCGTGTAGGTTCCTGTGACGACATGCGTAGCGCCTTGCATGTGCCCGATGCGCTTTGCGGAATCAGGGTCAACGAGGTCGGACATCTGTAGGTCAAGTTCTTTTAGAATAGCTGGAATATCTATCCGCGCAAGTACCTTTATACTTTTCGCCTGGGTAAGTTTGTCTGTCAAGGTGCTCTGGAGGTACCGCGCTATCCAATCCATTTCCGTATCTTGCCGTAGATTCTCAAAGGGAAGGACGGCAACACGATATGTCTGTGGTTCGGATAGCGAAACGACGACTTCCTTTGCCAAAAGCGCAGATACTCGGTTTTGCCCGATGAGGCTGTAAAGGGGATTGATGTGAGCTTTATCGAGAGTTATCAAGACGCGGTTTTTCAGGATGGATTTCCCACGTTCCTGAATGAAAACTTCCGCTTGTCCGTTATCATCGGTTACGATGTTGACGCTGGTTCCTTCTTGACCGTTTGGTGAACGGAGTTTCCCACCACCTTCGATGTATGTAGCTGTCAGGGAAAATCCCCCCTTTCCTCCCTTTCCCCTCTTTCCCCCCTTTGGAAAAGGGGGGTAGGGGGGATTTCGCACTCCGGAGAGTTCAGCGGCGACGATAATTGATTCCTTCTCGGTTGCATCGGACACGACGCGCAAAGATGTGCCCCTCACCAACCCATCAAGTAGTTTTTCTAAATGCTCCGAATACCGCTCAGTCTTTTCGTCGTTTCGCCAGTTAAACTTCAGAGGGAGCGTCAATGCCTTCTGCCAGCCCTGTCCGAATTCAGTTAAAGCATCTATCAATCGTCCCTGCGCTTGGTGCTCATTTCCACGTCGGAGATGATTTTGGACATCCCGTTGCGTCTCCCGAATCGGAGCCTCCATCAGATCGACCACAATCTGTCGCTTCAGGCGTGCAAGGGCATAGTATTTTTTCGTCTTTGGGTCGGGATAGGTGTCCACAATATTTGCTTCCGGGAGATGTTGGAGGGTGTAGCTTCGACTTTTAACTATCACCTCTTCATGGTACTCTTCGTCTTTCTCGTAGACAAACTGTTTTATCTCAGATTCAACAGTCACTTCGATGCTTCGCGCCAAATCCTCCCGCGCTTTCAGCTTGGCTTCGTCCATTGTCTTCACCGGCCCGCCTACGCCGTAGTAGTATCGCGTATTGTTCGCCTTGCCGTTGATCCAAGCAGGCGGCGGAGGGATTGGAACCTGTAATTCCCTTTTTCCAGCGCAACCGATGCAAAGCAAAGTTAGACATGAGCATAAAGATATGATTGTCAAACCAATACCTTTCATATTTTTCCTTTCTATCTTTCGGACGCCCGCAAGGGGTAAAGGGGTAAGGGAACTAAGGGGTTACGTCCTGCGCTACACAACAACGAAAACCAATGTTGTCGGCAGTGACGTTCGGCTTGGAGTAGTCGCGGCTCGCCGCCCGCATGTCGATACTGCGGCTGGCCCACGAGCCACCGCGAACGACGCGAAACTGACCAGAAGCGGCTCCGGGCGGATTGTTACTAGGAGACGAGGAATAGTAATTTTTATCATACCAATCTGAACACCATTCCCAGACATTGCAGGCCATATCATATAAGCCGTAGCCGTTGGGAGGGTATTTACCGACAAGGGTTGTTGAACCAACAGGTCTATTATAATTTGCTTTGCTACTGTCAACAGAATCTCCCCAGGGATACTTTTTACCAGCCAGCCCACCTCTCGCGGCTTTTTCCCACTCAGCTTCGGTGGGAAGACGCTTGCCAGCCCATTGTGCATAGGTGGCAGCGGCATACCAACTAACATAGACAACGGGGTGGTCAGCCTCGCCGCTGGGATAATTCATACCATTCCAATCATTCAGGTAATCGCCGTCGTGATATTTTCTGGCAATTCTGTCTTTTCGCCATTGAGGGTTGGCTTCAAGAAACTTTTTGAATTGGGCATTTGTCACTTCGTATTTGTCCAGATAAAAGGCGTCCAGGTAAACCGTGTGGACAGGCTTTTCGTCGCTGTCACCGTCATCGCTGCCCATCAAAAAGTCACCCGCTGGAATCAGCGCCATGTATTCAGAAACTAAGGTAACATAAATATCGGGAAGTGTTCCTCTTTTGATGCGAAGCCTTTGCGTGTAAACCTCGTATCCTTCCTTTTTGATGGTGAGCGTGTAGTTGCCTGGCTCAAGCTCAGAAAGTGCCTTCGGAGTGACGCCAACCTTCTTGCTATCCAGATAAATATCGGCATTTGTCGGAGTGGAAAAGATTTTGACGCTACCCTTCTGCGACAAGGTGACATCAATTGAGGGAAGCATCCCATCTCGGATGCGAAGTGTCTGTGTGTAATCGCCGTATCCTTCCTTTTTCACCATAAGCGTGTAGTCATCGGCGTCAAGGTTGACAAGCTTTTTCGGCGTAACCCCCACCTTTTCGCTGTTCAAATAAATCTCCGCTTCGCCGGGTGTGGAGAGGATTGTAACGCTGCCTTTCAGCCGTTGTAATGTTCCCTCAACCCGTTGTGTTTGACCATTCATGATAATAACTGATTGGTCTGGAAGTTCGCGGTATTTATCCCCCGCCGTTACACGCAAGGTGTAGGTATCTGGTTTCAACTTCATGGTGAACGGGGTTTTGCCATATTCTTGGTCGTTCAGATAGACGGTTGCACCTTTCGGCGCGTAGTCTATTTTCAGAGTGCCGTAGTTTGTCGGGAGTGTTATCGGCATTTCGGTTGTCTGCCCGTCCTTAATCTGAACAGTGCTTGACCAGTCGAGATGCAGTTCTTTGCGAAGCTCAAGCGTGTAGTTGCCCGATAGAACTCTATTGAGTGTCAGCGGGGTGTTGCCTTTCGATGCTCCATCGAAAATTACTTCGGCGTCGGGTGGTTCGCTAGCTATTACCAATGTCCCAAACCTTGGGCGGAACTCCACAGATTCCTCAGTCGCTTTGCCATCCTCGATAATTACGGTACGGGTTTCGGGGTAGTAATATCTGTCTTTTTCGAGCTTGAGTTTGTATGTGCCGCTTTTGATTTGAGAAACATTCAGCGGGGTCTGCCCGCTTTTTCTGCGTGTGTCCGACAGATCCAGCACATCCACCGATGCCACGGATGGCTCGCTTGTCACCTTCAATCTGCCAAATGCTGGTAAAAGTTTCGCTTCGACCCGTTTTGTTTCATTTTCTGACACAACAATAGTCTCTTTGTAGGGATGGTAAAGTTCTGAACCCCGCACTTCGATATCATAAGTACGGGAAGGCATATCCGCATTTTGGTAAATCGTCTTGCCTACCTTTTGCCCATCAATATAGACATCCGCCGCCTGCTCTCGGTTATCGATAAGAGCCTCCACGTAAAGGATGCCTGTAGCTTTAGTTGTGGATTCGGGCATGGTTCTATCCAACCGTTGCAAAGATTGGTCAATAGAAATTACAGGTTGGTTATTCGAGATAGTCACACTCCCGCGATAGGACTTGTAGCCATTCAGTGTCAGTTCGATTTGATACTCTCCAACCTGTGGAACGTTGATAATCTGAGGCGTCTTTTTCTGAGTGTCCTGTCCGTTCAGAAGGATCTTTGCCCCTTGCGGAGTCGTATCAATGCGAAGCCCAAAGGTTTGAGGGACACCCTCCGCTGGCTTCGCAAAAGCTAAGATCACATCCTCTGTAAGTGTTGTTTCAAGATAAGGCGTTTGCGGTTTTCCTTTTTGAAATCCCCAAGCTCGCACCCGTTCTTCTACATAGACGCTGGCTTCTTGGAGTGTGATAGCGTTGTCGCCGTTGATGTCACCTTGTCCTTTCAGGGATTCCAGTAGATACCGTGTGAATACGCCATGCCTCGATTCCTCGTCTTCGTAGGATGTTTGCTCTCGCTTGCTGGAAGAAAGCGTTGCTTGTCCAACAGAGGGAGCGATGAATTGTTCAAACTGACTGGACATCTCGCCTCTGCCCCCCTTTCCCTTTTCCACTCCGCCGCTATGACACGCATCAAGAATGATTACTTTTGTCTGCGCTGGAATCTGTGCGATGCGTTCCTTCCACATTGTTAAGGGAATAGCTGTATCTTGCAAGATGGTAAGTTGTGCATCTTGCGGTAGTAGATAAATTTCCTGTCCCTTTGGATATCCATGTCCAGAGAAGAATATGAGGAGTGTATCCTCCGGGCGAGTCTGATTCTTCAAAACAGCAAGGCGCGCTAAGATATTCGCCCTTGTTGGTTTTTGCGGTGCCGTGTTGGTTAAAAGCAGAACATGGTCTTCCCAAAATGTCCCTGTGCGCTGGTCAATGAGAGCGTCTTTTATGGCTGTAGCGTCTCGGACAGCAAATCGCAACGGGTTGATGTCGTCCTTGCGCTCATACTGGCTGATGCCGATAATTAAAGCCCAACGCTTGCTTTTGTCTACTTTTTGTTGCGCAACGGAAATGTTGTTTCCAAATGCGTAAGCAAATAAACTTACGCAGAGCATAAAAACGCTTGTGTAACGCATAATTATCCACCTCGTTTTTAATCCGACCTTCGTTCATAAATCTCAAGGAATTCACCGGGATTGACTATCTTGATTCCCTTGAATTCTCCTATCGTAAGCAAGCCTTTGTCCCACGAAATGATGTATTTTGCTTTTCCAGCAAAAGCAGCATCCAAAAACATATCATCATTTTCATCCCGGCAGACCTTGAAGTGCGTGCCGGGGCGAACTGATGTAACTTTAGATTTATGGGAAAACCACAATCGTAACGCCTGAAAACCGCGTTCCGTTAAAAGCGGACTCTTTTGTAAGACTCGCAAGTATTCTTCTACAATTTCAGGAGATACAATCAATTGCAGGTGTCCATGTTTCCAGAGGTCTACTACTTTTCGAGAAGCGCCACCATACAAATGGGATATGATGACACTGGTATTAACCACAACTGGAATCCTGCGTTTCTTTGGCGGCACGTTCCTTCTCTCTTTCTTTTCGCACTTCCGTTATAAGGCGGAGAGCATCTCCCTCTGTATAACCAAGTCCATCAAAGCCCCGTCGTACCTCTTGCACGGCTTCTTCAAAGCGTGCTATGCTTAAAGGATTATCGTCTTCTATAGGCTCGTCGGAATCTTCCTCGAAGGCGATAAACTCGTCAACACCAATTCGGAGTGCTTTGGCAATACCGTTTAATTCGTCAATCGTCATACTCCTATCCCCACGCAATTTTCGTGATAGCGTATTGGGGTGCATATTGAGCTTGTTCGCTATTTTCGTCATCAGTCCATGTTTCACGTGCCCGCGCAAGAGCGCAAGATTTACTTGTGCAGTTTTCATGTCAAATCACCTCCAGAATAATATAGCACAAAAAAGTGAAAGATGCAATCAATTTGTTAGAAAAATCACAAAAATATACGAAATCCCAATTCGTGGAAAATACTATCGTAACCCTTGCTGCCTTTTGAACTCTTCGTACTTTTCCACTTCCTCCGCGAGTTCTTTAAACCCCTGCGCTGCGCGGAAGCGTGTGTAGAGATGTTCCTGCGCTTTGATCTGAGCCGCGAACACTTTATTTGCTTCTCCGATGGCTACTTCCATTAACACATAAGCGCGGTATAGCCCGCCTTCCTTTTTGACATCCTCCTTCTTAGCGCGGGACCCATACAGCGTGGTCGAAACTACTGATTTTGAGACATCGGCTGTTTGGCGAAGCAATTCGGCGTCTGTACCACCGCCGGTTTCCTCGATAAACCGCTTGAACATCGCCGAAACTCTTGTCTCCATCTGCCTTCCAATTTCCACCCGTCCCGCGTCCTTCGCTGTGTTAAGAGCATGTTGCATATCTTTGGATGTGGCAGTCGCCCGCGCATACAGGTAATTGGGGTCACTTGGGATGTCAAAAGAGAAATGAGGGGATTTTGAACCACACCCGAGGATTACTATGGTTGAGATGGTTAGTATAATGATGCGTTTCATCTGAAAAGCTCCTTTCTTTAAGAA
>SDBU01010834.1_pt1 | contig 10070 bp, 12 predicted proteins | sample 2277071 | NCBI WGS metagenome assembly SDBU01 (sample SAMN10397929, study PRJNA504765) | marine sediment metagenome | isolation source: marine sediment core GS08_GC12, 126 cmbsf | place: Arctic Ocean: Gakkel Ridge, Loki's castle | collected 2008 | reverse complement strand
AGTGACCTCAAGGAGGTCATGGAAGCCATGCGTGGTGGTGACCTTGAGCGAGCTGAGGAACACTGTCGCGAACTCATCAACAAGAGCGGTGGTGTAGATGCCACATTATGGGGAGTCCTTGCCCTGTATCATATAGTGAAGAAAGACCTTGAACAGGCCCGCATTGCTCTTGATCGTGCTATGGAACTGGCTCCAGAAGAACTGTTCATAGTGAACCTTGCAGGTGACTTCTTCTCCTTCAATAGTGACTTTGAAAATGCAGAAACCTTCTACCTCCTTTCACTGGAGATCGACCCTGACCAACTCCACCCACGGGTGATGCTCAGTAACAGGTACAGCGCCTACGAGATGTACGATAGGGCTGTCGGGGTGGTTCTTCCTTTGCTGAATAACTATCCCAATGATGAGAATGTGTGGTTGAACCTCCGTGTGGCTCTTGGAAATATGCCCAGTAAGAAGCGGCAGAAGAAGATAGCACACCGACTCCTGCAGGACCATCCCAACCAGTATCATGCATGGTGTATCATGGCAAACTCCCTCATGCGGCGAATGAAACTTGATGCAGCTGTCAAATACTGCAAGAAGGCTGTAGCTGTACGTGAGAACGACACACTTGCATGGAATATGTACAGTACCCTGCTTACCATGCAGGGAAAGCACAAGGCTGCTCTGATATGCCAGAAGAAGTCTTTCGAGTTGACTGGTGACATTCCAAGTGCCATGGCAAGTCTGAGCACCACTCATTATCTCGCTGGAGAGAAGGATGAGGCCATGCGGATTATTTCTGAGCTGGAGAAGATATCCCCTGAGGAAGCAGCCCTGATAATGGGGCATATCGAGCATTCATCGACTTGAGAAAATCAGAGTCATAACAAAACAGTTTTCTCCTCACTTGAGTTATATCCATTATGTCAAACATCAATCCAGGAGAAGATGCATTCACAACCAAACCGATCGAAATAATCCTAGAAGCAATCGAAGAAGTACTCTTCAAAAGGGGACATTCAATGGAGAAAATTCAGAACGTGAATCGAAGAGGAATGGAATTTCGACTGATGGTGGAGGAGATTCTGCAGGGAGATACTGAAACAAGATCCCGCAGAGATGTAGAAATAGCTGTCAGGAATTTTGTTGATAGAATGGACATAGACTTTTCAGAAGAGGATGTTCAAGATCTTATTGATATGATGTGCAACGCCTTCAATATTCAGATTTGACATGCATGATTTCTGTAAATGACTCGTTGCGCCAATGGCCATTGGTTGTGCAGAATTACCAAAAGGAATTCCAATGGTTTTGGTAAATCGCACATCCTGAAGGAGCTTGGAGCTAATCACCTATCTTTCCAATGAATTTAGGATTCTCTTTCAAAAAATCGTCGAGTTCCATTTTGATCTCGATTTCACCCCATCCTGAGCCTTGAGCCGCCTGTTGGAAGGATACACGCTCAGGAGGGGTGTCCTCAGAAAACACAACCTCAAGATATCTTCGAAGTCGATTGTACTTTTCATCCCTATATTGATGATACTGCCCAAGTTTCACAGCTAACTGCAAATTTCCACACTTGAGACATGCAAATCCTTCTATCTGTAACAGTGGAATGTGACCTCCAGTTGCGAAATTAATGTGAATCTGACCTTTGGTAATCTTTGAACTACCACAGTCGTTACATTTCTTTTCTATCAAATTAATTCGTGCTGATGTGAAGTATATCCAATAATAAGAATCACGCTCGGTTCTGATGAGTGAACTTGTTCATTACTGACTGAGAACGAATGGGGTATTATTGGGATTTACCAAAAGGAAATCACACGTTTTTGGTAAATAATCTCATCACACGTGTTGCACTTCAATCCTACAGGAACAAGGCGGTTCTCAGAGGTCGACCCTCTCCTTCGACATTCGTAGTGCACATTAAGATATCCGCCGCAGTGATGATGTCGAGTCATAGATCTATGTGACTATCAAGGAATAAAAACTACGCACGTCCGCGAGTTTGTGTGAATGTGAATATTAATAATTCATGTTGACTTCCACTTCTTTAGGCACGCAACTATTTCCAATCACCAGCTGGATAATCCCACATTCCCTTACAATTCCTTAATGATTCACGAATCTTAACTTTCTCATCCTCAGATTCTATGTCCAAAAAAACACGATAGAGATGAGGAACTGTTACAAGGCATATATCTAATTGTTTTGCTCTCAACACAACATATTCTGTGAAAGCCTTTTCCAAATCACGATCCTTTGGATGCTTATTTTTCCAGGGATTAATAATGAATATTCCTTTGGTTTTTTCTCTTCTATTCATGCGATCAGTCAATTGGATAAATTTGTCCTTTTTGAGGATCGCCTTAGATCCAGTACACTCCAGAATTGCATTGAAGTCACCATCAACAATCTCGATATCGTGTTCTCCTTGAGTTTCTTTATCTTCTGCTTGAAACCCAAATGACTCTAGAATATTGGTAATCTTACTCGTAAGTGAATGACTGTCAGCAGCAAGAATGCTTTTCTCCTCAGTAATTTTCTCTAATTTGTCACCTATAGATTGAAACTGTTCCTTAAGTTTCTCTTCATCCCTAATATTAATAGAATCAAGCCAGTCAGGTCTTTCATCAGATGGATTCCAAAAGTGAATTAGAACAGAACTAACTATACGTTCGAGAAAGTATGATATTTCGTATTGCACTGATGTTCCCGTCTGCCCATGCAAAATAGATTTGAGTGAGGGAAAGATTAGTATCCTTCCCTGAAGGTGCGAATAATTCACAGAAACGCAGCTACCGTCAGCAGAAGTCATCAGATTGTGAGCTTCACGCGGCAAAGTAAGAAAGCGTACTCGTGACTGCAACTCACTACGTATGTTCGTAAGATAATTATTAACCCAAGAGGGTGCATGAATTGTAGATCGGATTGCAGAACTATTATAATCACGTATATGTATGAGTGCTTCTTCACTCCAAGGTAAGAAATGATAGTTTGTTCTATTGTTCGAGAAATCTCTCTTGGGTGCAGAAATAACAACTAGAATGCCCCCATTTTCCCCTATATGCCTAACAATGAGTTTTATTTGTTCAACAGTTTCTACATCATGAATTTCGTTCAGGTTGAGAATGACTGCATCCCCTAGTTCGATTTCAAGCGTTTTTTTTGTAATTCTCGGATACCAGCTAAACCTACAGTTTGGGTTGAATTTTGGTTGATTACCAAAACCGATTATGTGAAGATGTGACATTTTGTTAACTCCCAATTACATGCTACTGGTGAAAGCATTAATTCAGATTGATTGGAAACGCCTAAAGAGTTTTACCAAAAACAAAACTAGACTTTTGGTAAATGAAACTTTCCAGAGTTAGCTCATGCAAACCTTTAGGATTAATCACCTAAGCACCAGAAGCCTTCTTTCTGGTAGACCGAAGTTTTCGTGAATGGCGAGCTTTTTTCCATACATAGTAAAATACGACTAACCCAATGATTATGCTCTCTGAAGCTATCAAGTACCAAGGCATTCGAATCAACACCCCTATTGAAGCTGAGAAGAATAGAGGCAGTGTCATAGTGACCAGCAATAACCCATCTGTGAAAGTGTCCGATACTGCCATTTTCTCAGCAGTTTCATTGAGACCCATACCGAAAGCTGCTGCACTCATACCAACAATCAAGACCAAGGCATAGAAGACAAGAACTCCACTAGTTCGTTGACAGTAATCGATAGAAGTATCATTTATGAAGATGAGGAATTGTCCGGAGAGTGTAGCTATTGCAGATAATAGGATAAAAAGAATCCATAAATTACTGCCATTCCATTGAAGACATCACGAGCGTTTTTTGCTTCATTTGGATAATAATCAATTGCGATTTGCATAGGTATTCCCCCGAATATATCAATTATTTTATAGTTAAGTTAGCTTATATATGATGATTTTGAAATTAATTCTATGAAATATACCTTCAGGTAAAAGAATCTATTCTACAGTTTCGATTCTATTTTGTACACAAACCTCGTAGCCAGGAGGAATTATTTGTCCTCTTTCGAAAATTACCCATTGAGTTGTAGCTAAATCTTTTCCAAGAAGAATGAAGAAACCGTATTTATATTGAAAATTTCCTTCTCCTGTCATTGTCAAATTTTTGAGATTCTTGAAGTCTTTTGCTCTATTGGATTTGGGATAGTTATTCCATTTCTTAATTTCAAAACATAGGAAGTCATCAGGTCGATTATCAGTTCTCTTATGAACGATTATATCAATAAATCGTTTCTTGTTTACGGCCTTATCTGGTTTTTTTCCACTAAGCGGACGTGTTTTTCTCTCTCCTGTTTTAGGATCAGTGTACAGTTCAAATGAAGCGTTATAGTCACAATCAACAAAAAAATCATTGTTATTTGGGTGGAAATTATTGATACTCATTTGTAAATAATGTGCGAATCTAAAGACCAAGCACCGTTCTGCAATCCCCTTCTTCTTATTTTTTGAAAACAAAATACGATCTTTCTTTGGATTGTATAATTCAGTTAAACAGGATCTTACAAGTGCTTTGACACTCTCTAGAGATGCATCTTCGTAGTTCACGATTATCCCCCTAAAGATAATCGAATAATCTCTCCTTTATTAGTTTGTTCTACTGTGTAGCTTCGTTCAGTCTTCAAAATTTCTAGGAATTTTGTTTCTAGAATAAAAACAACGCACGTCCCAGAGGTTGCGCGCGCAAACTCTTAGGCGACTATGAACAAGGAATCCTATGTTTTACTGCATCCAGGTCCAACAAGTATTTCTACGAGATCAAAACCTGCTAATTCCTGTTTACACTCATAACATGGATCTATGTTTGATAATCTCTTATGAATTCCAGCTGTGGTTAACTCATACGTTGGAAATCGAATAACGAACTCATTACCGCATCCACGGCATTTTACTTTCCATTCCAAAATTCTTTGTCCTCCATTTCTATTTGTTACTTCAATAGTCGACCTTTGGTTTTTCTTTCAGTCTCTTCTGTAAGGGATTCAGCGAAGGCCTTGAGTTGAGCATCTGGATTTTTCGATTCTACTACTCCTCTTATTGTAATCCGATTGCCTCCAGAGGAAACATCAATTTCATCTTCAATATTGATCTTCATATCTCTAGCAATTTGCTTGATAGTTTTAGAAATTAATTTGACATCGCTTTCAGAATCTTCATTTTTCAACCACATAGTTGCAAAGAAACTAGTCATTTTCTATCCCCCTTCATTATGTTGTATTGGCGTTGCTTTAATGTCCTTCTTAAATCGCATTGATGAACCAACCATGTATGACTTGAAAGGGTAATATCTATGAGTTCCTAATCCAAGATAAATGTCAAGATTTGCATTATCCCTTTCAATCTTCTTAGACATTACTTCTATGGCTTCATCCATGTTTCTTCCTTTCGTTGAATGACGATACAACATGAAGAGTTCAATATCGAGAACCTTCATATCATGTGGTTTTTTAGTTTCACATTCATCACCACAACGGAAGCTAAATCTGACTTCAATTGGATATTTTGCATATTCCTTTTTCCAAGCAATATCTCTTGCCATTTTTGCTGCGTTCTCGTCATCTGAATCCATAAAATCCAGAAGAGTTAATTCTGATTCATCTTCTTTCTTTTCTGGATTCTTAGTAATCTCAAACTCTAAATCAACTGGCTTAATAATCCCCAAAGTTTTCTTTTCCATTCTCATTCTTGCCACTGATGGTTCTACACAAGCTTCTACATAGCCACGTCTAACACTTTTGTCTAAAATCCTATTATTTACAATAATCGGATCCTTTACCCTAGGATTCAATTCTCTACTTTCAGGTCTAGGATCCCTATACTTTCCAGAAGGTTGTATCATGTCGATGTCTGACCAAGTAAAAGTTCTAAGGCCTATAACTGAAGATAATGCGGCGTGTCTAAGTCTTCGCCATTGACAGTCTTCTGTTATTCCAACTGTACAGCTAACAATATCGCCCTCTCTTTTATCCCAGTCCGGCTGGGTTCTTCCAATTACTAATATCCGTTCAACTACCACGATTTAATCCCTCAATTTCATTCTATTTAGATATCATAAACAACTCTTCCACGTTCTTTCAATGCAAGTGCAACTCTATGACGATGGCAATGTAATGGTGAAACCTCTGTACATAGTAATGCGATTGTGCCTTTCGATTCAATCAACTCATCCAATGTATCAAGGAAGCCATCAGTCAATATTTCTTTATCATAAATATCAAAGAGTTCTTCTTTTGTGATCTCACCAGAAAAAGCTCTATCTCTTAAAGGTCGAGGAATGCCAAGCAATTCAAAATGCTTATACTCGATTTCCTCAGTTTTGAGACTTGACGATAGGTTTCCTTTGTTAAATTCAATCTTGTATTGACTATGTGGATTCTTTCTGATGTCTACCAGAATCTTAACGCCTGCGATTTTGAAAGCCTTAATCATATCCTCAACAGTCTTCTGACTGAAACCAACTGTAATCACGTCAAATCGAAGAGAATCAGTGAACTTAGAAGGATCCAGTTCAAATAGCTGTTGAAGGTTCCAGATTCTTTGTTCATGCAATTGTACCGATATGGACACTTCAAGCTTCAAAGCATGTGGTTTTACCTTTTCCTCTTCTTCGTCAACCTCAGCAAGTGTTGTCTGTTCAATGCTTAATCCCCGCTCAACCACTTCAGGAAGCACTTCCTCCATAGATGTGTGCTTTGATTCAGCAAGCTCATCAAGTTGTCTTGCAACTCTAGGCGAGAGATAGGTTTTGCCAATTTGAACTCCAGACTTCCTAGATTTAACCTGTTCTTTTATCGATTGAATATCTCTTTCTGGATACATCTTGAATCTGTCAACGATCTTCTTCGCATCCTCATGAGGAAGATCCCTCACAGCCTTAATTATTTCTATTCTCTTTTCATCTCTCTGCATCTCTTCTGGATATGCATCTACAATTTCATGGGAACGAATAGCAGTTTCCACATCTTTCAGGTGTCTAACTGGTAAAGCTCCTCGTTCTCGTTCCTCTTTTCGAGGGTATGACTTCATTGAAACATCCATTCCGTGTTGTCGAAGTTTTTGCAGAGCCTCATAAGCTATGACAGATTGAGAAACCCAGGATTTTGATTTTCCCAACCGTTTTGCAAACTCGACCTGAGTCCACGTCTTTGGGTTTATCTTCTGGAGAATCTTGTATGCTTCTACTATATCCTCCTCTCCCAAATCCCCTCGCTGGATATTTTCTGATAAGGAAACGATTAATGCTGTTTCATCATCCATATCCTTGATAATACATGGGACTTCCTTCAGGCCAATTTTCTTGGCAGCTGCAAGTCTGCGGGTTCCTGCAATTACATCATATTTATTCCCCTGAGGGCGAACAAGTAATGGCTCAAGAATCCCGACCTGCTTGATGCTATTTGCCAGCTCCGTTATATCCCCAGGTGCCTTTCGGACGTTGATTGTGCCAATCAACAGTTTCGATAGTTCGATTTCAACGACTTCACTCAATTCTGCTTTGCTCCTTATCAACCCATTAACCTTGAGCGCTTCCTTCTCTTCGTCAGTTAGAATCATATGTAAATCCATATCAAATCATCTGAACAGCTTTAGTATTTACTTTAAAACTGTGCGTTATAATGGTGATTATATGCCGCTCCTACACTGACGTTAAGAATAATTATCAAACATCTATTTTAACTTTATTATCTGTAATAATCCAAGGTTGGTTCTAAGATCTGTTGTTAATGCATCCAATACAAAATGAGTTCCCTCTGTTTTGATAAATGGGACGTCCCGCGAGTTTGCGCGCGCAAACTTTCACTCTAATATCTCATATGTCCTATGGAATAACTCTTTCTTGATAGGATACAGTTCTCCTTCTACACCTTTCATTATGTAGTCCTCATCTGCTTTCGCTATCAGTGATTCACCCTTTCGGTTCTCAAGAGTGAAGACTTCTTCTTCTCCTTCCACCTTTCTATAATGAACGATGATAGGGAGTTTTCTGCATTTCTTGAATCTCTTGTCTTCTGTCATTTTGATAACATCACCTTCACTGTACCTTCTAACTCGTCTATCCCAACTAGTACCCCATTCTGCCTTGTCTTGGCATTATCCAGCTGCAGATGCTCATTGACCACATTGCCTGCAATAGGGATCACATAGAACTGCAATCTTCGCGGGATTATGATGACAACAACTCCATCCTTCTCAGGGGATACCGTGTAATCGTACGCCCAGTCATTACGCACACTGAACTTCACCGCTATCTCCTTTCCAGACTTCAACACCACGTCTGCTGCACCCTGCCCTCCCATCTTTCGCGCGCCCAGAGTAACTAGTTGGGATGAGTGGTCGAAGGATCTATCGACTTTCAATGAGATATCCGCCTCCGCATGCTGATTTTCATACACTAGGAGTGTACCGGATACCGAATGCGGATGAAAACAATAGGTTTTGGTCATTTTCAATCTGGATCACCTTCAAATCCAGATAATGTTTGATACAAGTCACAATCTCTTCTGCAGTTTTATCATTCAACAGACTAACATGCTGTCTACACCCTCTTCAACTTCTTGACACCACGAGCTTTTTCGCGACGCGCAATACCTCTCCATTATCATTAATTTTAAGTATACTGGCAATCTTTGTGTTCTTGGCATTCATTGGTCTCATTGCTAGTTTCAAAATTCTCCAACACAACACGTCCAATTGGGCAATAATGCATGAAGAGAGCAGCAGCTCTAAGATCTGGGATACAGATCTTGAGCGGAAGCGCGCGCAGGTCAAACGGAATCTTAGAATACGCAGAGGAGCTATTGTAGGTCTTGTCGTGTGTCTACTCATTGTAATGGCATTCAGGACTGAATCTAATACAGCACTGATTATCGAAGAAACCACCTTCATCCTTTATGAAAGCCCGGAAGGGGGAGAAGCAATCACTCTAGGTGAGTGGTATATCCTATCTTGTCAGCCCTATCCTGCACAATTCGGTTTGGACAACTTTCTACGTTTTGAGGTCGATATTGAGAATTGGGGAAACGCTCCGGATAATGTTGATTTCTACTATGAGTTGATAGACATGACATCATCAGAGTTCCAAAGTTTGAATGAAACCGACCGAAGATCTCTGCTTCGTAATAAAAGTCTGGTAAGACCTGAGCGTGGAAACATGCATGGTACCTTTGCTGCCTGGCATGATGGACCATTCACATTTGTAATGAAGGCGTGTGCTTCTGAGAATGAGACTCTATCAGGAGTCCTGTACTCCTCGATTGAGATCATTCAGAGTGGACAATAGAATCCAATAAATTTCAGTAGGCGAGTTTGATTGGACCGAAGAGTAGTTGGTTGCAGTTTTGTTGGATTCGAAAGATAAATGAAGTCGTTTTCTGATGGTGTGAGGTGGGTAGGATTATGACAACGACAGAGAACATTATTTCGGTATCAAACCTCCATAAGAGTTTCGGCGAAATCAAAGCACTTGATGGACTCTCTTTGAATATAAAACCAGGAATATTCGGACTCATTGGGCCGAATGGTGCTGGGAAGACAACCTTACTGCGAATCCTCCTTGATCTAGCAAGACCGGATTCAGGAAATGCACGAATATTAGGTCTGGATACGAAGACCGAATCGCTCGAAATCCGTAGAAGGATCGGCGTCTTGCATGAGCTTCCCTCATTTCCAGCAGCAGTATCAGTCAGAAACTACCTACAGGATGTTTGTGGACTTTACAATAGTAATAGGACTCCAGAAACGCTGCTCAAACTTGTTGATCTCGAGTATGCAGCTGATAGACAGATAGGACACTTATCTGCAGGCATGCGGCAAAGAGTAGGAATCGCTCTAGCATTTGCCGGGAATCCAGAAATTGTATTTCTAGATGAACCAACAGCCAATCTTGACGTTGAGAGTAGAGAACAAATATTAGACTTGATTTTTGAGCTGCATCAGAAGTCAGGTGTTTCTTTTGTTCTGATCTCACACATCTTGTCAGAATTGGAACGAGCATGTACTCATGTTGCATTCATGCAATCAGGCCGGATAATTGAAAGTGGA
>SDBU01010833.1_pt1 | contig 10070 bp, 9 predicted proteins | sample 2277071 | NCBI WGS metagenome assembly SDBU01 (sample SAMN10397929, study PRJNA504765) | marine sediment metagenome | isolation source: marine sediment core GS08_GC12, 126 cmbsf | place: Arctic Ocean: Gakkel Ridge, Loki's castle | collected 2008 | reverse complement strand
GAGAACTAATTCCATTTCGGGATATTTTTCTTTGAATTGTTGAACTGTTCCTTTAAATCCTGCGCCACGTGCTTCACTCAAAGTCATTTTGCCGTTAAATCCTCGTTTCTCTTTTTTATTCTCAGCAATTTTTATTGGCTGTTTTGCCATCTCAACTATCTTCGGATATTGTTCCTTCCATGAATTAAAATCGGCTTTGAATCCAGCACTGACAGATTCCCTAAAATAGCCTCGGATTCTTTGATTGATTTTTTCTTCGGTCAATTTTTCAACCCGTATTTCTTCCTTGTCTTCTTTAAGTCCCATAGCTTCTCTGAGACTCCCACAATTTTTTAGCCAATCTTTTTGCTCACCTTTAAATCCTGAATCTAAAGCACTCAGATAAGATTCTTGTTCCAACTTATTAATAGCCTTTTCAAGTTCCTTATCTCTGTCCTTATTTTTGCTTTTGATTTCGTCTGAGAAATCCAATGATTCAAAGACATTAGATTTGTCAAAAGTGGCTGTTGGTTCTGAAGGATTTGTCACAATATCAATTCCCAATAATTTGTAATCTGATTCAACTCTCCCATCTTTAGAAACTGTCCCAGCACCACGTGCTGAAATTCCCAATTGACCGCCAGCCTTGATGATTTCAATAACGTTTTTGCCTTTTGATGTGGGCAATATTTTAGCGGTCATCCAGCCTTTTCCTGATTCGTCTATCTCAAGCTTTGTGATGAGATGTGAGGCATTGCCCAAAGTTGTGAAAGCACCTGAAGGGTGGTCAGCACTTCCTATTGCCGATCCTTGAGCAACTCTTTTCTGAGTTTCAGCAACTTCCCTTTGCAAAAGAGATAAAGGGTATAGTCGGCCGTTCTTATTTTTTCTGTCCGCTTGTATCCATGGCGCAAGAATGTATAAACTGCCATCTTTTGCTTTTCCTTCACTAACGATTTGAATCTCTGGTTCTATAATTTCTATTAATTTTCTTATCATTTTTCTTTCCTTAATTTATTCTTCAAGAGACACCTTTCTGGTGTCTCTATTTTTTGCTTGACGAGGAGGTTTCCGAGTAGATTATGAACAAAAGACAGGAGTCCTCCTCGTCACAGACATACGAAGATTAATGAATTTAGAAGTTGCTGGGGGGAACGTAGATCCCCAGCATATTCTTTTACTCATTTTCCCTCCTAATTTCTTTCACTCGCTGTTCATACAATTCAATAATTTTATCTATTCTTAATCCAGAATCTTCTGATGATTCAGGATTCCCTTTAAGCTTCTTTAATACTTTCTCAAAATCTTCCCCATGCCTTTTCACATAATAATAAATCACACATTTTCTGAGGAGCTTTCGGCTAGGCAAAATTATCCTTCTTGCCTTTCTCTCATTACCTTCATTTTTCAGAATCAATTTCATCATTTTCTCTTCATCCAAAACCTCTGCCAACAAATGAAGATTTAATCCTTGAGGAAAAATTAGGTCACCGTATTTCATTGTCACCTTAATATTAATCCTAATTTTTTTTTAAAAAGGGGGATTCTTAATCTTTTTTTTAGATAGTTTCTCCAACCCCTGTAAGCTTTCCTAGGCCAGATACTACGTTCTACCCTGAGAAAAGTTGCCAGAGCGCCTCTGGAGGCGTTTCTCAAATGGGGAAAATATTCTTGCTGACTCTTCAGGTGGGGATGCCTTTTTTTGCTTAAAGGATTGGGACTCTAAGAGACAATGTCCAGTCTTTTCTAAACTGGCTCAAAATTAACTTACTCTAAAGGCAACAATTTTCAGACTAGTAAATGAGTATCAAAAGTGATATTGGGTAGATGTCTATTTGCTTTTGCCTTCTTTGCTAGATAAGACCTTAAATTCAGTAATTTCTTTTGCTAGGCTGTGCATAAATTCCTGGTCGGATTCAATCCCTGCGATCTATAATTTTTATGTGTTATATCATCAATTCAGCGTGTATGACACAGTTATATTTTAAAGGCTCTATTTCTCAATCTGAGTATCAAGAATATTTCGCGTATATCTTATAGAAAAACCCACACCTTCCTTTTCTGTAAGTATGTCCTTTAAAAATATTTTTTTACTTGCAGTATATCCAGAAGGAAAATTAACACTCGTGTAAATCATTTTTTTCTTATCTCTTATCCAATATCTGAATTTGATTTCCCCTTTTCCTTCGTGTTCTCTTAAAAATCTATCGACGGTTTGGCCATCTTTATACCAATTAACTACATTCTTATTAATCCAAATATCATCCCATTTCTCGAAAAAGGGCATGTGAGCTAAGATGTTCCTAATAAGTCTAAAAAGTTCTTTTCCAATTTCAATTTCTAAAGGAGGTCTCGTCTTTTTTAGGCGTTCAAATACCCATTGTATGGGGGGGGTAATGAAGCACTTCTGCATATATTAAAAATGCATCTCTTATTTTACTTAACCTATACCAACCATCATTCTTCCAGAAAGAATCTGAGTCAATTTCCTCATAAATTTCATAAAAACGATTGTATGCTAAAGTTAAGAATTCTCTTTCTGCTTCATTGGGCCTTAATTCTTTTTTGTTTTCCTTTTTATTCATACGTCGATTTCAAATATATAAATATTACAAACTCAAATAATTCTTAAATTCCTCAAAGTTGAATACTTTTTTATTATACACTCTTAACTCATTAAGTTCTTTTAAGAATAGATAAAATGAACTGTCCCGAATTACAAACATATCTGCCCAATATAAATAAATGCATTGTTCTAAGTCAAAACCGACTGGATTTTTTCTCTTTCCATAATCTTGTGGGCGAATACCTCGACAGTAGAAAATATATAAATAAGAATCTAAAAAATATTTCCATGGAGTGTAAGGTGATTTAATTAAGCTTACTATTTCATCTAGCTTTAATTTTAGGTCAAAATTAAGAGCAGCGCATACCTCTTTAATGAAATTAATCCAAAATTGTAGAATCATTCTTTCATCATCAATAGAGTCAAAAAAAGATTTTGGATTATCTCTTTTAATTTTGTCAGAGTTCTTTTCAACAAATTCTCTGGCCCCTTTAATGTATTCATCAAGTTCTATTCCTACTATAGCTTTTAGCTCTTTACATATCTCTTCAGTTTCCCTGTCAATTTTTATTGGATAATTAGCTTGAATTTCGTTTTTATTTTGTTGCAATGCTGAAATAGCATCTCTTAGTAAATCAGGAGGAGCTTTTAAAGGAAAAAAATCGTTCCTTATTTCATTATACAAATCTAGAAGCATCTTCTTACGCTTTTCATCACTTGTTAATAAGATTTCACATAGATTTACAATGCTAGGAATTGTTGTCATTTTCCTTTGGTTTATTTCATGTATGATTATTTGTTTCTTAGAGTCATCTAAAATTTGATTGTATATGCTTGTGTCAAAATAAAGGTTCATTTTTATTTCTCTCTTGCTGAGAATTTATCTTTCTTTTAATCGCCTTAATTTATATAAGAGATTAATACGCTCTGCTGTCTTTTTCAGCTTCGGGAAGCCAGGGCTTTAGGGGATTTGGCTTTCAGTTGGCTCTTCAATCTCTTAATAGTTAAATAATTTAGCTTTTGTATATATTGGACGTTAAATTAGTAATTTTAATCAAGATCATAAATTTCCCTTCGCTTTTTAAAAGCTTGTTCGCTTCCCTCAAGTATATTACACGTAATTTTTTTCGTTTTTCTTTTATCAATTGAGCCTCTATCAATTATTGATCCCTTATCTCTTGTGCTTTTTAAAGGGATAATTAGCTCAGCATCACCCAAAACTGCAATATTAGCATTATGAGTAACTACAATTACTTGCCTGTACTCTTTGATTCTCTTTAGATTTTTTACGATAGTTTTATAAATAAACTCACTATCCAAATTATCCTCAGGCTGGTCAATGATTAAAGGATATCTGCTTTTAGAAGTTAATATAATTGATAACAACACTGATTGCTGTTGGCCTAAAGAAAGTTTTGTAAAATCTCGTATTATTGTCTTTTCAGGTTTTCCCGATTCTTTAAAAAATTTTGTAACAATTATTCTGGGATAATCTTCGAAGATTATATTCTCTAAATGGGATTTTATTTCTCTTTTATTAAAGGCTTCAAAAATATTTTTGATATCGCTTGGCGTAAAGATTTTACTATTATAATTGTCTCTTAAAGTTTTAAGACCAGTTATATTTCCTGAATTGATTTCGTCTAAAAATTCCATAGGAGATATATTTTCTGCAATAATTTTGGCCTTGGGCACTTGAGAGGTTCTCCATCCCATTTTTTCCTTTAGGAGCTCTTGGAATTCTTGTGAAAGTTTACCCTCTTTGAACTTAATACTTATCTGATAATCAATAATAATTTTATTTAAAACCTTATTGATATTTTTTGCCCAAGCATTCCTTATTTGAAAAATTTTATTTTTTAGTTCCCTTCTTTTTTGTACTAATTTATTTTTTTCTTTTAATGCATCATCTAGCTGTTTTTTCTTTCTATAAAGCTTTTCAAGTTTGATTTTATAACGTTCGGAATCTTGCGTTACTTTTCTAATAAATGCCATATCCAGTGGAATACCCTTTACCTCTAATTCTTTTCTTTTCTCGTCGATTTTCCTTAAGATTTCTTGCTCTTTATCTTGCCAATCCTTTAATAGGCCTTTTAATTTTTCTATTAGAATTTTTGTTTTTTGGTCTAGTTTATTAGATATATTTTCAATATCTGCGAAAAAAGTATCTAGTATTTCTTTAATTTTCTTAACTTGTTCTTCACCAATTAGAAGAGTGGACTCATCCAATTCAACTACTTTTTCATAAATAGTTTTATCAGAAAAGCTATTTCTAATATTTTCAATTAGGGATTCAAGATCTTTTTTTAAATTCTCTCGAAATTCTCTTCCTCTAACTAGGTTCTCTTGGTATATCACTATATCGCGCACTTTTTTTTCTTTTAGAATTTCTATTTTGTCATCAATATTTTTTTTAAGTCTTTTAAAATTAGAAATCGTATTTACCTCAATTAGTAATTCTGTTATTACTGTTTGATTTTCGAAGAGATTTTGTCGAACCTCTTCTTCTTCAAATTTAAAATCATCTAATTCAATAAACTCATCAAAGAAAGATAACAAAATTGTAGGATCTTTATCACAATTCTGAATTTTCGTAGCAGTATCACCTTGACCATAGCTTTCAATTGGGATACTTATTATTCCATCAATTGTATCTGTAATATTTATAACTTCGTCAGGCCTTTCTCTTAGAAATGTTTGTTCTCTGCCAGTTTCATCTTGAAATATAAGATTTATTTTATCTGGCCAAACTTCGCTATCAACTAATTCAGAATTTGAAGTATTACCAGAGGCTACTCTTAAGGATTCTAACAAAGTAGACTTTCCTGTGCCTCTTCCTCCTATAATACAAGTCAAATTTTTACTAAGTCTTACAGCTTGACCACTTAAAAAACCTCCCTCAACCTTTATTCCCACAAAGTGGGGAATATTATTTGGAATTAATTCTTCAATTCTTATCCTTGAAACTGGATCTAAAAAAGCTATTTTGAAAGATTCAAAAGAGAGCTCATCCATTTTGATTCTTGTTAACTTTTTATTTCCTGTAGCATTAATTCCTAACTTTTTTAAACTATGAGCATCAGAAGACATCACCTTGGCTAATTCATAATCTTCTTCTTTTTTTAAAAATTTTTTTCTTGATTTAAATAATCCTTTTCTTTCTGTTTTATCATCATTGCCTGAAAACCAATTAATACTTTCATGACTAGAAATTTCTAATCCTAATAAACTTTTATGTTTAATAATTCCTTCTTTTGCAGGACCATATTTAGGAATACTTTTTTCAATTCCTGAACCCAATTCAATATGAGCTGCAATTCCAAATCCAGAATATTTCTCAGCAATATCTAAACATTTAACAATACCTTGAACACAAATTTTGTTATCAGGAGAGAATTCTAACTTACCGAAAAAGCTATTTAAATCCTTGAATGAAGAAAAATATAATAATAATGAACCTTGAATAGTAGCAATCTCAACACCCGGGATAACTAATATTTGTTTGGTGTGGGCATAATCTATCGCTTCTTCAACATTTCCTATCGAATTGTGGTCAGTAATGCTGATTATCTGCAAATTCTCAGTAATTGCTGTTTCTATTATATTTTTAGGAGTCATACTTTTATCTAAAACATCATCTGATCCCTTTATTCCATATGAATGAATATGTAAATCTGCTCTCCTAAATATCGCACCTTTTCCAAATTGATTTATTTCTTCGATTAATGTCATGATTTACTCCTATTTCTCAATAAGGACAGACAAAATAAAAGCAACCTTATACCCTCATATTTCTGGCTTCTTCCACTGAGCTTTGCTTCACTATTCTACACGATTGGTTTATAAGTGAGCAAGAACAACCTTTCATGCCTATCTTTCTGATAATCTTAGGAAATCTGAAGTATTATCAGACGATTTTTTTTATTTCATATGAGAAAAAAATCATGCCATAACATTATGTAAAATAATGCTGTGCGCTCTTATTCCCTTGGGCAACGCCTTGTTATTATTATGCCTATTTTAATAACTCCTGAAGTCCTGCCAGTCAAGCCCTCTCCGAAAACCACACAAAATCCGCTATTTTTCAGGGTGCAAAGCTTCTCTTGAGAAAAAAGGCTTGCAGAGCGTTGCAGAAACGTTTTCCGTGGTTGGGGTAGGCTATCCTACGAGGGACTATTGGTCGAGACGTTGGAATAACGTCCCAAATAGGCTGTAAGGGGTGATATGGCCTTTATCCCCGAAGGGGGGAGGCTACCCGTCTTGAGCGGATAGCCTCTTTTTGACCGTTATTGAGCTTGAGATTCTGCTTGGTGTTTCCGTCTTATCTCGTCAACCTTTTTCTTCACATCTTCAGGAGTATCTTTTTTATTAAGCTCTTCCAGCTTTTGAATCTCCTCTTCCGATAAGTCTTTGGGCCACCCCCACTGAGGATGACGAGCTGTGTACTTCTCAAACCACTTTTTGCTCAGCCTTTCCTTTCTGGCCTCTTCTTTTTTTTCCCACTCTTCCTTTTCCTGTTCGGATTTGTAGATGATTTCCATGGCTGAAAGTCTCAGATAACTTCCTCGGTCTCCATATTCGCTTTTAGCTAGCTGGATACGCATCCCTCTACCGTTCTCTTTATCTCGGCAGAGCATGATGAAAGAATCGGATTTTACATGAACCTCTTCCACCGTCATCCCAACGAGCCCACCAATACGATCCTGAAAGAGAAAATTGGTCTTCAATATTTCTGTTCGGTCATAATAGTACTGTTCAGGATTTGAAACTTTACGTTTATACATTTTTACCTCCATCTAAAATATTTTGGAGGAAAAGTTTGACAAGAAAAATCTTGGCGGATAAAATAAAAATGCCCTCAGTACTCAATGAAGTTGTAACTATTAAGTTCGGGGCAAGGCGGGACGGCGATCCCGCCTTTTTTCGCAAGTTCTTCATATCTTCTTTTACCTCTACTCACAATATAAGCGCAAATTCTGCTAAAATCCATGTCCTAAGTTTTCCAATGTCTGGACATCATTTTCAATATTTTATCCCTATCTCGAATAATTTTATCAATAGTGTCAGGACTTTTATGAATCAACTCAGAAAAAATCAATTTAACAAGGTCTTTAGGAGAAACACCTCGTTGTTTTACAAATGAAATGAAATCTATTCCCGTTTTTTCTTCTTCTTTCTTGGCAATTTCAAGCAGGATATCAAACCAACAGATACTTCTCCCCACCCCTTCTTTTTGTTTTTTCCTCCACTTATCTATGATTTCTTTGCTTATTTTTTGATTGTCTCTATATTTACTTTTCTTTTTTGTAATATCTTTCTTTATCTCTCTTATTTTTCTTAAAATATATGGATAATAAAGCGCTACTATGTATCTATTTTCAAAATAAGAATATGGAATATATCCAAAAACACTTTTTCTGTGCTCTTTAAGTGCCGTTATTGAATTTTCAATATTTTGAAAATCTTTTTCGTCAAACCACTCTTGGATTTTATCCAATATAGCATTAAGCCTTAAAATATACGGACCTTCCTTTTTTAAAAGTTCAAAAATAATACCCTCATTTTTGGACACTTTCTGTTCAAGAGACTCTCCATCTTCATAGTGAATCTTAACTTCGAATTCAAGTTTCCTCAGGAAATCATCTAAATTTTTAATAAATTTTTCCTTAAATAAGTCTTCATATTTTTTATCTTGGAGCATTTTATTTATTTTTATATGATTATCGTATTCTTCTTTACTCATGCCATCTTCTTCATAATGAGCATAATCATAAACATAGTCAGGGCCGACTAATAAATATGGATAGAAGTATTCTCTAGGATCTAATTTGAACTCCAAATGATAATCTCTTTCATCTACAATAATTTTTAATGTTTGCTTATTTTTGGGATTGAATCTTTTTGAAGTACTCATCTTTATCCCTCCTATCATTTAATCAATATTTGCCCTAACTGTGCCAAGCGAGAAATATCCATTCATAACCAAAATCAAGGGGAGGTGGTGTGTATGAAAGAGAAATTTTGCTGTTCATGCACAAATTTCTCTTCTATCTAGGTGGAACTGATATCATAAAATATTTAAAAACACTTATCATTGAAGATGTTATTAGTATCAAAATTACTATAAGAATTATTAATCCTAGATAGTTTTTTGAAAGGCATACTGTAAAGGGAAGAGAGAAAATTGATATCATAAATGTCAGAAGTATTGAAATCATAGGAATGCTTGCAATAACACGTATATAGTTCCTCGTTTCCATATGAGACTTTATTATCAGAGTATCAACATCTAAATTATTATAAATTACATGAGGATCTGCGGCCTCCTTTTCCTTTAGCTTTTCTTTTGCTTTATCAACAATTATAGAATCATCCCAGCAATCAGGATCAGTTTCACCGAAAAAACGAATCCAACCATGAGATTTAAACCTGCTCTTTAAAACATCTATCAAATTTCTCAATCTATTTTGAATATCTTGATAACGAAATACTGCAAACATTCCTACAATTGCAAATATAGCAGCCATCGATTGCGAAGTTGCGGCAAATAGCCAGAAAAGCATTTTCTCTTCAATCATTAAATGACCAGTAAAATAGAGTAAAGGCAAAAAAATTAGTATAATTGCCGACACAATAATAAAAGCCCTCTTACATACCTTATCTTTTACATATGGTTTAATGCCTTCTTTAAATTTGGATTCTTTCTTCTCCTCTTCTCTGCTCATTATTTCCTCCTTTTTGCTAACATTAAGACATCCTATGTAACTTTTCCAATTGATTTGTTTTGAATTTTGGCTTCAAGTAAATGATTATAAGCCACAGTTCTCTCAAATTGATATTTTTTATCAGGTATTCCTACTTGGTAATAAGTTATTGATATTTCCACTTCATAATTCGCCTCACCTTTAGCTATTTTCTTTGCTAGTTCGCCCTTAATTGGAGGCAGACGATTGACAACATTACTATCAGGATAGATAATTTGCTGTTCTTTAAGTGGCGAACTTGTTCTTGGAGCTTGCCCTGAAACAGTTTCTTCAAATTTTGGATCTTCTATGATTGCAGGACTTTGACCAGAATTTTTAAGCACTACTTCTATATAAAATTCAGAAAGATTTTCAATCGAAGCTGACTTGCCTTGGGGATATACATTAGTAACATCGAATCCATGAGCAAAAACATATGGACGCAATCGAGCTTCCAAATCTTTCTTGGAAAGTCCAAATGCCCGAAAAGATACATATAGAGCAATAATGATTCCTACTGATTGGAGAACCTGAAAAACAATCTGAATAATCCCTTGATACTGGCTTAAACATCCCATCTCAACCTCCTTTTTCTTGTCGTCAGTATAGCATATTTCATCTGTTGCGTCAGAGTGCTATTTTCTTCCCCTGCTGGTGCTTCTTTGGCCATGAAGGCTACTGCTTTTGTAAATGTCAAGTACTTTTCCCACTTGTTCGGTAAGGACATTTCCCATTAGTTCGGTAAGGACATTTCCCACCGCTTTGGTAAGCGGATTTCCCAT
>SDBU01010832.1_pt1 | contig 10072 bp, 8 predicted proteins | sample 2277071 | NCBI WGS metagenome assembly SDBU01 (sample SAMN10397929, study PRJNA504765) | marine sediment metagenome | isolation source: marine sediment core GS08_GC12, 126 cmbsf | place: Arctic Ocean: Gakkel Ridge, Loki's castle | collected 2008 | reverse complement strand
GGCTCGATTCCTTGGGCGGTGCGGTGCAAGAGGCCGTCGTTGATAAGCGAGCAGTGGCTTTGGTCAGTCACAGGCCCACCCCGAAACTAGCGAGACGATACGGGAAGCTCAGGGACTTGCTGGCAAAGCACGCGACGCACTCTCCCCTGCATATCCCGATCGTTATCAACAAGGCCAAATCCCTCGGTCGCGAGTACACGGAGCGCAGTCGTTCGTTCCTCTACGCTGCCTTGGGGGCGACCGTCGCCCAGATGTTCGGTCTATCCCGGATCAGGTTCTACGAGAACGGCGTGGTCAGCTTCAACCTACCTATGTCCGCTCAGGTGGTGGGTGCGAGGGCTACGCGGACGACGCATCCCCAAGTTACCAATGGCTTCGCTAAGCTCATCTCGATCATGACCGGCAAGCCTTTCACAGTCGAGAACCCATTCCTGTGGAAGACCAAGATGGAGGTTCTCAGAGTGATCGCCGACGCTGGCTGCGCCGACATGATCGAATCCGCCACAAGCTGCTCGCATGTTTGGGAGATGACGAAACGGTGGCCTCACTGTGGCACCTGTTCTCAGTGCATCGACCGCCGTTTTGCTGTCTTGGCGGCTGGGCTGGAAAACGACGATCCCGTAGAGAAGTACAAGGTCGATTTCCTTGTCGGAGAGGTCCCTGAGAAAGGGCAGGGCAAGCCCCGGACGACGCTGGCCGCCTTCGTGGAGATGGCCAACGATGTCGCAGACATGTCTGCACTGGACTTCTTCAGTCGATACGGAGAAGCAAGTCGCGTCCTGCGGCACCTGGATGGTTCGGCGGACTCGACCGCACTGCGGCTGTTCGAACTGCACCAGCGACACGCCAGATACGTCACCAAGGTCGTTGACGACGCGATTGTGAAGAACCGCAGCGCGATCAGGAGAAGACAACTGCCCGACAGCTGTTTGCTCAGATTAGTGTGTGACACGTCTCTCCCTGGCGCGGCCGCTGCCGCCCCGTCACAACAGCCACAGCCTGACGATCAGCCGGAGAACTACATCCGAACGCGTGGCGAGTATTGGACACTCAGGTTTGCCGAAGGCGAGGAGAAGATATACAAGCCCGACATCGGTTTCGCTTACCTCCAGATTCTGCTGACCAACCCCGGCGTGTCCTTTTCGGCGGCAGAACTGGTTTGCAGCGTGATGAAGGAACCTGAGAAGTACCCCATGGGTGATGCCGGGGACATGACGGACAAGCAGGCTCTCTCCATGTACCGGGCACGCTATGCCGAACTGCGGGAGGAACTGGGGCGTGCGAAGACGAACAACGATCTCGCTACTCAAGAGAGGGTCCAGCACGAGATCGACTGGTTGGTCCAGGAGGTGAACAGCTCAACGGGGCTCGGAGGTTACATCCGCAAGGCGAAGGACGACCGCAATCGCGTCCGAAACAGAGCGTGCAACAGAATCCGTGCGGCGCTCAAGAAGATCGCGGAATACGACAAGCCCCTCGCGGCCCACCTCAAATCGCCTGCGATAAGACTCGGCTATGACCCGTGTTACGATCCTCGCCCACCCGTCCAATGGGACGCCTGACCTGCCGATTTTCCCCATGGTCTGACATGCTACGCGATTTGTAGCATCTGCTACGCCGATTGTCGCGCCGAAGGGGGCAAAGGCGCGGCCCGGCGAGCAACGGACCACAGGCGCTGAAAAGCGTCTCATAAGCCCTCGAGAGGAGCCTTTCGCCGGGCCCGCCTCTCGAGGGTTCCTTTGTGCTGCTATGGCACAGGAAGGAGGCCCGGTATGGCCAGCGTAGTGACCAAGGCCGCCCTCTCGCCTGCGAGGGCTCGCCTGGTGGAAGTGATGCAGCGGCTGAACTTCGGCCGCGTTGAGCAGCTCGTCATCCGCGAGGGCGAGCCGGTTCTCGACCCGCCGCCCCGTGTCGTGCGCGAGGTGAAGTTCTGCGCCGAGAACGGCCCGCACCCTGAAGCGGGCAAGGACGCCTTCACCCTCAAGGCGCAGGTTTGCGAGCTCTTCGCCCAGATGGAAGCCATGGGCAACGGGGTCATCGGTTGCATCGAGATCAAGCACGGCCTTCCGTTTCGGATGATCGTCGAGGAGGAGACTGCCTGAGAACGGGGGTCGGCTCCCCATCGGTAATCGAACCTTTCAGAACCTGACAACTAACCGGCCACGAAGTGGAGGCGTTGTGGGTGCCGCTGACGCGGCAAGCCTGCAACGCCTCCTTCTCGTTGGCTCGCTGCTTCGGTCGGCACCCACGCACCGCCTCCCCGGCCAAGGGAGGCATAAATGCAGGTCAACCAGAAGCAGCAGATCAGCAATTACGCGGCGGAGTTCATGCGCTGCAAGGCCCGTCAGCTCGTCGGCAACGCGGGATTCACTTGGGACGACGTTAAGGACCTCGAACAGGAGATGACGCTCGACCTCCTCTCGCGCCTGCCGAAGTTCGATCCGGACAGGGCCGCGCACACCACCTTTGTCGCCCGCATCATCGAGCGAAAGATGAGCAAGCTGTTCCGTGATCGCAAGCGGGAGAGGCGTGACTACCGGCGCGAGTCTGGCTCCCTCAATGACCCCATTGCCGATGGCGAGGGCGAGACCACGGAGCGGGCATACACCATCGGCCAGGACGAGGTGGATATCCGCGCGGGGCGGCGGAACCGTACGCGCGAGGAAGAAGCGCAGCTTCGCTTCGACGTCTCACTCGTCCTCTCAGGATTGCCGCAAGACCTGCGGGCAGTCGCCGAGCAACTGATGGCGGAAACGATCACCGAAGCCGCCAAGAGCCTCGGTATGCCTCGCAGCACGCTCTATGGAGTCATCGGTCGGCTGAAGTCCGTGTTCGAGGATGCGGGACTTCGGGACTACCTGTGAATCCCTCCGACGGATTGGCCGCGCGCGGGGTAAGTTAAGCAGAGGACAGTCACGATTGTCACGGAAGGACAACCGACATGGGCGCAGGAATCTATCGCTACCAGTTCACCGAAGGCGTCGCGATGCAGGACGTCGAGGAGTCACTGGACCTGGCCATCCTGGCCGCGGATCGCCGAACTCGAGGCGTCGGCAGAGCCACCTCCCGATCTGGACCAACTCGCTGACGACCTTCTCGGCTACATGGGAAACTTCGAGGAGGTCGTCGCGGAGGGCACCGTGGACGAGAAACGCCGCTTCGTCCGGGCCTTCGTCCAGCGCATCGAGATCGGGCCTGCCACGCAGCAAACGCGGTTGCTCCTACGGGGCCTGCCAACCGCCATCAGCTAGTGCCTTCGCTGGAACGACCGCTCATCGGCAGACCATGGGCGGCGGCTTCTCCGGCAGGCGGGAAGGGCCCTGGTCGGCACAGCCCAGCCAAGGCTATGGGGTCCGGGTCTTCTTCTCAAAAGCCCCCAGGAGGACCTAGCGTGCCTCTCCCTCTTGGGCTGGCAGGCAGCTCAGCACAGGACGTTCGCGGTGCAACTCACGGCGGAGTACCGCGTGCGCACCGGGGGCCTCAGCCACACCGTGGACGAGTAGAAGCTCCGCGCCGTCAAGCCAGACAGCTGCTGGTTCGGCGGGATAGTTGGCTGCGGCGCAGCCGCGTCTATGCGGGGTGTCGAGCGCATCGGTTCCGCCGTCCAGTCACAGCCCGAACAGAGGCGTCTCAAGCTGTCTGAGCTCCAGCGGCAGAAGGGATGACGTGCGAGCGGGGGGCCGGGAACAGGACCTAGCTGCCAAACATCCCAACGGTGCGCGTGACGACACCCACGGGCGGCTCCGGAGCAGCCCCACCAGGCCTATCGCAACATGGGCAAGCGGCCCATTGACGCCGTCAAGGCCTTGGGCCATACTGTCCGCAAGGGAGCTTAACGATACACCAAGAAAGGAGACCAAGCGATGGATGATAGGGAAAGGCTTAAGCTAGACTACGAACAGACCATAGTATACTTCCACGCGACTGCAGACGTGCGGTTCAGACTGCTGGCCTTCGTCGCTGCCGGCACGGCCACGGCCATAGGTCTCTTGGGTGACATCTCAGATCCATGTCAAGTCGCCGCGGTCGGCTTACTTGGTCTGTTGCTGACTGTTGGCATCTTGTTCTATGACCAGCGGAACACCCAGATATACAACGCCATGCAGATCCGAGCCAAGTGCCTTGAGATACTTCTTGGCTTTGCCCCGGTGAACAATTTGAAGCCTGACGACAATCCAAAGGCGAACTGGCGATGCGGCGGGGCTTTCTTGGATCGCCCCAGTCGCGGGCTGAGGTTCCTTGGGCGATTTCTCATGTGGCATGACCGTGGCCTCGCTCTAGTGTACGGGGCCGCACTGGGTGGCTGGAGCTATCTCCTATTGGGCGCGGTAATGCGCCTCGCCGGGCTAGCCGAGAAGTTGGCGGGCCTTGTGGCGCTTGGAATAGCATCTCTCGTGATGATAGGAAGCTTCTTGCACCTAGAGTCGTTCGACGAGGCGACCGACGAGCTGGACGCATTTCCAGATGACATCAGGGGGCGACTCTTGGACGGCTGAACAGCGATTGGGAGCGCAATAGCTCTGAGAACCACAGGACGTTCATGGGAGTGAACCGAACGATGAGCCAGGCAGAGGACATACACCAAGGCCGAGTAGCCTTTGGCGATGACCGTGGCACCCTCTGGACCCCGTACAAGACGGGTGATGAGTCTTTGCCGTTCCACGACTTATCCGGGCGGTTGGCTCGGCGGGAACTCCCCCACTTCGTAAGGCGAAAACCATTCGTCTGGTTGGTTGATGATGAGCTTCGGAATCGCCAGTGGTTTCGCGACGCTCATAGAGACCACTTTGCGGTAGTGACGTTTAGTAACCGCTCCTTCTTCATCAAGGCTTTTGACAAGGGGCTACCGTGCGACGCGGTCGTGACGGATGTCTTCTTTCCAAAGGAACCGGTTGCCGACAACGATGCCGGCAACCAGCTCCTCCAGATCTATGATGACATTGAAACGACACCCACGGGTAAGCTGCACAATGTGTGGCGACAACACGTCGCCAAATGGCGGCTTGACGGATTCGATATTCTGCGCGACGTTCGTCATGCCGCGCAGAAGTCGCGGCGATCAATCCCTGTATTCCTGTACTCGCGTAAGGCACTCCTTCTGCTGGCGGTCGAGGAACTCGACGGAACGCCCCCTGTTCCAATTGGCTATTCCTACTGGCTTGTCGAGAAACCAAACCCTGCGAAGGTTAGCGACCCAGGCAAACCGATGCGCGCGCAGCGCGACCGAATCGTGTCAGCACTCCGCGCTCGTCAGACGGCCGCGCCGTTGTGGGCGAGAGCACTCAGTTTGATCGGAATCCGGGTGGGTTGCCTCACCTTGAGTCTTGCTCCGTTGATCCAGGAACTCACGCGAGCCGACACGACCATGCGCGAACCCTAGCAACTGTTCAACAGGAGGGAGCACCTTCTGAGCGGTTCGCGCTCGCGAACGAAGCCCAAGACACTCAGTCCAGCGCAGGTGCTCGGCCGACCGGGGGCCTCTGGCTGAGAACGTTCGTGTCGAGACTCAGGACGCACGGGAGGATTGCATCAGGAAGGGCACTATGTATGGTAAACGCGGCTTGGCACCGGACGCCACGTTCCAGCGGTTCCGAGGCGCCATCTGCGCGTCCTTTCGGTGTTCAGGCGTAGCGCGCTCGCGGGCCAGAACGAACAGGTTCCGACCGCCGCAGGCCGCGGCCCGTCCTTGCGCTGGCTCAGCGTGGGCGGCCCTTTCGGAAGGGGGAAGCAGATGTGCGGTCCTCACGCGCCCGATGGTTGGATGTTAACCCGGCCCCGCCCGGCAAGTGCGCCGTGATGCGACCAGGAGTCCCCGTCGGCCCAAGGCCCCGCCGGAGGTGTGGGGAGACTGGTGCGTGCAAGCGAGCCGCCGCTTGAGATGTGTGCACAAGGGCTCTATACTACAAAATAAACTTATGGAGCAACGACGCGTTATGCCACATCGAATCTACCGATGGAAGCGCTTTTGGTGTCCAGAAGGCACCATGCCACATGTATGGCTGGACGGATATCTAACGGATCCTGAAGACGAATATGGCAGGGTACTCAACCCTGGTCTCGTGACCCTCTCCGAGCTTCGTGACATACCCTGTGTGTGCCTTCTGGGAGAACGTGGCATCGGCAAGAGCCAGGAGCTGGCACAAGAAGAGAAGTCACTGGAGCTCGCAGGTCAAGAGGTCGACCGCATCCGACTCTGGGGATACCAGACCGACGAGCGGCTCTGCAAGAGTATTACCAAGACCCGTGCGTTCCGAGAATGCGTGAAGGGAGCCGCTCGTCTTCACCTCCTTCTGGATGGGCTAGACGAAGGGCTGATGCCGGTCGACGATTTGGCAAAGGTGCTGGTAGAGGAACTGGGCAACTATCGGGGCAACCTTGCTGGCCTTCGCCTCCGCATAACGTGTCGCACAGCACAGTGGCCAGGCTTCTTGGAGAGCGCACTGGAGGAGCTGTGGGGAAGCGAGGGAGTAGCTGTGTACCAGCTGGCGACACTCCGAAAGAAGGACGTGGAGATAGCGGCTGGCGACGAGAAGCTACCAGCGGCTGAGTTCTTGGCAGCCGTGGAGGAGCGGCAGGTAGTACCGCTTGCTGTGCGGCCCATAACGTTGCGCATGTTGCTCAAGACCTACTCGGCAGGGAAGTCTCTGCCGCAGGCTCAGGCCGCGCTTTATGAGAAAGGGTGTTTGAATCTTTGTGAGGAGTCCTATGATCGTCGCCGTGGGCCCCTGTCGGCTGCGCAGTGCCTTGCGGTTGCGGCACGCATTGGTGCTGTTACTGAATTCGCGAATAAGGCCGGAGTGGAAAAGCGTAGCGATGCGATCAACAGACCGGAACACGTGACAGTCCAAGAGCTATGCGGAGGCAGCGAATACACGGATGGCAAGTCGTTCGATGTTACGGAAGAGGGTTTGCTACAAACGCTTGACACAGGACTGTTCACCGGTGTGGACGGGGAAGCAATAGGCTGGTCCCACCAGAGTTACGGAGAGTTCCTGGCAGCGTGGTACTTGAAACAGCATGCAATTCCGTCCCGCCGAGCGGTGATGCTCGTCACGGGTGTGCGGACCGGCGATAAGAAGACGGTTCCGCAACTGCGGGGCGTGGCTGCCTGGGCGGCCATGCTGTGCCCTGGTGTGTTCGACGGGCTCTTGCGGAACGACCCGACGATCTTGCTGGAGGCCGACCTGGGCAGCCTAACAAACAGGGACAGGGAACGGGCGGTGAGTGCATTGCTCAAGGACAGCGAGAAGGGCACTGGGACTCGCGCTCTCCCGTGGTCGCCGGCCTTGCGCGGGCTTAACCACCCTGGGCTGGCGCGGCAACTTGGGCGTTATGTGACGGGGAGAGGGCCGGCAGGCGCGGAGCCGCGCCGGTTGGCCATTGCCGTCGCGGAAGGATGCGTAGTCCGGGAGATTGTGGGGGATATCCTCGCGATCGCCCGGGACGTGTCGGAGCCAGTACCCCTTCGGGTGGACGCGGCCTACGCCATCCTGCGGATCGGCGACGACGAAGCAAAGAATGGCCTTAAGCCATTGCTTTCGGCGGATCCAGAAACTGACCCTGATGGCGAGTTGCGAGGCTGCGCGCTCGGAGCGCTGTGGCCCCAGCAGCTGTGTGTAGATGAGGTCGTAGATGCTATCAGCTCTGCAAAGCGTACAGGATTGATTGGTTCCTTGCGGATGTTCCTGGAGCATGAGTTCGTCCAGCGCCTTAGGCCCAAAGACCTGCCAGCCGCGCTTCGGTGGGCGAGCAACGTGCCCGGTTACAATAGCGAGTCCGTTGAACTCGAGGACGCCGCCAATTCAGTCTTCGTTGCTGCATGGGACCACCTTGAGAACCAAGACGTTTTGGATGCGTGGGTTACAGCGGCCGACACACGACTCTCGCGGGACTACCATCTACTGGGAGGACACCACGCCGCAGAGCTCCGCAAGAAGATGCTTGCCGGCCCCGAGAGGCGGCGCAAGGTTCTTGCGGCGCTGGTATCGAAGGGATGCACTGTGGTCAGGCGGCTGCGGCGTGTTCTGCGGGGTCGGACGGCGCTCATACGGGCTGAAGATGTCCCCTGGCTGATTGGTCGTCTTGCTGCATCGACCTCAGATGGGGAGAAGGAGATCTGGGCCAAAATGATCTCTGGTGTCCTTTACTTCGAGGTCCCCCCGCGTTTGATCGACCAGGTCCTGGTGGCCTGCGCACGCGAGCCGGTGCTCAAAATGGCGTGTGCACGGCACTTCGAGGCTGTGGACTTCAAGTCACCGGATGCAATGAAGGCCAAGCAAGCGCATTACGCACAGTTCGCAGACTTGGGGAAGGCCAGAGAGGATGTAGAAGAAGGACCTCCCGAGCTAGCGGGCCAGCTTCTTGAGGACAGCCTGAAGAGGTTTGAATCAGGCGACGTCTCGGCTTGGGCGGGTGTGCTCCAAGCGCTTGGGGCTCGCCTACGAGGCGATCCTTGGGGAGGGGGAAATAGGTGGGATCCAACGCAGTGGCCTGGCTGGCAAAGCGCCAACGCGGAGGGTCGACGTAGGATCATCGGGGCAGGCTTGGAGTTCGTGCGGAGGTACCGACCGACGCCGCTCGATAGGATCAGATTGAACTCGTCGCATGTGGATGACTTGGCGGGGTACTGTGCACTACGGTTGGCGCTTCGAGAAGCCAAAACCGACCTCCAGGCACTCTCGAAGGAAACTTGGGCGAAATGGTCGCCACCGCTGGTGCGGTGGGGCTCCCTTCAGGGCGCGGCGGACCGAGAATGCCACGCTGCCCTAATTGCCGCAGCTTACAAAGGTTCGCCCGACGAGTTGATCGATTGCTTGCCCGTTCTCGTGTCGAAGGAAAACGACCAAGAGCTACCATCGGCGAATTACCTGCGGAATGTCGAACCAGTCTGGGACGACAGAATCGAGGGATGTTTGCTGGAACAGGCATACAGGCCCGAGTTGACGGGAAGCATGCTGTTGCAGTTACTGAGGCCGTTGCTCCAGCACCGGAATAGGGACGCTAAGGAGTTCGCGAAGTCCCTGATACCTCTGTCCGCTGATGTGCATGAGCCTGAGCGGGCATGTGCAGCGGCGAGAGCCTTGTTCGCGTGGGCTGACGACGCTGGCTGGGATGCTGTCTACCCGTATGTCGAGGCGGACAGAGAACGAGCCAAGCAAGTCCTGCTGCCTGAGACCTACAGCCCGGACGACCAGGGCGAAGACGTGGCAGGCCGTCTTGGTGAAGAGAGAACTGCCGGTCTATTCCTCTGGCTTTGCCAAGAGTTTCCGTATTCTGAAGGGCGTCCACGCGAGGGCGTAATTGCCGTGACTGCCGGTAGCAGGCTGGCCGACTTAAGGGATGCTTTGCTCAGAGCTTTGGTAAGCAAGGGATCGCCTGAGGCCGTTCGGCAGGTCCGGCGCACCGCCACGTCACGACCGGATCTCAAGTGGCTCAGATGGCACGTCCAAGAGGCCGAGGTGAACCTCAGGCAGAAGAGCTGGACACCTTTGGCGGCGCAGGAAGTCATCGATCTGGGGCCAGGGGCAAGGAGATGCGAAACTCGCAAAGGAGCACTACGCCTTTTCTTTATGGGCTTGGTCCTGGTCGTGGCGTTCAATGTGGGGCTGCCCAAGATGGCCGCTACAGTAGTCGCCCGAGTGAGCGAAGCCCTTATGTTCTTGGGTCTGTTGGCCCGCCTCGGATGGGTGACAATCCGCAGTGGCGAGAGGTGAGGTCAGACGTCGGAGGGTGCTTGTGATCGGCCCAGCTGCTGCAAATAAGAGAACAGGCGGCAACTGGGAAGAGCCGGCCTGCTAATCGTCTTGCGCGGCGGGATGAATGGGGGCGGGTGCTCGGTCGGACTCACGAAGTGCCACCGGACTGGGTCCCTCTATCGGTGGCGGGGCGCAAGGTCCTTCGGATCAAGGATCTGCGTCGCAAGGGTCGGACGTGCACACGCTTACGGCGCCAGCAGGCTTCAGCATGCCGACGCCGCAAGGTCTTCTTTAATGATGGTAGCGGGGGCTGGATTCGAACCAGCGACCTTCAGGTTATGAGCCTGACGAGCTTCCTGACTGCTCCACCCCGCGAT
>SDBU01010831.1_pt1 | contig 10072 bp, 11 predicted proteins | sample 2277071 | NCBI WGS metagenome assembly SDBU01 (sample SAMN10397929, study PRJNA504765) | marine sediment metagenome | isolation source: marine sediment core GS08_GC12, 126 cmbsf | place: Arctic Ocean: Gakkel Ridge, Loki's castle | collected 2008 | reverse complement strand
GTTTTTACCGGGTATTTCGGGCGCTTTTATATTATTAATTATGGGTTTGTATGAGTTTATGATTAATGTTTTGAATGATATCTCAAACAATATAAGTTATTTTTTACTATTTATCGCAGGTGCTTTATTAGGAGCTTTTAGTATTTCAAGAATTATATCATTCCTTTTTAAGAAAAACAGGTGTAGGACACTTTATGTACTTCTTGGGCTTGTAATCGGAGCTTTAAGTGTCCCCTTAAAGAAAATTCTTCAAACTGCCTCTTTTCATTTATCTTCTGTTCTTATTATGGTTTTCTGGTTCCTGTTAGGTGCATCGTTAGTGGTTCTTATAGGGAGATATCAAAAGGGCTACGAACGAAAACGGCAGATTAATGCAGCCGAAGAAGAAGCTGGAAATGATTAGGGGATAAGAAAGCACATATACTTTTTTCAGCCAGCTTTGCGAGATGCAAGCAATTATGACTGACAAAAAACAGTTCGAGGCCCTCGGTGACGGATTATTAGTACGAGCACCAGCGAAAAACAATCTGAGTTTGCTTGTGGCCGGCAAACGCCCCGACGGCTTCCACGAAATAGAGACCATAATGGCCAAGGTCAATTTCTACGACGAAATCCTCATCGAAAAGACTAATGAAGCCAGCATCGAACTTATCTGTAAAGGACCACTTCAGGCGCCCAAAGGAAAAGATAACTTAGTTTATAAAGCTGCAGATATGCTGCTTAGAAGCTATAGCCAACCCTCTAATATAAGAATCACCCTTACAAAGAACATTCCCGCAGGGGCAGGCCTGGGTTCAGCAAGCAGTGATGCAGCAGCAACCCTCATCGGCCTTAATAAATTCCTGAATCTGGGATTATCTATGGTTCAGCTTGCCGATTTTGCAGCAAAACTGGGCAGCGATGTAGCCTTCTTTTTGGACGGGCCTTTGGCGTTTTGCACGTCAAGAGGCGAAAAAATTAAAAAAATAGGGCAAGATTTTAGTTTTTCAGCCCTTTTGATTTTGCCCGATATAAGTGTCCCCACACAAAAGGTTTACGCTAATTATACGCATGAGCTGGCCCTTTATAAGCGGCTCAGCGGTCAAATAAACGGCCTTATCGAAAAAAACAGGATTGATTTAGTAACTAAAATCTGCGCAAATATGCTCGAAAAAAGCTGTTTGAGCTTATACGAACAGCTCGCTGAGTTGAAAGTGGAGTTAGAATCCTGGGGTATAAGGCCTTTGTGCCTGACGGGTAGCGGCTCAGCGATGTTTTGGGTTTTTCAGAAAAAGGACGAAAAAAAAGCTGATGAATATCGGCAGAAGCTCGAGGAAATATCGTGCAAAAGCATTATCGTGAGAAGCACGAGATGGTAAACTTTTAAGCGAGGCAAAGAAAATGGAAATCACTGAGGTTAGAGTCAAACTTATCACCAACAAGGACGACAGGCTAAAAGCTTTTTGCTCGATTACGATGGACAATGAGTTTGTAGTTCGCGACATCAAGGTTATCGAAGGTACAAACGGTTACTTTGTCGCGATGCCCTCGAGGAAGATGAGCGACCACTGCGAGAATTGCGGGGGCAAAAACCATCTCAGAGCCAAATTCTGTAACAATTGTGGGACGCAATTGGCGGACAACCGCGCCAGAAAAGATGCCCAGGGCAGAATGAAGCTGCACGCCGATATCGCCCACCCGATTAATGCTGAATGCAGAAAGAAAATCCAGGAAAAGGTTACAGCTGCATTCGAAGAAGAGTTCGAAAAATCCAAACAACCCGACTATAAGCCGGTCGAAATGGACGAGCCGGACGACGAAGTCCCTGAGATCGTCTGAAAATTAAGCCAGCCCAACTTCTGAGCCCGGCCTTTGGTTTTGCTTTTATGTGGTAAGGTCCTCAAGGACCTTATCGAGCGCGATATCTAACCGTTCACCAAGGTCGTACTGACCTTTCGTAAGACGCCTCCGAATCTCCAAAACTTTGTCCCTGCGGACCTCCGGCAGTGAAGCAATCTTTTTTAACACCTGGCCAAGAGGCGTGGTGCTGATGTTGTCGAGGATTTCCTCCATAAGCAGGTCTTCGTCGGCAGGCAGATCCCGGCCGGTAAGCTCTGCCCCGGAGCCTTGATTTTCAAAACAACCATTTACGTCAAAATCCCGCATCGTAATTACCCTGTTCCTCAAGCTGCAGGCGAAATCATCCATTTTTTCGTCCGAGAACTGACAACCACAATATGTTGTATGCCCCTCAATCCCTTGGTGGGCCCTAATATGCTCAACAACGTTGGTATCGACACAATCAGCACGAAAACTTTAAAAAACTTTCCTTTTCCCGTAACTGCTTCAAAAGTCTAACTTTATGTCTATTTCCACCCCAATAACAGGTTATCAGCGTTAAAAAGCGGCTTTTCAAGAGTCCTATTTTCGCGCAGGAACTGCCCACAAAAGTCTATCTGGGAAAGCTGGGCAATATACCATATATAGTGTTAACAGTTTTGAAATTGGGTTGATTGGGTTTGATTGGGTTTGTTTTCCCCGCGTCTGCCAAGGCGTTCATCTTAATAATCCTTTGTTAAAACTGAGCTTACGTTTATTTAAGCATTCAGCAATTTGGGTTTGTTTTGCATAATTTGTCATAATTGGTTGATTGGATCCCCGACAGTGATTCCATGGCAGATAGAGTCGAGGACAGGTTGGTTGATTGGTTCCGTCCAAGGAAGGCCGGGTCTTCGACATTGGGAACACCTCCTAATTTATGATTTACTTTTTACAGGGTGGTTCGAAAAGAACGCGACCCTCTATAATTAGGGTGAACTTGCGCATTTGGTCGAAAATTCGGGCAATTTTGGGATGGTTAAAATTTGTAAGTGCTTATGTGGAAAGAGATAAAAAAATTTTGAAAAATTCTATTTTTGTAACCACGGATTGCACAGATTATGCGGATTTTTAGAATTGACGGGAATTGCGGTTTTGGGTAGTGTATGGCGTGAAAATGAAGCGAGGAACTTACTCTTTTGAAGTTAATACCAATGGTGACCTGCTCGATATGGACGTTAATATCAACAGGCTGCGCCGCCTCTGGCTTGACCGAACTATGATCAGCGCTAACGACTTAGGTCCTGGTGATGCAGGGGACTTTGATTATGGCGCTTGGCATGTTGGATGTCACCTTGTTGCAGCAGGAGGCGTGCGGCAGGCACCAAATGGCCAGATGCTTTGGTTAGAAATATCCCACTCCGGTAGCAGCGACGAGTATTTTGCGAGCGTGACCGTGGAAGTAAGCGGAAATGTTCAAACATATCCCATAGGTTCACAGGAAGGGCAAAGGTTGCTGCAAGACTCAACGCTGCTGGGATTTATCGAGGGTAACTCAGTCGGGCATATTTCCGCGCATGGTATAAGGGATGATGAGAAAATGTTCAACGGCTGTCCCAGGCAGGAATTCGACCGTCCCACCACAGATAAAACCAGCGACGGAGGAAAAGTTTGGGAGCACTGGTGTACCCTTCGGGACATTCGTCAAACGGCCCGCGTGGGGACCTCGGTCCTTCGTGCTTATGTTGCTCTCACTGCTGCTTTGGGAGACCGATTTGCTCCAACGGTGGCACGTGGACGACGGGAATATAAACACCCGAAACAGTTGTGTGCACTCATCAAGGCTGGCTTTACATCGCTTGACGCGGCTACGTGGAGTACGACACCCTTTGAAATACCCCCTCAAGCAGAGCTTCTCTTACTCGAGGCGAAGTCGAGTAGCTCACTTGCGGCCGCCAAGATCCTCCCGTGGGCTGGTCCGCCACGTTACTATATGTTCAAACGGAGAATCAGCAACTGGAATTCGGCTGAAGCAGTGATAAAGGCTTGGCGAGAATTCAGTCCAACAGATGTATGAGGATTATAACGACTTTTTTACGGGTTGTTTATTGGTTTTTTGGGATTTTTGAAAAGCCGTCTTAGGTTTATGGAATGGTGGCAACCAGGTCTCTAACAAGAGCGGTGCTTACTTCACCAAAGCGGCCGGGACCAGTTCCTGGTTTGCAGGCTGCACCACGAATGCAAATTACATCAGCACCGGTTTTCCAGAGGTCAGGTAATTCCTCTTTTGCTATACTCCCCGCGAACCAAGCTTCCAGTTTTCTATCGTGACACTTTTTTACAAACCTTCTAATATCTCCCAAAGTATAATAATCCAACAAGCCCAAACCTAAACTCTTATCGAAGGTGTCGATGAGCAAGCCATCAGCTTTCATGTGCTTTGCTAAATCAGGGCCGTTTTTGATAGGGTCTATGTACCACTTGGCTAATCTTTCATCGGCAAACAAGGCGGGTACACATTGTTTTCTCGGAAACCATTTTTTTACAGTACGCACAAGAGCAGGGCCAAACTCTTTGGCTTCGCCGAGTGACATTTTGGCAAGGCCAAGTTTAACTATATCGGCGCCAGCCAAGGCGACCCCAAGGGCCGCTTGGCAAGCAGTTGACCGGCTGACTTGTTCTTCACCTATATTAGTGGCCACTGCAACAGATTTTGGCACTGCTTTCCTAACCGTCGCTATATTTAGTGGATACGGCGTTCCGAGAGCGGAGGCTGGGAACTCGACATCTGCAATATGGGCACCACCCTTTACCGCTGCTAAAGCCTCTTTTTTGCCCCGAATGCTTACCAGTAGTCGCTGTTTAAACTGCATTTTGGCTCCCTCCCAAAAATCTATCCGTCTGAATTATAGTTTTACAAAGCCTAAATAACAAGATATAATTCCCGTTTGAGCATTTTCAAAGGGATTGATTATGCATATTACTAAGATTAGGTTAAGCAACATATGTTGTTTCGAGAAAGCAGAAATCGATTTACTCAGAGAACCGGGCATTGCCAAAAGATGGTTATTAATCGTTGGTGATAATGGTGTCGGAAAAACAAGCTTTTTGAGAAGTATTGCAATAGGTCTCTGCGACGAAACCGGCGCAGCCTCATTACTGCAAGATATCTATGGCGACTTAATCCAAAAAGACAAGAAAACTGCCACAATAGAATTAGAATTAGTTACGGAGATTAAACGGCACTATTGCATAACGACGCATTTGTCACGAACGAGAACAGGTACCGAGATAGTAAAAAAGGAAATCAATAAAATTGAAAGTTTTCCCTGGCATAAAGTTTTTGTGTGTGCATATGGAGCTAACCGCGGCATTGAAGGATCTCAACCATATGAACAATATGCTGCGCCTGATGCCTTGTACACATTATTTAACTATGATTGGCCTCTTCAAAATCCAGAACTAATGATATACAGAAGAGCTAAAGGAAAGGGTGACAGGACGAGATTGCTGAATGAGTTATGTGATATTCTTGGACTACCTGAAAAATCAATTAGCCTAACCAAGGGAGGTTTTTCAATTAGTAGTTTCGGCAAGAAGATTCTCTGGGGAGCTTCCGCGGATGGATACCGTGCAACTATTACGTTGGTGCTTGATATGCTGGGGTGGTTTATGTTGTCGGATTTGGATAAAAGCAATGAGAAAGATTTATTTGGTATAATTCTTATTGATGAAATTGAACAGCATTTACACCCAGAACTGCAAAGGAGCATCGTAGCCAAACTAAATAAAGTGTTTCCAAATATTCAGTTTATCGTAACTTCTCATTCACCTATTTGTGCTGCAGGTTTAGCTGATCTTGATGATAGCAATTGTAGCTTAGAGTTACTTCGAACAAACGGTAAAGGCTGGGTTGAAAACGAATCGCTTTCAACTATGCGTGGTTGGCGATACGATGAAATTTTACAGTCTCCTGCCTTTGGTATTCCAGTCAGAAATATAAAAACTCAAGAACTTATGGACAAAATACAAGCATTATCCATGGAGGAGAACTTAAACCAGAAACAAAAGGCTGATTTGAAAGAACTTTTAGCTGAGCTTGAAAGACAGTCCCGGATTGGAAAACAGGCTGCAGAACGAAGACGTCTCTTGGCTGAACTTGACGCTACGAAGAAGAAATTAAATATGGAAGTAGAGAAAGATGATCAAGACCAAAGATAGACCTGAAGTACCTGCTACTTTAAGATCTGCTAAGGTAAAGCAATTCAAACGTTTTTTGGCTGAAAAGGTTGGAAGGAGGGAGAAGATAAGTTCAAAAGACTTCAGTACTCATGCCTATTGGAGCGAAAATGACGTTAAGGAAGCTTTATGGGATATGCATAACGGCAAATGCTGCTATTGTGAACGCAGTAGAGATATGAAGCGTGAATCAGATGTCGAACACTTTCGGCCAAAATCTGAGGTTGCCGAAGATGGAAATCACCCAGGATATTGGTGGTTAGCTTACGAATGGGGCAACTACTTATTATCATGTAAAACCTGTAATCAAACATATAAAAAAACAAATTTCCCTCTACTACCCGGTAGCCAAAGGGCATATACTCCTAATGACATAGATAATGAAAGACCAGTTCTTATTAATCCAGCAGAAGAGAACCCAGAGGATTATATTGGATTTGATTGGTCAACAGGAACTCATGTAAACGTAATAGGATTAGATGACAATTTAAGAGGATATAACACATGGAAGTTATTGGGTTTGAATGAAGGGACATTACCTGAACAGCGTGCTGAGCTTTTAGATGAACTCATGTCTATAGCTCAAATATATTTTTACGCCAAGATTGCCCTTAATAAACAGGAGTTGCTTGAGGAAATGAAGGTAAAAATCGAATTGCAGACTTCCTCTGAGAGAGAGTTTGCTGGATTTCGACGGCATTTTTTCAAGAACCTTGGACTTTATAAAAATCCTCAAGAAAATTAGATATTGCAATGAGTAATGATACGAAAATGAAAAATTTTGGCAAACCATATGGTTTTGAATTAATTCTTGATTTGCACGGCTGTGATGTGTCGAAGTTCAACAGGACAAGTCTGGATGAGTATTTCGAGAAGGTGTGCAAGGCGATTGATATGCAGAAATGTGAGCGATACTTCTGGGATGACGTAGGGGTTCCAGAAGAAGAGAAGTGGTGCAGGATTTTTGGCAGGTTTTAGTAGTAATAGGTAAAGTCGAGGTCCACGTCCCATCTATCCTTAAGGCCTTTCTTATGTGTTAGTTTTAGCTGTGTGCACCGCAAGCCGGCCCAGCGAAATCGGATTGTTGTGAGAAAATCCGCGAACCTCGTTATATCAACCTGCCGGAGAACCATCTTTGCCCTTTGGCTTCTCTGTCCGCCCGAGGTAATCGTTGGCCCGGAGCTGAGTTTGTAATCCGCAGAGGGTATCCTGCATAAACTTGCAATCTTTTCAACCGCTATTGCATAATCGAATTCAGAATTGGTCTCTCTGGAACCTGTATAGTCGAGGCGGTCGGGGTTGATATTCAGAATCTCAATCATTATCTCCTGAGCTTTGGTGTATTCGGCCTGGCTCAAGTCCCATCTACGCTGCGCCTGTGGCAGGCGTACAGTCCAGACAAGTAACATCCATCCAGCGGTTATAACAGGAACAGCTATGTAGTAAAAAAGCGGATTTTTATAAAATTCTTTCGTCATCTTTCGCCTAACCACTTTTCGGCACAACCGTTATGCTGAAAGTATCACGTCCGGCCTTGGAATCAAGTCGCTGCTGCTGGACGTCAAGATTGACGCTCTTGAGGGCTTCGAACAGCTTCAGTGTGTTATTCCGGTTGGAGGTATTGCCGACAATGCTTATATTCCTGCTTGTAATAGAGATAGTTTCTATCTTTAAGTCTGTCTGTGCCGCGCATTTGTTAAAGGCCTCGAGCACGAGTGTCAGCTTCGCCGACGTGGATTCTTCACCTGTGATGCTAAGCTGGCCGCTTTTGACGGCTCTGATACGCCTTAATTCACCTGCAAGCTTCTTTGAGACGCTGGTTTTGGCGGGAACCTTTTTACCCAGCATAACCACAGAGTACTGCTTTGCGAGTTTTTCATTTAGTCTGTTAATGTCGCTGTTTTTTTGTAACAGCTGCGACTGAAAATACACACCAATCATAAGTATAACAATCGCAGCGGATACACTCAGCTGTTTAATTGTTTTTTCAAGCCGTAGTTTTTTGCCTTGATAGGGTAGAAAATCATTTCGGAAATTCAAACTCGGCTGTTTTTCCAGACAACCCAGAGCCGCCCCGTAGCAAATTGCAAAATCAACAAGGTCATCGCAGTCGCTGAGGCTGTCTGCATCTGCGCCGGCGGCCTCGACCAAATCCAGGCCATCGGTCTGGAGCCCGAGTTTTTCGCCAAGCTGTCGGCAATCTACCAAATCTGTAGAATCGAAAACTCTAAGGTGCTCTATTGGTCCATCACCTCCAACAAGCCCAATTGTTAATGGCACCTCCCGGGCCAGCAGCTCGGTTCTGTCCTGTCGGCTGCCAAGCAGAAATGTCCGGGCGGCTAATTGTTTCCGGGCCGCTGAAAAGAGAATAAAATAACCGTTTCGGCCAGAGAGCATAACGTAAAAGGTTTTCTCACCTTGCTGTGAGACAGCCCCAGAGATATTTCGGCGGACAAATCTGGAAAGGCAGTTAACGTCAGGTTCGATGCTTATCGGGTCAATATTATTTGCCTGCAGCCCAACAAGTACATCGGACAAGATTCTTCGCTGGGCGGTAAAAACATTTAAGCTCGAACCTGTCTGGTCACTTGCAGCTATTTCGAAGGCTATCGCAACCTCGCTTATATCCGTCGCAAGAGCCTCCTCAGTGTCAAACCTGATTGTCGCGGCAATTTGTTTCTGGTCGCTGAAGTCACTGTGGAGTTTATGCTGCATAAACATTGCGCAATCGAGGGCAACCACAGCTTCGGAAAATTGCAGTTGTCTCTCTGCACAGCCGCGGGCAATAAGCCCTGCCAGGGCCTGTGGGTTTGCCTGCTCAGGTTCCTCTAAAGAGACGCTAAAGCAGCCCAGGAGCTTTACGTCCTGCGCTTGCGAGCCGAGGCACAGAACTGTCGCTCTGTCTTTGCTTAAATAAATCCCCAAATAGTTCTGACCCTGCACCTGGCAAACTCCTGAAAAATCGCTTCTTTAGCCTGATATTATTGCAACTGTTTGTGTTTTTTTACCGTCTTTCGTCAGTGCTATAACCGTTGACGCCTTCGCCACTCCGCTTACCGCCGTAATCCTAATGGTGAAAAACCCGCTGACCGTCGTGAGGTACGGCTGGCACTTTTCAATTGAATCAGAATATCTAAGCAGCAACTTCCTCAATTCTTCTATATTTTCAAAAGGTTTTCTTCGTCTTTGCTGTACTATTTCTTCGGCGATTTCCTTGTAGTCTCCGCCGAAGGTTAAAGCAGCCTCTAATACCTGTCTTGGTGCAGTGTTTATATTAACCTTGCTTGAGCCCCACATCCCCATATACTTCAGGGCCGACTCCTTTCTGCTTTCGCTGACTATTGTTGGTCTGGCGAGCACTTCCGTGCCAATTACCGAACTGTGAAAGAGCCTGGCAAAGTCCGTCGTGTGCACCGTGGCGGGTATGACCGTTGTTACAACTCGACGGGTAGTTCTGGTTCCGCGTCGTCCTCTTTGGCGTCTGCTCCTCGTCGTTTGTCTTACCGTTTGTCTTATATTTATCGGCTTGAAGTTGAGCTGGAATGATTTTATTTTGCTTACTTCCTTGAGTTGTTTCTTCAGTGAACTGATGTCGGTGTCATTGACATCCATCCATTCACAGAAGGTCTCAAACCCCGCCAGGGCTTCTCGCTGGATTCTTTTATCGTCCATCACCGCCCAGCCGAGCGGGTATTTTGCGTTTTCATCTTCAATTTCAATCCTGACTTTCGCCGAACCAATCTCGAACTCGACCGGCTCGGTTATAAAAGGCCAGACTGGGCCATACGGCCCTCGTACCACCAAAGAATTAGGGTCATTGACCTCGGTAAGGCTGTACAAATATAAACCAATATCATTCACATCATTCATATCGTTAAAATCATTCACGTCACCGGTGCGGCCGGCGTCATGGCGTTCGTCGAGAGCCTTTTTAGCAGCCCACTCCTCTAAAAGCTCCTGGTATTGGGCTTCGGTCAGCGCAAAGATGTCTGAGAAATCCGGCTCATCTGCACGGATAACCAACGGCGGAGTATTG
>SDBU01010830.1_pt1 | contig 10073 bp, 10 predicted proteins | sample 2277071 | NCBI WGS metagenome assembly SDBU01 (sample SAMN10397929, study PRJNA504765) | marine sediment metagenome | isolation source: marine sediment core GS08_GC12, 126 cmbsf | place: Arctic Ocean: Gakkel Ridge, Loki's castle | collected 2008 | reverse complement strand
TATGCATATTCTTCATCTAAAAAATTTTCCTATTTATCAGCAGCTGCAGCTGGAGGAAGCTCTCCTTCGGCTCGATGATCGCAACTTTTGCATCATCAACGAAGGATCATCGCCTGCTATCGTGCTGGGGATTTCGGGAAAACCGAGAGAACTCATTCAACTGGAGAAATTTTCTCAAAATCCAATTCCTGTCATCAGACGCTTTAGCGGTGGTGGCACCGTCGTTGTAGATGAAGAGACTCTTTTCATCTCTTTTTTGTTCCAGAAAGATGCTCACGATTTTGTCCCTTATCCAGAACCGATTTTGCGATGGTCTGCAGAGATTTATAAAGAAGCATTTGGTCTTGCCGGTTTCTCTCTTCAGGAAAATGACTATGCCATTGGAGAAAAAAAGGTCGGTGGAAATGCACAATACCTGAGAAAAATGCGTTGGCTCCACCATACAACTTTTTTATGGGATTATAAAAAGGAAAATATGGATCTTCTACTGCATCCACAAAAAACTCCTAAGTATCGAAAAGAAAGGTCACATGAGGACTTCCTCACCTGTCTTTCTATTCATTTACCGAGTAAAGAGCATTTTATCAAGAATTTTAAAGCGACCCTAAGGGGCCGCTATCCAATAGAAGAAATCTCCATTGATTCTCTTTTGCCTCTTTTAGATGAGCCCCATCGCAAAAGCACAGAGATTATATTTTTGAATCATCTGAATTTAGAAGCATCCGAATGCTCTCCCCTGCCACTTTTCGGCCCATAAGGGAAATGGATTCGGTCAATGGAATGTCTTTGGGACAGACTTGAACACAGTTTTGGGAGTTGCCGCAATCGGACACGCCACCTTCTTCCATGAGTGGCATCAGTCTTTCTCTGGCTGTGAGTTTGCCAATGGGATGGTTATTGAAAAGACGCGCTTGAGAAATGATGGCCGGACCGAGGAATTTGGAGCGGGAATTCATTTGGGGACACGACTCATTGCAACAACCACAGCTGATACAGGTCGAAAGAATATAACGAACTTCTTGTACTTTGGAATCGATCGTTGGACCAAAGCCTTTATCCAAAGAATTATCGACTTCAACCCACGCATTAATTTTTTTGAGATTTTCAAACATTTCTGTTCGATCGACAATGAGATCTCGGATAAGAGGATAGGTAGTGAAAGGGGCTAGAGTGATGGTATCGCTGCCGGTTGCTTTTAGAACTTGATCGATTAAAATGACACAAGCCTGAACCGGACGACCATTGACAAGCATGGAGCAGGACCCACACACGATTTCAAGACATCCTTGTTCCCATACAACAGGAGCCACTCTCTCACCTTTTTTGTTGATCGGATTCTTCTGGATGTCCATCAATGCAGCCATCACATTGTAAAATGGCTTGAGCTCAAGCTCAAACTCTTCCCAGTATTGCTTGCCTGGTGTGCCTCGATAAATTTTTAATGTAAATTTTTGGGTCATAATGGAAGTTTGATGTTTTCAGGAATGTTTTCTAGTTTGGGTATCACTCTCTTAGCTTTAGCATATTCACGCAAAACAGGTTTGATATAGGGATATTCAACAGGAATGTAGGAAATGTCAGGTTCGTCAGGATTGTAAGTAGCAATGGTATGCTTGAGCCAGTTCTCATCGTCACGCTTGGGGAACTCGGGCTTGAAGTGGGAACCACGGAACTCATTGCGAAGTAGTGCTCCTTTTGTGATGACAAGTGCAAGTTCAAGCATGTAGCGAAATTGATTGGCAAAGGCATAGGTCTGGTTCATCTGATTGCTTTTGTCATCGAGGGTGATGTTTTGATAGCGCTCGCGGATTTCTTTGAGCTTTTGCATCACCATTTCAAGATCGTGATTGTCCCGTTTGACGGTGACAAAGCGGATCATGAGATCGGCCATTTCGTCATGCAAGGCGTGTACGTTTTCTTTGCCATTTCGAGAGAGGAGATCCTGCTTGAAATCGTCTTCTTTTTGCAGAGCCTCTGTGAAAATAGAATCGGGGAGTTCTTTTTCTTCGAGAGTTTCCATATAGCGGGGGATTTCTACCCCAACAACAAGGCCAGCATAGATACAGGCTAAAAGAGCATTGGCTCCTAGGCGATTGGCTCCATGATAGAGATACTCACATTCACCAATGGCAAAACATCCTTTGATATTGGTCATTTGCCTAAATCGCTCCATCCGATCAGAATCATCGGCAGCTGGCCAATCACACCAGGCTCCTCCCATCGAGTAGTGAACGGCTGGGAAGATTTTCATGGGTGTTTTACGGGGATCTTCTCCTGTAAATTTACGATAGATATCGAGGACTGATTCGAGTTTATGCAAGGTCTCTTCAGGGAGATGGGTCACATCAAGGTAAACTTGATTTTTGCCATCAATACCGAGTCCAAGTTCACAGACACGTAAGACCTCTCGGGCTCCAATATCGCGTGGAACGAGATTGCCAAAGGCGGGATAGAGTTCTTCGAGGAAATACCACGGCTTGCCGGTTTCACCACAAGGGATTTCTTTTCCTTCAGGAGTGGTGATTTTTTTGGAAGAATCGCCATAGACCCAGATACGTCCTCCTTCACCGCGCACCGATTCGGAAATGAGGCGGAGTTTGTCTTGTCCAGGAATTGCCGTTGGATGAATCTGAATGAATTCGCCATTGGCGTATTTCATCCCTTGCATATACAGGCGTCCCATTGCAGCGCCGGTACAAAAGGTCGAATTGGTCGAAAACTTGAAGATGAGCCCCGGACCGCCGGTTGCAAATACAACGGCATCACCTTTAAGGATCTTGTGTTCCATGGTGACCATGTCCATCACAACCACCCCGCGAGCTGTCCCCTCGTCATCCATGACGAGGCGCATGAACTCAAAAAATTCAAATTTTTCCACAAGTCCCTTCACTTCGTAGCGGCGGACTTGCTCATCGAGAGCATAGAGGAGTTGCTGGCCGGTTGTAGATCCGCAAAAGGCAGTTCTATGGTAGAGGGTTCCCCCAAAACGGCGCACATCGAGAGTCCCTTCTTTTGTTCGATTGAAGGGGCATCCAAAGCGATCGAGCATCCGGATGATGCCAGGAGCGGCCAAAGCCATCTCCAAAACGGGAGGCTGATCGACAAGAAAGTCGCCCCCCTTGATGGTGTCATAAGCATGTACGAGGGGGCTGTCGTCTTCATTTTTCAAGTTGAGTGCAGCGTTGATTCCCCCTTGCGCACAGACAGAATGAGAACGTTTGACTTTGGTGACGGAAATCAGCTTCACATGGCAACCCGCTTCCGCAAGCTTCATTGCAGCAGCAAGTCCTGCTAACCCTCCTCCAACGACAATGACTTCTTTTTTTTTCTTGGCCATAGTTTTTAGTGTTTTAAATTGAAAAAATAAGTCCCCCAAATGGATGCAAGCCCTAAGAAAGCAATGACGATCATGATGGAAATCGCTACTTTGCGCGCTCCCGTTTGGGCAGTGGATTTGATGACCCATCCCCAGGTCAACATGGAAGTCCAAAGTCCATTAAACGCATGAAAACATGCGGAGAGGACAAAAACGGTATAAATGCCAACCCAAATCCAACTTTTAAATGTATTGCGAACAGCAAGTAAGGATGCTGTTCCAAAAGAAGGGGCTACGGCAATCACTTCTTTTTGATCGATGCGTCTTTTTGTAATTGCCTTTGTCAGATTTTCTTCTTCTTCATAATTTTGCGCCGTCTGCAAAATGATCGACTCTTGTTGACTAAAGCGAGCGGAAGCTTGGCCACGGATATCTTCGGCAGCTCGATCTAAAGCTTGCCTGTTTTGATTTTGCCCTGTCTTCATCTCTTCTTGCGTCTTTGGACTGATCAATTCGACATTCAATCTCTGCGTAACGGTATAGAGTCCGGGATCCATGGTGATCGTGACAAGATATTTGGGATGCAAAGAGCCCTCATTGACAGCATCGGGATATTCCAAGAAGCGAAATTTCACAATGTGCAAGATGAGTAAAACGACCAAAATCCATGAAGTGATCCGTTGCCATGTATAGGCTTTATTCCGGCTATATTTGAAATAGGGCTTGGACCCATCTGTTTTCATCGAATTGGGTTTAGAGGTGCGCAAATAGTAAATTCCCCAAACCATATGAATCAAAATGGGAATTCCTAAAAGGCCGATCTCGAGGACCATCAAATAAGGAAGTTCGTGAAGGAGATTCACCATCCGGACAAACCCCGCACCACTCTCTCCTAGAAGAAGAGCTGCTTGTGAGTTGGTCACCATGTGTTCAATGAGAAAAATGACAAGCCAAAGGCCTGCGAGAGACTGGATCCTCCTCCAAATAAAAGCTTTGGGTAAGGTATCTATTTTATTAACAGGGGCAGTAACAAGGTGACACTTTTCTTGCTGCGGCTTTGCCATATCAATCCTCTTTCGTCGGCCATAGTTCTACTATGACCTCCTCATTTGGACCGCTGGCGCTTTGATCTGGCTTTGCCTCGCTAGCGCCAATTGTCATCTTTTTACTGCCCCTGTTAATAGATGCCATAAAGTATCATCCTATCGCCTCTAAACGAAAAAATCGAGAAATATTTTCACTTACAGTTTTGTCCACTTCGCTTAGAGAAATCCCCTTAATTTCGGCAATTTTTTCGGCTATTTCCACAACAAAAGCTGGCTCGTTTTGTTTGCCTCTGTGGCTTTGCGGGGCCAGATAGGGTGTGTCGGTTTCCACAAACATCTTGTTTAAGGGAACGTATCGCACCACCTCTCGAAGTTCTTCTGATTTTTTAAACGTGATGATGCCCGAAAAGGAGACAAACCAACCCCGATCCAAACATCCCTTGGCTTCTTCTTTTGTTCCGGTAAAGCAATGCAATACGGCCGGTAGATCTTGAGCCATCTCATCGGCAATAGAAAAGAGATCGCCAAAAGCATCTCTGCAATGAAAAATGATCGGAAGCGTAGATCGCATACCCAGTTGCAAATAGCGGGCTAAAAAATCCTGCTGCACTTTTTTGGGAGAATGCTCATAGAAATAATCAAGCCCCGTCTCACCAATCGCAATGAGCTTGTCGACCACGCTTTCTACGATGGGGAAAAAGGTTTCCCCGTCTTCTTGCACATCGTGAGGAGTCGTCGCTGCGGCATTGAATATGTTTTTATTGCGCTTTGCTAACTTGAGCCCCTCCTCGAGAGAAAGTTGATCGGTGCAGATATTGATGATGGTTTCAACACCAGCCTCCTTTGCCCGGCTGACCATGTCATCGACCTGTGGGAGAATTTGGGAGCTAGTCAAATGCGCGTGAGAATCAATCAAAGAGACCTCAATTGTCCACTGTATTGATGCATTTCACTTAAGCTGCCACAGCCACACCCTTTTTTCTTTTTCTTTTTTTTCGCTTCTACTTGTAGGAGAGTATCCCCTTTTTCTTTGTAGGAGACAGGACTGGCAAAGGCAATTCCAGACATGAGCAACATTCCAATGAGATATTTCATTTCAACCTCTTTTGTAGGTAAAATTATATACCAAATCTTAGATGAAGATCGATTTTATGAATATCACGCGTTGTCAAAATCGTGACATTTTCTGCGATCTTTTCTGCTCGATCGTATTGGTGCCACTTATGAAGAGGCTCAACTTCTTCAAAAGAATATCCATGGACAAAATCTCGTCCAGAAAAGGGCTTTGAAAATTCTTCTTCTATGAGCTCTTCCCAATTGCGCTCATTTTTATGGCCCCAAGTTTGCACTTTGCGAAAGAGCCCTTCTTTGCTGCGCACCCAGCTATAGTGATGAATGAGCGGCCTTTCCTTTTCTACAAAGCGGAGTTTTTTCCCTTCAGCAAGATGAAATGTCCCCGCCCTTTCTTCAGGATGCATCAACGCCTCATAATGTAAAGCGGCTTTACTTATCAAAAGTGGGGTGTCTTCTACTTCATTGGCTCGGTACTTTGCTTCGCGAAAATACCAATAACAAGAGAGCCGCAAAGCCGCATAATCTTGAATGGGAAAAGTTTCCAGCCACCTTCTAAAACGTTTACCTTCAACAATCTCATCTGCGTCGAGGAAGAGAACATTTGTTATTTCTGCCTTTAGAAAATGAGTGCCAATCATCCGCCCGATATTGTGCCAAAAATGAGCTGAATGTTTCCCGTAAAAATTGTCTTTAGAAAACGGATATTGGATGAAGTCAATATTGGGATGGGAGGCATAGATCCCCTTCAGCAGGGAAAGATCTTCGGGGGTTCCATCAAAGAAGCGATCACTAACACATACAAGGATTTGATCAGAAAAGCAAAGCACCTCTTCGAGACATTGTCTCAAAAAAGGCGCTTCATTACTCGAGAAATTTATGATCGTTGCAAACACAACATCATATTATTCTTCAGGGGGGTCATTTTCAAGAGGTACTACGGGAGGGTCATTTTCAGGGGGTACTGCTAGAGGCTCATTTTTAGGGGCTGCTACTTGGGGCTCATTTTCAATAGGTGCAGCAGGTTGTTTATTTTCAAATGTTGCTCCATGGAGCTGAATATTGAGAGCTTGGCTAACAAGATGCGCTGCATGATCCCAGTGGTTTTTGACAGCCTGAGTGCTCGCATCCCATAGCTTTTTCAATACGATAAGAGTGAATGTATAGGTCAATCCAACAGTCAAAACTTTAGTGGCAAAGAAAATTGCTGCGGGCATAGGCACCCCGGATATCACTCCTATTGTCGTCATAAAACCTACAAGCAGCGGGACAAGTGCTTTTGCAATTGCAAAAGCTGTATAAACAACCACTCCTGCACCTAAAACTGCTCCACTAGAAATTCCAATGGCTTTGTATCTTTCATAAGAAGCCTCTTCCTTGCAGTTTTTTTCCGCAATCGGACATTGTTTTTCGAGCAATTTTTCGACATCATACTGACGCCAGCCTCGCTCATTGGTCGTATAAAAAGATTGTGTAGTAGACATAAACCTCCTTTTTTTGAGGATATTATAAGAAAATCGCGAATAAAACAGAATAGCAATGATTTTATTGTAATAAGAAAAAATTTTTCTTGCGGTATATTTTTATTAAAATTTACTATCAAGTTATGCGATATCTATGGCTTCTCGTCCTCTTTTGCTCCATCCTCATAGCCGCTCCTCCTAAGGTGGTTGTCTTTGATTATGGAGGCGTTGTCGCAAGAGTGAATCGAAAACCAGTGATCGAATTTCTCAGTGAAAGCTTAGGAAAATCCTATCGAAAAGTGAAAAAAGACTTTGCAAGAGAAAAACTCTATCATGCTTTCAATGAGCCAACCTCTTATTGGGAAAAATACGCAAATCATTCTCTTCCCCAGAGTTGGTTCGATTCACTCAAAGTGTATAAAAAAGCAATGATACGAGAGGTTCCTGAGATGCGGGATGTGATCCTAGAAATCAAAATGCAAGGGATTCAGGTGGCTCTTCTATCGAATACAACGAAGTACCGGGCCCATTTCATTGAATCGATGGGAGGATATGATCTCTTTGACCCTATCTTACTCTCCTGTTACTTAGGTGTGAGTAAACCGAATCCCAAAATCTATCGCCGCCTTTTGCAAAGCCTGCTCTGGGATGCAAAAGATACTGTCTTCATCGACAACAAAAAAGAGAATGTCGAAGCCAGTCGAAAATTTGGCATTGACGGCATCCACTTTGAATCTGTTGAAAAGCTTAAAAACGATCTGCGAAAAAGAGAAATCAATTTTTGATGAGTTGAGCCATCTCCAACCGGAAGATGTCTTTAGGTGTCACTTTGCAAAGGGGTGATTTTTTTTCATTGGACAGTTCGACCTTCTCTTCTAAGGGATTCCAAAAAGGCTCTACTTGACGGTAGGAATACCCTCTCACAAAATCGTCTTCCCGATCGATCATATTTTCCCAATCTCGCTCCCAATGATGTCCCCATGAGCGAACTTTTGCTAGGCACTCTTCCCTTGTCCGCACCCAGCTATAGTGATGAACAAGAGGCCCCTCATTACCCAAATATTCCCGTACTTTTTTCCCTTTGATTTTCCAAAACATGCCTGCCCGCTCATCTTCATTGATGAGGAGTTCTGGTGTGAGCAGACACTTTTTCACAAGCAAGGGCCCATCGGGAAAGACGCTAGCGCAATTGTCGGCTCTTTTGAAATACCAGTAGGTGGCAAAGCGGATTGCCTCATAATCTTCCACTTCAAATCCCCCCGAAAAAATTTCATCGACATCCAAGAACAGGACATACTGTATTTCCGGGCGAACAAAATAGCTTCCGACAAGGCGAGCGCTATTATGCCAATGCTGCCCCCATCCCGGCGCCCCCTTTACAAGCCTTGCTGGAGTTCCATACACCTCTTCTTCACTATAAGCAAATTCGATGAAATCCACTTGGGGATATTTGGCATAGATTTTTCCCAAAAGGTCAAGATCTTCTGGTTTGCCATTATAAAAGTGATCGCAAACTGGAATGATGATCTGAGAAGAAAAGGGACTTATACCTTGAATACACCGATCCAAAAACCGCAAATCATGGGTGCAAAAGCTGATGATCGATGCGAGCTGTTCCTTAATCATAAAGGAGATATTTTTTTCGTTTTTCGATAAAGGCCTCGCGTTCTTCCTTATCATACCCAATCAGCTTCCATGCGATATATTGCTCATTTTCAATAATGCTTAGAACTTTATCGGTTCCATTGACTTTTGAGAAAAGGGATTTGTCGAGATCGGTGAGTTGTCCCAGTTGGGCTCGAAAGGGAGTTGGGTAAAGGCTTTTAAGCATGCCAATGAGCATGTACTGCACTGCAAGGGGCCTGTATTTGTGCACATTGGTGATCATGATTTTCACTCCTTCGCACTGCTTCCCTTTAAACTTCCCATAAAACGGCTTGTAGTGAAAAGGGACAAATTTCACCCCAGGCAATTTTTGGGCATTGAGTTTTTTTGCAAAATTGTCGGCATCAATCCAAGGAGCTCCCACTACCTTAAAGGGAAGTGTGTAGCCAATTCCAATGTTGACAACGCCTAGAGCGCCTAAGATTCCGGTCGATGCATAGTAAAATGGGGTGTCAGGTTCGGGAATGTAAGGGCTCGTCGGAATCCACGAAAGCCCCGTCTCTTTAAAGGTCATCTTCCGGTTCCAGCCACTCATTGGCACAACGTGCAAATTACACCCAATCTTATATTCTTCGTTGAAAAAACGACCCAACTCGCCCACTGTCATTCCATGGCAATAGGGAACATTCACATAGCCCATAAAAGAGCGCCATTTCTCTTTGAGCATAGGCCCATCCACCACAACCCCACCCATTGGATTTGGCCGATCAAGGACAACCACGGGAATCTTTTTTTTTGCCGCTTCTTCCATCACGTAAAACAAGGTGGAAATATAGGTGTATGAGCGGCAGCCAATTTCTTGAATGTCGTAAACGAGGATATCGATCTCCTTCAGCATTTCGGCTGTCGGTCGTCTCGTTTCTCCATGCAAGCTGTAAATGGGAATGCTTTCTTTTTGATGGGGGATTTTTTCAAAGGCTCGTCCTGATCCTTTGAGTCCATGTTCTAGGGTAAAAATCGCTTTGAGATTTGCATTCTTTTTGAACAACTCGATTGTCGAGCAGAGATTACTGTCAACGCCTGTATGATTCGTGACAAGTCCCACCTGCTTGTTCTTGACGATCACATTTTGTCCTTCTTCAAAAAAGCGGTCGATCCCGAGCTTCACAGGTTCAGCCCAGAGAACCAAAGGAAGAAAGAGAAAAATCAATATACGCATGATTGAAATGCCAGATGAATATTTTTTCATCCTTTAAGGTACCTCATGGTGTATTTCCAATGCAAAAACAAACAAGTGCGACAACCTTGAAGAAAGAAGTTAAAAGTTCCACAGACAGATCGAAAAAAATGCGACTGATTTTTTTTGCATTAAATTCATCAAATATTTACTTTGCAATTAATAGGGTAAAAAAAAGGAGTATCCCCATGAAAGTTCCAGCTTTTCTTTTATTATCACTCGGCACCGCGCAACTTATTGGTGCCAACACAAACTGCGCAGCAGCGCCGCCTGCCACCTGCAATCCTGATGACTGCTGCAGAACCTATTGCCTTGGGCCCACCAATGTAGGGGTC
>SDBU01010829.1_pt1 | contig 10075 bp, 11 predicted proteins | sample 2277071 | NCBI WGS metagenome assembly SDBU01 (sample SAMN10397929, study PRJNA504765) | marine sediment metagenome | isolation source: marine sediment core GS08_GC12, 126 cmbsf | place: Arctic Ocean: Gakkel Ridge, Loki's castle | collected 2008 | reverse complement strand
TACCCTACTGGCAGGCAAGTTTTATAACTATAACCTCAGCCGCCTTCTGCCGATGGCTACCGCCGTTGAGCTTATGCATACCGCTACCCTGGTTCATGACGATGCCATTGACAATGCCCTGATTCGCCGAGGCAAGCCAACGATTAATAAAGTATGGGATGAGGACAAAGCCGTACTGCTGGGAGATTACCTATTTGCTAAGGCAGGAGAATTTTCCACCAATACCCAAAACCTGCAGGTAGTGAGGCTCTTCACCCAAACCCTAGGGATTATTTCTAGCGGGGAGCTAAACCAGTCCTTCAACGCTTTCAATTTAGAGCAGACCCGCCAGCACTACTTCCAAAGGATTTCGAGTAAAACCGCCTCCCTGTTTTCTCTGGCTACCGAATCAGGGGCTATTTTGAGCCAAGCCCCTGAGAAGTCAATTCAAACCCTAAAGGATTATGGCCATAACCTCGGTATTGCCTTCCAAGTTATTGATGACATCCTGGATTTTATTGGGAATGAGGAGGAGATGGGTAAGCCCATCGGCTCAGATTTAGCTCAGGGCACCCTCACCCTGCCGGCAATGCTCCTCTTAGAACGCTATCCTGAGGACAATCCGGTAAAAAGGCTATTTCAGAATAAAGATAAGCAGAAAAATATAAGGCTGGCAATAGAATTAGTGCGTAACTCGTCAATTGTTCCCGAATGCTATGAAGTCGCTTCAGAGTATTGTGCTAAGGCTTGCCAGAATCTTGAGCTATTGCCTGATAACACTAGTCGCCGGGTGTTACTAGAACTAGCGGAGTATATTACTCAAAGAAAAAGATGATAAAGGTGAAGGTCTTTAAGACCGGTAAGGAGGAAGTAGTATGATTTCAGAGGAAGAGATTAAGCAGTTTGGTATTCAGCGGGGCGCTGATCTGGTCGGTATTGCCTCGGTGGCAGATATAAATAGATATGCCCCACCGGGTCACCGTCCCGATGATATCCTCATCGGAGCTAAGAGCGTAATTGTCGCCGCCGGGCGCCGTACGCTTCGAGGTGGCTGGCGCAGCCCCGACTACCGGACACAGTACCACAACCGAGACTTCGCCGGCATCCGCTTTGGCGTTACCCTGGCAATGGCTAAGTTCATTGAATCCAAGTATGGCTACTATACGCTGGCTGATACCCCACCCGCTATTGGCTTGAACCCCAGCCTTAGTTTCAAGCTCTGTGCCGAGATGGCCGGTATTGGCACCCGCTCTCTAGCTGGCAGCATTATTCTAAACCGTGAGCTAGGTATGACAAACTTCTATGCCTGTGTCACCACCATGCCGCTAATAGCTGATGGTCCCCTGGAAGAACCTGTCTGCCCCGACCCTTCCTGCGTGAAGCTGTGGGAGAGACGCCAGACTACTCCCTGCCTAGAGGTCTGCCCCGAGTGCCTTTCCGGAGAGCTAGAAGGAGAACGGATAAAGTGGATGAGGTATGACCGTAGAATTTGTTCCACCCGGGCGCAGAACCTCAGCCCGTTTTCCTTTGAGAGGCTGTTGCTGGAGAGCATCAAAGAGCCCGACCCGGAGGTAAGGAGAAGCATGCTCCTGGGGAGTTTCTCCCGCAATGTGATGCAGGCAGTCGCCACCGGTGCCGTTGTTAGTCAGTGTGGCGAATGCCTCAGGAATTGCCCCATCTGCATACGGGCGCGCCGTCTGAAGGTTAAGAAGGTGGCAACGGAGGAGTCAGTAGAAAGCCTATGAGCAAGGAGGTCTTTAATGTCTAAGTATGTTTCGCCTGAGCTTTACCATAAGTATAAACTTCAGGTTCTGGAGATGAGCCCAGCCATCCAGTATTACGAAGGCACCACATTACGAAGGGAATCCAGCAGCCTCTCCGACCAGGAAATAGCCGATAGGCTGGGGCTGGATGTGGATGAGGTGACAGAGATTCGCTGTATAGCTGAGCTTGACCTCCTGCCGGCTGACACTTGGCTCAAATCAGCCCATTGGAAACGGGGAAAAGCTCAAAGTGCTTTCGGGACTGGTAAAAAATAATCGAGTTTCCAAGAAGTCAGCGGGGAAAAGAGGCTTCTCCAACCACAAGCTCCAGAGAGATAGACCTCTCTGTAATCTCAATCATGCCTAATTTGGCTCTCTGTCACTGTTTTGGCAGTGGCTTCTCTTACCATGGGCTTTGAGGAGTTTAACCCACTCCTAATCAGGTGTAGCCGGAGCTTGTTCTGGGAGGAGCGGAGGCATGGCTGGGGCCCTCTTGGCCGCAGGCTTCGTTTTAGTTTTGGTCGTAGCCTTGGCTGGTGTGGGAGCAGGTGTTACCGGGGCTTCTACTGGAGGTGATGGTGCCGATTCGTTCAATAACGCCTCCAGCCCTTTACCCTCCAGGGTTTCTTGAGCGATGAGTTTTTCAGCAATACGTACTAATTTTGGCTTACGCTCAATTAGAATCGCCTTGGCTACTTCATAAGCGTGCTGGATAATATTATGAACCTCTTCGTCAATCTGCTGAGCTATCTTCTCGCCATAGTCCCTTTGCTCAGAGATTTCACGCCCAAGAAAGACCAGCTCCTCCTTGTGCCCGAAGGTTCGTGGTCCCAATTTATCGCTCATCCCATAATCGGTTACCATCATACGAGCAAGTTTAGTGGCTTGCTCAATATCACTTTGACTTCCGGTTGTCATCTCATTGAAGGTTAGGTCCTCAGCAGTATGACCGGCGAGGAGGGTAGCTATCATATCCTTAAATTGAGAGCGGGTTAGCAGGTAACGGTCTTCAGTGGGCAGTTGCCGGGTGTGACCCAGAGACATCCCACGAGCCACTATAGAGATTTTATGTACCGGGTCAGCATTAGGCAGCATTCTGGCAACAAGAGCATGTCCTGACTCGTGATAGGCAGTAATTTCCTTTTCCTTAGGGCTTATTCTGCGGCTCTTCCTTTCCGGACCAGCAACCAATCGGTCTATAGATTCCTCAAACTCCTGCATCTCAATAGCTTTCTTCTCACGTCTAGCCGCCAAAATGGCGGACTCATTGACCAGATTGGCCAGGTCAGCACCACTGAAACCGGCCGTCTCTTTACCCAGCACCTCTAAATCGACTGATTTAGCTAATGGCTTACCATTGGAATGAACTTTAAGGATGGCTACTCTACCACTAATATCCGGACGGTCCAGAATTACCCGTCGGTCAAAACGACCCGGGCGAAGTAAGGCGGGGTCAAGTATATCCGGGCGGTTAGTTGCCGCCAGGATAATTATGCTAGTATTGGTATCAAAACCGTCCATCTCAGTCAGAATCTGATTAAGGGTTTGCTCCCTCTCATCATGACTGCCGCCTAACCCGGCGCCGCGATGACGACCCACCGCATCAATCTCATCAATGAAGATAATACAAGGGGTATTGCGTTTAGCCTGGTCAAAGAGGTCACGCACCCTAGAGGCACCAACGCCGACAAACATTTCGACAAATTCGCTGCCACTGATAGAGAAGAAGGGTACCCCAGCTTCACCGGCTATGGCTCGGGCTAGTAGCGTCTTCCCGGTACCTGGTGGGCCGATTAGTAAAATGCCTCTCGGGATGCGGGCGCCCAGAGTCTGAAACTTCTCACGTGCCTTGAGGAAATCTACTACCTCATGCAACTCTTGCTTGGCTTCATCTACTCCAGCTACGTCATCAAAGGTTACCGTCGGTCTATTGGCCGGGAATAGTCGAGCCCGGCTACGACCAAAACTAAGTGCCTGGCTGTTGGCTCCCCGAGCACGGAAGAACAGGAAGAAGAGTAACCCACCAAATAAGAGGAGGGGCAAGAAGCTAATCAATATGTTCCCCCAGTTGAATCCGGTTGCTTTTACCTCAACTACCACCTTATCCATGTTAAACCCGAGCTCCTGAAGGTCCACTAAGCTGAGACTGCCGATAATAGTTTTCAACTCGGTATCATCAGTAGTAGTAATGAGTAGCGCCTCTTCCTCGACCATAATCTTCCCTATCTCACCATTTTGAGACATAGCTATAGCTTCACCGATGACGATTACCTCCGGTTTTTGGAAGGTAGTCAGCAGCCGGGTAAAGAGAAACACGATAGTAATTAAAATAATTATATATATTAAACTGTTACGCATCCAACCGCGCTTCATCACTCACCTCTTAGAGCCAGGAGTGACAACACCCCAGACCGCTCCACTTCATCTCCTTGACTGTAGCTCCCATAGCCTAATTTATTAATTAATCTGCACACGCTCATATTATACCAGAAATAATAACAAATGGGAAAATAGCAATTTAAGGATTAGTGCCAACCTCGTCCCGCAGGGTATGGTAGGTTGTTTGCAAAAGCAGAGCATCCTGCTCCAGATTGGGGCTTTCACAGATAACGATACCCTTGACATTGTAATCTGCTAACGCCTTAAGAAGCTCAGCATACTGAAAATCTGAGTTAGCTAGGTCCAGGTGTTTTGTTTCCCCCTTTAGGCCATAGGCAATACCAGAGACATGGATGTGCATATTATCCAGAGCAGCACTACCCAACCGCTCCTTGACCTGGAGCAGAATAGAGACAAACTCCTGGTAAGAATTGAACCTGTCAGTCCGGGCATGCCAGTGAGCAAAGTCCAGGCAGGGAGCCACCCTGTCTAGCTCGGCACACAAATCAAGTACTTCCTCCAGAGTGCCGAACTGGCTACCCTTACCGCTAACCTCCGGCCTAATCCACACCTCATTATTTTCCTGTTTAAGCTGGTTCAGTGTTTCCGCCAAATATTTCTTTACCGTATTATAGGCTTTTTCCGGGGAGTCACCGAGGTAAAAAGCAGCGTGGAAAGCGACGCTTTCCGCATGACATAATGAAGCGATACGGGCGGTCTTTAGCAGCCTGTCCTGGCTAGCCTTTATCTTTTCTGGCTCATGGGCGTTAAAGTTTATATAGTATGGGGCATGAGCCGTTAGTCTTATCCCCACTTTGGTGGCGGCTTCACCGACCTGGATAGCACTCTCCTCACTCATCCTTACTCCCCGGACAAATTCTACTTCCAGGCAACCAAGCCCGAGCTCAGCAATACGCTCAATTCCTGACTGGGTGGATGCTGATTTAGCACTACGGGGAGTGCCAGCAGTTCCAAAAAGAAGCCCTGGCATGTTCGCTCTTTTCCTCCGGTTTACCTTTAATCCCCCAGCTTCCAGTATAGCATAGCATCCCAAACAGACGAAATGCCTCTATATACGCTCAGTAAATTGACAGAAGTCCTTGAGCAACTCATAATATTCATTAAATAGTTATGCCAAAGTTACCGACGAGGCATAGCCGGCGGAACTGGAACAGATTGAACCCCTCCAGAACTCTGAAAACTGAAGCCATCCTATCGTAAGTGGGGATTATCTATTTAAGGGAGGTAAATATGGCGGGTCCGTTAGCGGGAATAAAGGTGATTGACCTTGGTCATTTTATAGCTGGTCCTATGTGCACTATGATGCTGGGGGACATGGGTGCCGACGTGATTAAAGTCGAGATGCCCAACAGACCGGATGATTCCAGGGGTTTGGGGCCACCTTTTGTTGGTGGCGAAGCCGCCTACTACCTGAGCTTCAACAGGAGCAAGAGAGGCCTCACCATAAACATGAAGACCAGCAACGGTATTGATATTCTAAAGAAGCTCCTAAAGGAGACCGATGTGCTGGTAGAAAATTTCCGTGTTGGCGTAATGGCAGAAGTAGGCTTATCCTACCAGGAAGTTAGTGCTCTGAATCCCGCCATAATCTATTGCTCAATTTCAGGATATGGACAGGATAGCCCCTTAAAGAATAAGCCGGGCTTTGATGCCATGATACAGGGAGAGTCGGGGTTTATGGACATTAGCGGATTCCCCGATGGGCTACCAACACGGGTGGGAGTTGCCATCAGTGATATTGCCGGGGCAACTTATGCCGTGCAAGGGGTATTACTCGCCTTACTAGCCCGCCAGAAGACCGGCAAGGGACAGTATATAGATGTAGCTCTCATGGACTCTCTGGTATCATTCCTTACCTACCAAGCTGGAATCTACTTCGCTACCGGAGATTCTCCTTCCCGCTTAGGCAACAGGCACCCGGTAATTACACCCTATGAGAGCTTTATCACCAGAGATGGATATGTAATTATTGCCGCCGGTAGCCAGAAGCTCTGGGAAAGGCTCTGTAATGAAGTATTAGGGCGCCCGGAATTAACGAAAGACCCCCGCTTTCTAACTATGGCCGAGCGAAATACAAATCAGCCTCAGCTAAAGGGTATTATAGAGGAGCAGACTAAGACAAAGCGCAGTAAAGAATGGATTGAACTCCTGGAAAAGAGTGGCGTCCCCTGCGGTCGTATTCGCAAGGTAGGGGAAGTTCTTGAAGACGACACTCTAAAAGCTCGGGGGATGGTAGTAAAAAAGAAACATCCTACGGCGGGAGAAATAAGGCTCTTGGGCAACCCGGTGAAACTGTCACATACCCCGATTGAGATAAGCTTACCCCCACCCCGCCTCGGCCAGCACACCGCAGAAATTTTAAGGGAATTAGGCTTTAACGACCATGAAATAGAGGCGTTTAAGAGCAAGGGGATTGTTTAAGAGCTAGCCTCTAGAGGGGAAAAAACTGACCACGGAAAGGAAGTTTAAAAATGGCTAAAGCAAAGGTTAAATATTCAAAATATGTGCCTGCACAGGAGGTCCCTGCCGAGAGGAAAGACCCTAAGTGTAACCTGTGCCCGGTCGTTGGTTGCTGGCCTCGTGACCCCGCCGACATACTCACCGGGCCGGATATCTGCCCCACCAAGAACTTCCCCGACCTAATTAAAAGGGCCAAGGAGATATATCTCAAAGAGGGGTTTGATAGGAAGCTACAGATGGCGGGAGCCAGGCTGGAAGGCATGTCATCTTCAACACTCCCCGGTGGAACGGAAATAAATATGACGCTAACCCGGATTGAAGAGCTGATAGTGTTCTGTAAGATGATGGACTGGAAGAAGATAGGTCTTGCCCTCTGCATCGGCCTCATAGGTCAGGCAACGACATTGAGCACCATCTTCACCGCCAGAGGACTTGAAACCTACCAGATATGCTGCAAGGTGGGGGGTATTGAAAAAGAAGAAATCGGAATACCGGAAGATGAAAAGGTCAGGATGCTCAGCTATGAATCGATATGTAATAATATCGCCCAGGCGCTGATATTCAATGAAATAGGCACCGACTTGAATATTATACTGGGGCTATGCCTAGGTCATGACATCACCTTTAGCATGCACTCCAAAGCGCCGGTAACGACTCTGATTGTAAAGGATAGGCGCACCGGTAATAATCCGGCAGCAGCGCTCTACAATGCTTACCCCCCCTATAACTTCTACTACGGTCGCTTGCTTAAATCCACTTCAGAAACCGGCGGGAGATAGGAGGCTTAAAAGATGAGTGAAAAAAAGAAGGCAGAAGCAGTCTCCGGGTGGTACTCCAAGTCAACTGCCCAAAAGAAACTGACTGAAGACGAGGTGAAGAGAGTAGATGAATGGTTTGACCGCTTGATTGATGGTAACTATAAGCGTCTACCGGCTGAGATTCCGGGGAAGATGATGCTGGCGCTGGGGAAGATGGCCAAGGAGAAGGGCGTGCCATTCACCGATTTTATCGAGGGAATACTGGGGGAATATCTGGAGAAGCAAGGAATAGACTGGAAAAGGGGTTGACAGGGAATAGCGTCAGTGGGGGATAAGCTTGGGGGTTATACCAGCCATTTTGGTCTATACTGGATGGCTTCAGCCAGGTGCTGAGCTTTGATTATATCAGCATTTTCCAGGTCAGCGATGGTGCGGGCTATCTTGAGGATACGGTGGAAGGCACGGGCGGAAAGGTAGAGTTGCTTCATGGCGGCTTTAAGCAGGCTCTGGGCTGATTCTTCTACCTGACAAAACTCCCTTACCTCGGTTGGCGTCATCTCGGCATTACAGACTAGTCTGGTTCCCTCAAAGCGCTGGTGTTGTATCGAGCGGGCAGCTTTAACCCTGGCCCGGACCTTATCTGATTGTTCGCCCAACCGGTCGTCAGCTAACTTCTCGTAGTCAATGTGGGGCACCTCAACAAATATATCCACCCGGTCAAGGAATGGTCCGCTGATACGCTTCTGGTACCGGGAAACCAGGCTGGAAGGGCAGGTGCATTGCCTAAACGGGTCGCCATAGTAGCCGCACGGGCAGGGGTTCATCGCCCCGACCAGCATAAAGTTGGCGGGAAAGGTTACACTCCCCTGAGCCCGACTGATAGTGATTAGCTTATCTTCCAGAGGCTGGCGCAATACTTCAAGCACCGCATGCCCAAATTCAGGGAGCTCATCAAGGAATAAAACCCCCCGATGGCTAAGACTTATTTCACCCGGCTTCGGCCAGTGTCCACCACCTACCAGGCCGGCACTTGAGATAGTGTAGTGTGGGGAACGGAAGGAGCGTTGTCTAATTAATGGGGTATCCGACGGCAACAGGCCGCTGACACTATATATCTTGGTAACCTCCAGGGCTTCCTCAGTAGTCATCGGCGGCAGTATTGAAGGAAGCGCCCGCGCCAGCAGCGTCTTACCGCTTCCCGGGGGTCCCATCATCACTATATTATGCCCGCCAGCGGCAGCTACCTCTAAGGCTCGCTTAACATGCTCCTGTCCCTTAATGTAAGCCAGGTCAGTAGTTGAGTGGGCAGGTGGAGCATAGTCCAAAACTTCGTCAGGTTTATACTCCGGGGCGGGTATTTCTCCCCGAAAATAGCTGACCAATTGAGATAGTGAGGTGACGGGGGTAATTTTAGCGCCTTCTATTAAAGACGCCTCTTTAGCATCGGACTCAGGCACAAAAATTGTAGATAGCCCCTCCCGGTGAGCTAGGGCAACCATAGGCAAGATACCATTGGTGTGGCGTAAGCTGCCATCCAGGGATAGCTCGCCAAGGAAGAATGTCTGCGAAACATCGGCACCCACTTGCTCCGAGCTGAGCAGGATACCAACCGCAATCGGCAAATCGTAAGCCGGTCCGGCTTTCTTAAGGTCAGCCGGGGCGAGATTAACCACGATGCGCTTCATGGGAAAGGTGCAGCCAGAGTTCCGTATCGCGGCACGCACTCGCTCCCTCGCCTCCTGGACGGCGGTGTCAGGCAAACCGACAATTGTCAATGTTGAGACACAATGTTACCCCCAATATCCCCTTCTGCATACCTATTAGCGTAGGGGTTCGGCAATGAGGGAAAAGTATTTTGATATTGAACGAGATAAACAATTCCCCTGCTTTTGTCAGGCCTGCCTGACTGGTAAACCAGAAAACAATCGGTCAACGAGAGACACCAGGTATTGCTTGGAATGCCAGCCCTTCATTGAGGAGGAGTATAAGATACGAGGCGAAAAATATATCCCTGTCCTAAATGCTGTTTTAGACCCCACCGATACCGAACCAAGGGAATCACCTATAGAAAATCAAAAGAGGGTTTTGTTACACACAAAAAGGGATGCCCTCCACGCATACCAAAACCAAGGCGAGGATAGGCCAAAACCCAATGTTGGTGGCAGACCCAAAAAGGATATTCCAATTGAGCTAATCCATACACTCTCTAGGCGGGAACTAAGCATTAAGCAAATTGTGTTGGAATTAAAAAGAAAGGGACAGACCATATCGGCTATGACCATTAGCAGGGTATTGTCTGGTGAAAGAAAATAAGGGGGTAAGTATCCCTTGAGGGCAGGTAAAGTTAAATGTTAAAGCCAAATGCAAAGACGATCCAAATCAAAGAGCAGTATATAGATGATACTGTTACTGGTCTTCTGTTAATATTCAGAGTTACACCTTCGGGTGAGGCAAGGCTTCACTTAAAAGGTGATACATTACCTTTCGGAAACCGTGACTTTCAATTTGATAAAAACGGTGCACTTGCAGGAACTGGTACCGGGTTATGCGATTGCAAGTTAGGCAGAGAATAGTCAATTATGGCATTACGTCATTACAAAGAGGTAATTTGCCATGAGTACTCTGGTATTCCTGTAGTAATTCCCTCTCACGAGTTTTTGTATTTGTGCAGGTTTCTCGGCGATAATGTAAGGCGTTTTTAGTGCAACTCCCTTC
>SDBU01010828.1_pt1 | contig 10075 bp, 15 predicted proteins | sample 2277071 | NCBI WGS metagenome assembly SDBU01 (sample SAMN10397929, study PRJNA504765) | marine sediment metagenome | isolation source: marine sediment core GS08_GC12, 126 cmbsf | place: Arctic Ocean: Gakkel Ridge, Loki's castle | collected 2008 | reverse complement strand
ACCGCCCAGGGTGTCGGGCTCACCGCTGGGAATATCCAACCCCAATCGACGGTTCACCTCCCGAATCCGCGAACGACCCAACAGCCGCAAACCCTCGCCTTTCAGCCGTTTGGCCGCCTCTGTGCCCTCTTGGCCCTCGAATGCCTCACCCACAATCTCCTCGAGAATATCCTCCAGCGTCACCAGTCCTGCCGTGCCCCCGTATTCATCCAGCAGAATCGCCATGTGAGCCCCACGACCACGCATCTGCCCCAGCAGAACATCAATCCACTGACTCTGCGGCACTAAAAACACCGGACGAATCAAAGCCGGCCTCAAATCCCTCCAGAATGGCTGGGTACTGTCTCGGACTAACTGCAATCACAACATCCTTGTAATTCTTGGCTGCGGCGCGGATGAGAGTAACCCCTCCTATGTCAATCATCTCGATTGCATCATCCAGGGTGCCGGTCTTGCTTGCCTCTTCGAAGGGATAAAGATTGCACACCACCATGTCTATTGGCGAGATGTTTAGCTGGCCCAGCTCAGCCATCTGCTCGTCGTTTCTCATTGCAAGTATTCCCCCGAAAATGGCAGGATGCAAGGTTTTTACTCGTCCGCCCAGCATCTCGGGGTACTTTGTAATTTCAGATATGTTCACTACATCTATCCCGTTGTCCTTGAGAATCCTCTCGGTGCCGCCAGTCGATATTATTTTTACTTCCCGGTTGTGCAACTCGCAAGCGAAATCGACGACGCCAGTCTTGTCATAAACGCTAATTAAAGCTGTTTTGAGGCTTGACATCCTATTACCCGAATATAAATATCGAATGTGATTTTAAGACTTTCGAAATTTCAACAGATATCATAATTCAACGCCTTCCAATTTCAGAAGGAATTTCTTAATACACAGGAATTTATAAACATTGCTGTATCTGCTCCCTAAATTACTGTTATCTCCAACATTCTGACGAATTTTCTCGATCTCAATGCCGCCGGCATAACCACCCAATCCGCCGTTCTTTCTGATGACCCTATGGCAGGGGACGATGATGCCAACAGGGTTCTTCCCGTTTGCAGAGCCCACGGCACGGGAATATCCAGCATCGGCAACGAGGTTTGCAAGCTCCTGATAGGATATGGTAACCCCATAAGGGATCTTCCTCAACTGGTGCCAGACTTTCTTCTGAAAACCGGTGCCGGTTCTTATGTCAAACTCCACATCGAATATTTTTCGCTCTCCAGCCAGATATTCTTCCAATTGCCTGCCAACCTCGGGTATTTGTTTTGTCTCGGCAGGTTCCAGACCATCCAATTCCTTCAGCTCCTTCTCGAACTCCCTCCGGGTGGTGTTTGTGGACAGCCTGCAGATGCCTTTATCAGTGGTTGCAATGAACATCTTGCCGAATTTCCACGGAATCGAAAAGTATCTTGCAGTATCAGACATGGCGACAGGCATGGTCTACCCATCAAATAATACTTTCCAAAAACTTCATAACGACAAATATTATTACAAGGCCAAGGTGGAGACATGAAACATGGATACTATGCCGACGTAACCGAAGAAATACCCAAGGAAGAGGGCGTGAAGGATACCACAATACGCTGGCTCATATCGAAGCAGGACGGCGCCGAGCACTTCGCAATGCGCGTTTTCAACATAGGCCCCGGCGGGCACACGCCCTACCACCAGCATGACTGGGAGCATGAGGTGTTCATCCTCACGGGCAATGGAACCGCAACCACCGAGAAGGGCGATTTTCCATTCAAGGAGGGCGATTTTCTCTTCATAAAACCAATGGAAATGCACCAGTTCAGGAACACAACCGAAAATAAAGTGGAGATCATCTGCCTGATACCCTACAAGAAATAATCAGTACCAGAGAAGTAGCTGGAACCTTGCAAGGTGTTCTGAACCAGGAACACCACAGCACCATTCCTCGCTGCATATGTCCGCGCTTCCGCTTATTCGTGAGAAGTCCGAAGAGCATACATCAAACAAATATTCATTTTCGATTGTACTATTCTCCACACCAGCTTTTAGGCTGAATTCATAATGCGCCGGTATCAACCCGGCAATCTCTTTCTCAACATCTACTTCCAACGCCTCGAAATTCTCTCTTGGAATCCCATCGCTCTGCAGCTTCAGCTCGAGCAGTATCAAATCCTGGATGCTGGTGCTCATTGGGGGGACCTGCACAACCTCGCCATTCTCATCCAGGTAGGTGGTATTGTATAAAGTCATGTGGATTATGACAAGCTTGGCTGCCTCCGCGGTGTCCTGCATGGCACTGTACTCACCAACCTTCTGGGTGTGGGCAACCTGGACTTGATAGACGTTGATCAATGCGGATGCCAGTATCATGACTACGAAGAATATCAAGGCATCAAAAACTGCGGCCTGAGCTCTACTTCCAGATACTGACAACGAGATGCGCTGCATGATACTCACCTCCGCTATGTCGAATCACTGCCGGCCGCACCGTGGTGAACACATCACCACTCACAGGAACCTGGCCGCTCCCCACCTGGTAACTATACCTATGCTCCAGGGGATATCCACTGACATCCATTATGCTGATGCGGTACTCGAATCCAAGAACGTCCGGGTCGAACTCGCGCAGGAGCGTGGAATCTGGAAGCGTGCACACCTTGACGGAGTCAAACACCCCGTTCTTATCGTCCCAGGTCAACTCCTCATAGGCGGCAATCGCATTCGTGAACTGCCAGCTCAATTCCTGATTACGGACATTCCCGGCCTGGACCGCGTATGCGACATGAGCCTGCGCAATAGACAAAATAAAAATAGAAAGCCCCAGCACTATAACCAACAGAGCCGGGACTTCCTCGAGGTACTCTTCTCCGCCTCTACTATTCTCCACGGGAAAAGATACATTTCAGGTATTTAAAAATTACGATTTATAATACTAATATATCTCCTTCAAACTCAAATATAACGTTTTGGCACATCATATCAATATATTTCATGCGAGGAAACTCTCACTCCCAGATTTTTATTGCATTTCCCACACTCGCTCCCATTTTCAAAAGGTATATATACTTAAATCATTCTCGATCTGGTGCTAGGAGAAGGCGGGCGGCTTACGATGGTTTACCATTGAGGAAAGTCCCCCCTCCACGAGCAAGGTGGACCTGTTCAAGCAGGTACCGTGAGAGCGGTGGCAAGGGCGCAGAAACGACACAGCCTGGCCGTGCACGATGATTCGGGCTGCCGATGAGGTTGGCACAGGATTTGATGAGACGGCGACTCCCCACTGGAGCAAGTCCAAACATACCGGAATGAGCGCTCGCGACCGGAAGGTAGGACGCTTAGATGAATGCCGTCTAGGAACAGAAGGGGGCTTATGACTTTCACCTAGCCAGAAGGCCTTAATTTGGGGCCTTCTGTCCTTTGTAGGGGAGGCTAAATTATGTAAGTTTTTCATGAAAATATCCACCAAAACCAGGTCTTGCATATAAAGAAAAAACATCACCAGAGTCTATATTATCTCTTGTATTTTTAACAATAAAAAACGTATCATTCTTGTTCAACAAACCATTATTATCGTTGTCAAAAAAGATAATTGTATTATTCTGGCTATAAGAGCCATTAATATCTCCTACCCAGCCATTAAGGTTCCCCAACTTATACGGTATACGGGAGATTGGTATTCCCGACTCTTTCTCTTTATATGCTGCATGGGAGCTAACTATTTTAATAATCCATCCTTCTTCAATTTTAATTGACTCCATTTTTATGTTGTCGTCATCATCCCAAGATATAACAATCTCCTCACTAATCATTAATATTGCAATCACGAAAGCAAAAATTATACAGAGAATAATAATTCCAATTACTGCCTTTTTACTAATTACCTTCATAAAAACATCATTTACTCTTCCCCTTATAAACAATTTTACAATATATCGGTCAAACCTGACCCCCAACCCAATACCCAACTATCCCAATTAAATGTTGGTTGCCACAGGACCCTATTTGACCCCCTAGAATTATAATTAACGGTAGGCCATGTCCCCTTGGGGATACCTGACGACCTGCTCGTCACCTTGTAACATCAGCATGGCCTGTCTAAATGCGTCGCCTGTTAGCTCTCCCGCCAAGAACCTGTCCATTAACATTCTGCTGCGCATCTCATCCGAGATATTGGGCATTGGGGATTTTTGTATCTCTGTGCTAGGTGTCAGCCCTGACGCTGACGGAACCGCTTTTAGGTAGCTCTCTCGCACCTGGCTGTCTAATGGGTTGACATAGCCCAATAGTGTTTCGATGTCACGGTGACGTGATTGTAATTGGATTTCCTTTAGGTTCATTCCGCCCTCAGCCCTATGCCATAACCATTAAACCCATCTCTCTCATTCCTCACCAGTATGATGTTCGGCACTAAGGAGCAAAATCAAATCACGCTCTGCGATTATTGTCAGTATTACAAGTGCAAATGGATAGAAGCAACGCCGAAGAAGCTGCCTGACCACTGCCCCGAGGTCAGGGCTTTCAAGATGGCTGACGAATTTATAGATAAGGTGGAGTTCTCGAAAAGGGTAGGGGTGGCCAAAAGAGTGGGAAGGTATGACCCGGAAGGTAGGGTATGGTTTCTCTCATTGACTGCTGCGAAAAGATGGACGTATAGGGCGCTGGAGGAGATATTCTCAGAAATCAATTCGTGGAGCGTTGAGAATAAGTTTGTATTGAATGATGGAGTGAGGTATAAGAGGAAGGAGTTTGAGTTCTGAATTATTCGTGGGTCAGGGGTTTATAATTTAATCCCCCACGGCCAAATCCGGGGGCTACTGTGACCCCCATTATCAAGGGCTAATAGTTTCCTGCCCTCCAAGGTTCAAGCTTGTTAATGGGGCCTATTGGGGGCCAAAAATAACCCCATCATTTCGCCGATTTCTCTATTACCCCTCGCCCAGTCGAGGGACTAGCCCCTTGAAATCGCTCACAGTTAGATCCGCGTCTGCGTAAGGGGGGAGGGGTAGGCCCCAACCATACCCTGGGATTATTAATTCGTCAGCTCGCCGTGCACTATCATACCCCCGCTCCCCAGGAGCCAGGGGGGTTTGGGAGATGGGGTTATCATTGGGGGCGTTACAGCGCAGTAGCCTATGTCGATTGATTGAACAATCAATATGGTTTTTAAAAAGGGGGGCGTATTATAGGAAAAACGTAGCTTTTTTAACCCTATCCGCTCACTACATTAAATATTTAAATGCGCAGTACAATTATTCAAACATGACACACCTAGAATTTAATATTGAGGAGGTAGTTGAAATGCTTAGGAGTGGAGATTGGATACTTAGTTCTTCTCCATTCGGTGCACAGGCTACACTCTATATACGGAGGAAAGCTGGGAGTGGGTCAGTACCGATAAGAAAAGATACTATAGAAAATATAGAGAAATTAAAACGTGAGATAAAAAATAGGGCAAATAGGTTTAGATGAGCATAGTGAAACTGCAAACATACAATAACCTTTAAAAAGTATCCAATCTATCAGTTAATAGATGATATATCGAAAGAATGTTTGGAGCGATATGGATGACTGACGAAGAAGAGTATGCAGATTGGGAACAGAAAAAAGAATGGTTAGCTTTTTTAAGAGAGAAGATACAAAGTGTCCATCAAGTCCTTTTTCAATTAACAATTATATCGATTATGGGTGTAACGGCTATATCTGTTCTTTATGGAGGAACAGAAAACATATGGATTGCAATTGTGATGTTTGTTGTTGTTTTAGGCGGTCTTGTATATTATTATTGGCACATGGCAGATAGGATACGAATAGCACCAATAATAAGTGAGTACGAAAAGTTGATAATTGACATTTTAATGACACGGGGAATGACACTGAAACAAATTCGAGATGGCTATCGAACTATCAAGGAAGGAGGCAAAAATAAGAATGAAGGAGAAAATGTTAGACAGAGCTAATATGCCTAAATAGTAGCGCCTCACAACACAAAAGAATCCCTAGGCATGTCTGTTAAGATACAGAGACAAAGAAAGTAAAACAGAATCATAGCGACCGCAGATTAGGAGTGGTAATGTTCAGACCGACATTACTCTCCCATTCCATATATTTTTACCATAACAAATCCAGGCCCTGTCAGCCAGCCATCTCCCCCAGGGGTAGGGGGATATTAAAGGCCATATTATCCCTTGGTGTGGGGACGTATGGGGGTCTGGAATTGGGGTTGGGTTGTGGGGGCATCCGGCCAACCCCTAGCCAGTCGGCGCTCCGCTGGCCCTGCCCTACCTGCTCGGAGCGGGTCGGCTTCAGGCTCAACTGGAGGTTATGAACCAATATTTTTTTTATGGTTTAATAAGGATAAAGAGTGGCTCCAAATTGGAATTGAAAATGACAATCTGGCCCGTTTGCACATATGTTCTAGCTAGTGGTTCACGGTAATTATTGTAAGATAATCTCATTTCAATAATGATAGTCTGATTGAATTGGAAATCAATCAGAGTTTCATTAATATCATTCGTAAATTCTATTGTGTAATAATCGGTTCTATTAAATATTGCAAATTGTGGGGGCCACAATTGAGATTTTGATACATGCGAAGATAATATAGAAACATTTTTTTCATTTTTGATCGTTAAAAAATAATCCTCATATTTGACGATGCTTTGATTAACCGAATATGCACTAGCCACATAGCAGAATTTACTTGTTCCTGAAGTGAATAGGCGTCTATTATCATAAATAAGATTTGAATAATGTTCTATGACCTGTTCATCAATATAATTAACCCCTCTCTGGTCGAACCTTTGGATTCCAAAAATTGAGGTATAATTAATATCTTGTTCAGCAACAAGGATTGCATTATATTCTGTATCGGTTTGATATTCTCTCAGAATTGTTACTGTGAAATTATAATAGTATGAACTTCCATAATAAAAAATTGGAGCCACAATTAATAAAAGAACTAATAAAATGCACACCATCTTACCTTTTTTGGTTGTATAGAAATCACTTTTCCTGATTATTATTACTATCAATACAATTAAAATGAAATACAATATTAATGACGCGAAGAACCAAAACATCATAACCTATTTACCTCCAGTTATCGCCTTACGCCTCCCTTAAGTCACGTACTTACATTAGCTACATTAACCCCGCCCTAATTTAGAGGAACCAAAAGTTCCTCTGGATTACGAAATGAGCCAGTGGCTCATTTAACGTAAAGGGCGGGACCTGCTAATACAATATTGTAATAGAACATATCCTAAGCGGGTTAAATATATTTCTATGAGAGGTCATCAAAATGTCATTCCCCTATATTATCCCCTAAAATATGGGAGAAATCGTGTGTCCAAGGGGGCTTACAACTTTCACCTAGTATCGCTGCGAGGCCATTAAGACCAGAACGATTGATGGCTTAATGCCGAGCGAGGGGGAGCCTTTTAGTTCCCCCCGAATATGTCCTTGACCTAGCCATCGAGGAAAATGTTTGTATTTTCCGAGATAGGAGGAGCCACTGGCTCCTCCGAATCGTGGCTATTAATAAACCAGAGATTTTCATTATAATGCCACGAAAAAAGGAATCTCTGATTCTGAGAGAGGCGGAGGGAGCGTGGTCATTATGCAATTATCAGCATAATGCCACGCGAGGAGGAAGCTTTACTTCCTCCGAACTTTGCCCTTCCACCGGAGAAGGCCTTGATTTAGGGCCTTCTGTCCTTTGTAAGGGGGGCTAAAGATTTTGAATTTAATTCTATGTACAACCGGTCAAGCTCACCAAAATTTTTCAATATCACATTAGGGTTATACACCTCTTTCCAATTCTCTACATGCTTTTTCATTTGAGGAATAACGAGATGGAACGGCGTCTTAGCACCATCGCAAATAATCCAACATGCATATTTCATTCTGCGCGGAGAAGATGGATAGTTTGGCGGCTTCCAAATTCGAATAGATGGGTCTCGATGTAATCTCCGATGAAAAACTACTAATCCATTCCTATACCGAGATGCCAGCCTATATGGGGAATTAAATCTACAGATGTAAACTATGTTCCTATACGGAACGAACTGCCGGAAGTAACGCCAAAATACTGGTATTTTCAAACCATTCTCGAAAGCTTCAATATTCCGTTGATCCCCTTGGGTTGAAATGATGGCAAGTGGTATTGATAACAACCCGCCAATGCCAAAATACAGGTCGGTCCTAAAATGGTATGAGAGGAGAAAAGTGAAGATTAAAATAATTGGTATCGAATAGCCAATAGCTTTAAAATTTATTTTTAGTGAGGTTGACAACCTCCTACCATATTCTATTGTTCTTTTACTCACAATTTATCATAACTAATTTCTTTACTTAACAATTGCTACCTATACGCCATATCCCTTTCCTGATACCTGACTTCCTGCACGTCGCTCTTCAGCATTATAGCGGAGGACTGAAAATATTGAACTCCGGTCCGCCAATCTCCCCCGCCAAGAACCTATCAAGCAATAGCCTGGCTCTCATCTCATCCGACATATTGGTCAGGGGCATATCGTCTCATTTAGCACAGTTTTATTAAACTCTTGTTTAATTTTAACAAGGGTATTATTAAACTACACTTTAATTTTAACAAGGTTTAAATATAATCATAAACATTCTATTATCATGTACATAGAAAGAGAAATCAAAGAAAAATTTAGTAATCTAGCAAAACATTATAAACTAATTTCCCTAGTCGGCCCCAGACAAGCTGGAAAAACGACATTTTTAAAACATCAAATGGATGAGAAATCATCATACCTCCTCTTTGACGACCCCGATGTAAGGGCGCTATTTGAAGAGGATATTAAAAAGTTCGAAATCCAGTACATTAAAAACAAAGAACTGACAGTATTCGATGAAATTCAATATTGTGATGGGGCCGGCCAGAATCTAAAATACCTCGTAGATACAGATAACAAAATATGGATAACTTCTTCATCAGAGGCCATATTGAGCAAAGAGGTGCTCTCTTATTTGGTCGGCCGTGTCTCCATATTACGACTGTATCCTTTTTCAATCAAAGAATTTTTAAGAGCTAAAGGGCAGAAGGCATTCATACCGGAAATACTGAAAAGGCACATATGGGAGCACACCACATATGGCGGTTATCCAGAGGTCGTCCTTTCTAATGGAATTGATGCCAAAAAAACAATTTTGAAAAACCTATGTGAAACAATGCTACTAAAGGACATTGTCAGAACTTTTTCGATAGATGACTCGCGTTCTTTGGAAAAACTAGTGAAGTATTTCGCCATAACAACCGGGGGCTTAATTTCTTATGATCGCATTGCAAATACGTTAAACATATCATTCCAGACTATTAAGAAATATATAGATGCTATGGTTAAAAGTTATTTGATTATTGAAATCACGCCCTTTTTTACTAACAAAGCAAAAGAAATCGTAAAACAACCAAAAATATATTTTATGGATACTGGATTAAGAAATGTCATTACAGATGATTTTTCCACCGAATTGGAAGGTAAATTATTTGAGAATTATGTATTGACTGAGTTAATTAAAAATGGAATTACTCCTAAATACTGGAGGACCCAAACCAAGGCCGAGGTAGATTTTATTATTGATTTGTATAAAAGGCCAATTCCAATCGAGGTAAAGCTCCATGCCACGCCAAATAAAATCGAGCGGAGTTTGCGCTCTTTCATTAATGCCTACTCACCGACAGTTGCCTATGTAGTTTTCTATGATGGCACTCCCGGAGAAATGAATGTAAATGGCTGCAAGGTAATTTTCACTGACGTCTTAGGTTTCTTGGAAAAATTAAAGAATAACGTTTAAGGGAAGTGACGCACTCAACCCAGCCTCTCTATCTCTTTCCTCAACTCCTCGACCATGCTCTTATTCCCCAGCTTCTCATAGATTTCCAGAGCCTTTTGCAGCTGGACCTTTGCCTCCTCCAGGTCGCCTTTTTCCTTGTACATCAATCCGAAGTTATGGTAGTTGAAAGATAAACAATCAAGGCTTTCGCCCTCTTTGGCTATCTTAATCCCCATTCTGAAATTCTTTATTGACTCGTCCCACTCCTTTTTGGCTCTATAGATGTTTCCGTAGTTGTAG
>SDBU01010827.1_pt1 | contig 10076 bp, 8 predicted proteins | sample 2277071 | NCBI WGS metagenome assembly SDBU01 (sample SAMN10397929, study PRJNA504765) | marine sediment metagenome | isolation source: marine sediment core GS08_GC12, 126 cmbsf | place: Arctic Ocean: Gakkel Ridge, Loki's castle | collected 2008 | reverse complement strand
ATGCCTTCAATTATTGACCGGTCACCGGTGATGATCGCGATCTCCACGGGGGGGGCGTCGCCGGTACTGGGCCGTTTGCTGCGACAGAAACTGGAGACAACCATTCCTGCCAGTTATGGCCAGCTTGCGCGGTTGGCCAAGGCCTTCAGGGACAAGGTTAAGCGCCAGTTCAAGAGCGGGAAAGATCGTCGTTTGTTTTGGGAGAAAGTTCTGGAAGGCCCGATTTCCGAAATGATGATTGCCGGCAAGGAAAAACAGGCAGCCGCGGCTCTGGAAAAGGTCCTTGCGAGTGCCGATGAAACCATGCCCGGACATGGTGAGGTTTATCTGATTGGCGGCGGCCCCGGTGATCCAGATCTATTGACGTTCAAGGCATTGCGCTTGATGCAGCAGGCCGATGTGGTTGTGTATGACCGACTGGTTTCCCCAGAAGTGCTGGAGCTGGTGCGTCGTGATGCCGAACGTATTTACGCAGGCAAGGAGCGTGGAGACCATGCCATTCCACAGGAAGGTATAAACGAATTATTGGTGCGTCTCGCGAAAGAGGGCAAGCGGGTATGCCGCTTGAAGGGCGGTGATCCATTTATCTTTGGCCGTGGTGGAGAGGAAATCGAAACATTGATGGACGAGGGTGTGCCCTTCCAGGTTGTTCCCGGGATCACGGCGGCGTCGGGTTGCGCCACTTATTCCGGTTTCCCGCTGACCCATCGCGATTATTCGCAGTCGGTGACCTTCGTTACCGGGCACCTGAAGGACGGCACCATTAATCTCAACTGGCCGGCGCTGGCCCAACCCAACCAGACTATTGTGTTTTATATGGGTCTGCATGGTGTGAAGACAATCTGTGAGAAATTGATTGCAAACGGATTACCGTCAACCACGCCTGCGGCATTGATTCAGCAAGGTACGACGCGGCACCATCGCACGCTGATTGGGGATCTGGATACGTTACCTGGGATTGTTGAGCACGGTCAGGTGAAAGCCCCGACACTGATTGTCGTGGGGAATGTGGTAAAACTGCATGACAAGCTTAGTTGGTTCGAGCCCAGTGAAATATAATAATTTTTGACGCAAAGGCGCGAAGACGCAGAGAAAGAAAAAATCATAGGGCCGGCTTTCAGCCGGCCATGAGAAGTAAAATTCTTTATTCGGGCGGTCCGGCGGACCGCCCTTTGTATTCCTCTGCGTCTTTGCGCCTCTGCGGCAGGTGTTAGATCTTATTCCTGCCGCTGAGACCCTGTTCGACTGCCATTACCGCAGCTTCCACTCTCGAATGCATACCCAGTTTGCGTAAAATGGATTTCACATGCAGTTTTACTGTTCCATCCGAAATACTGAGCTCGCGCGCGATTACCTTATTGCTTTTTCCTTCGGCGATATGACCGAGAATTTCCGTCTCCCGTGGCGTTAGTTCTGCCAGGGCATCAGGTGCTTCATCAGGTGCTTCAGTTCTGGCAGATTTGCCTTGCACGATGCGGGTGAGCGATCCAATCAACTCTTTGGCGACGACATTATTTCCCTGCAGTGCATCATTTAATGCGGGAACCAACTCATCGGGATCCATGTCTTTCAACAGGTAACCCTGGGCACCCGCTCGCAAAGCGCCTGCGAGATCCTTCTCTTCGCGGCTCATGGTCAGCATCAACACGGGCATCTCAATGCCTTCTGCGCGCAGGCGCTGCAGGGTCTCCAGACCATTCATTTCCGGCATATTGATATCCAGCAAAACAATATCGGGCGCCAGCTCTTTGGCCTTGATAATGCCTTCTTTGCCTGAACCAACCGATCCCGTGACGTCAACGCCACGACTTTGCAGCAAGGTCTCAATGCCTTTGCGTACCAGGGCATGGTCATCGATTAACAGTACTTTCATGAGTTCACCTCGGTCAAAAGTAGCTGCTGTGTGCGCGCTGGTTGGGCGGGAAAGGCCAGTTGAATACGCGTTCCCTCGCCAGGCTCGCTTTCGATTCTCAATACGCCCTCGATGCGTTCGGCGCGCTCCCGCATGATCGACAGGCCAATATTTTCGCCCGGTAATGTCGTCTCTACTTTTTGATCAGCACCCCGACCATCATCCTCGATCAATACAGAAAAGTGATCATCATCGAGTTTGCCCAGCATGATGCGGACATTCTGGGCGTTACTGTGTTTTCGCACGTTGGCAAGAGATTCCTGGACGATGCGGTATACCTGTACCTCCTGTGTCGGAGAGAAGGCGAATTCAGGCCATTCATTCTGCAAATAAACTGTAATATCGGTTTCAGTCTTGAAGCGCTCGACCAATTCCTCGATTGACGGAATTAACCCGCGTTCATCCATCCGCGTGCGGAAATTAGCGAGCAACTCCCTCAGGCTGACGTGGGCAGATTCCACGGCTTCCTTGAGCTGTGCGACTTCAATTTTTGCCGAATCAACATCTTTTTTATGTAGAATCTCGCCCAACATCTTAACCTGTAGTCTCATGCTGACAAGGGATTGTGCCAGTGAGTCGTGAAGTTCGCTGCCGATGAAGTTTCGTTCTTCCATAATTGCCAGGCGACGTTCATTCTCCTCGAGTCGCGCCTTTTCAATGGCCAGCCCCAGGTGTTTGCCAATACTGTTTAGTAGATCGCGTACATCTTTACCCAGTTCGGCGCTGGGACGCTCGAGGAAGATATTATAAACACCCAGAATTCTGTCCTGATACTGTAGTGGTACGACGATCATCTCTGCGCAGGGTCCTTCCACCATGGGATGGTCAACAAATTTGTTACATGCCGCAATACCGGTTTGAATGCCGATGCCACCCTCGGTCGCAATCCGGCCACAAAGACAGCGGTCCATGTCCACTGCGTGTTCCTGTTTGACGATTTCAGCATCAAGACCATGGCTTGCGACGAGGACAGTTTTATTGTTTGCAGTATTTAAACGTACCGTGGCTGCGCGCGCATCAAATAAAACCATCAGTGTGTCAAGGAACTGTGCCAGCAGATCATCAAGATTTCTGGCTGAGCTGAGATCCGTGGCGATGTCATAGAGAATCTCCAGTGACCGGGATTTGCTGGCGATATGTTCTGTCTGCGCGCGCACCTTGCTGTCCATATCATCGGTGAGCACATTCAACTCGTCGGTAAGTCCGTTGATGTCGCGTACCAGACCCACCATTTCACCGTGTAAGGGTACCGGAACATGAATTGCGAGATTGCCCGAACGGATGTGTTGTGACCAGGATCGAAGGTGGCCGAGCGGTTTCAGGTATTCCCGGCGCAGACGCACTATTACCAATAATATTAATGCGGTACCGACGGTACCCAGAATTGCGTAGTAGAGGTTGGGAGCCTGGGTGGTTATCGCTGCACCGATGATGCCGAAAAGCACCAGTATCAAAGCTGACATTGGTAAAAAAAGGCCATTTTCTTTCATTAGCATTTTAATCTCATGCCACTGAACCAGGCCGGGGCGCAGCCGCGTTTTTCGCGTTTCCGCATTGCTGCCCTGTTTCACTACTGTTTGACTGGAAGTAATCGCCATGGCCTGTTTTCTACGTCATTCCGAATCCATTTGTGCCAAGTTTACCGCCATCATGCGCCTGCGTATCAATTGTCACCATGTTTGGCAGGAATTTCAGAGAGATCGCCCTCGGTTGGGGGAAGGTAATCGGGGTCATTGGGATTCAAAAAAATGAACTGGGGTTTGCCTTCCTCAATTTCAACGAAATCCAGCACACAACCGGTTAGTAACTCCTGACTTTCTTTGGCAATAATAATCTGCACGCCGTCGGTTTCAATTTTCTCATCCTCGTCCCGCTCTTCATCCATTCCCAGTCCGTACTCAATCGAACCATCGTCTTTTTTTCTGGCGGCAAGGCGAAGCCATAGTCCTGCCTCCGCATTTTCCTCGGCAGAAGCCTTGATCTTGTCAGCCGCTTTTTTCGTTACTGTAATCATTGTCATTTTCCTTTAAAGACTCGCTTGTGATTCCGATCTTGCCCGGTTTCGACTGGAGCGGGCAAATCCAACAAATCGTCTGGCCCAGTGATTCTGTTCTACATCGCGCAAATGGACGTAGCTTGCCAGCAGGTTCTTGTAAACAATGCCATCACGCTTGCCATCGATACCCATGCCACGTTTTACAACGTACGCAAATTCCAGGTTCGGATCGATATCCTCCAGGCTGGAATAGTGAAATTCATGGGCCGGGAACTCTACCGCCTCGTCGCCGACGGCCGCAAGCCCCCAGGGATTGTTACCGTTTTCAATGAGACGCGTGTAACCGCGTCCGACCGGTCTGTCATGCATGAGTACATCAGCAGCAATGACGCCGACCATCTGGCAGGTTTTGTCCCGCCACGTGATCTTTCTGGCAAGGTACATGAGACCACCGCATTCAGCATAGGTAGGTAGCCCGGATTCAATGGCCTCCCGGATTGCGGCACGTAACGAAGAATTCTGTTCCAGTTTGTCCATTTGTGTCTCCGGAAAACCGCCGCCAATAAAAAGGGCGTCCAGCCCGGGCAACGCCTTGTCACTCAGGGTATTAATTTCGATCAGCTCGGCTCCGGCGGCTTCCAATGCCTCAAGGTCACCAGGATAATAAAAACCAAACGCCGCATCCCTGGCAATACCAAGTCGAATTCTGGAATTCAATGGCTGTGTGGTTTGCGCCTTTTTAACTGTGTCAGGTGATGTGCCGGCAACTGACATCAATTTGTCGAGGTCCACTTGATCGGCAATACGCTCAGCAATGACACGAATCTTTTCCTGCGCTGCGCCTGATTCGTTGCTCGGCATCAGCCCAAGGTGGCGTTCGGTAATTGCTATCGCCGGGTCGTGGTGCACAGAGCCCACCACCGGTACATCGGTGTAATGCTCTACGACGGCTCGCAGCTTGTCTTCATGACGGTAACCGCGAACCTGATTGAAGATTACCCCGGCGATATTAATATCCGGCTCAAACTGCTGGTAACCGAGAATGAGCGGTGCAATACCCCGGGTCATTCCTTGTACATTGATAACCAGCATCACCGGTGTGCCCAGCAGTATTGCCAGCGCGGCGTTGGAGTTGCTACCGTCGAGATTCAGACCGTCATAGAGACCCTTGTTGCCTTCGATGATCTGAATATCTGACCCATGGCTGCGGTGACGATAGGAACTTTTAATTTCGTCCGCACTGGATAAGTAGAAATCCAGATTGTGGCAGGGACGATTACTGGCCAGGCCGAGCCAAAGAGGGTCAATATAGTCTGGGCCCTTCTTGAAGGTTTGCACGGTAAAACCGCGCTCCGTCAGTGCCGCGCTGAGGCCGATGGACAAAGTGGTCTTGCCGGAGGATTTATGGGCAGCGGATATCAGTAACTGGGGCATCTGCGAAACAGGAAATTAATTGCGGTATGTCCAATATGGAGTCGGCAGACATGCTTGTCCAGACCGCGGAACCGCTAAACCACCTAAATTGGAGGGAATTCAGGTGGTGGCTTCAGCGGCAGGTTGGTCCGCGTCTTCCGTTTCTTGGTGATACGGGTCGATATCGGCGTCAGCCAGCGATTCGGGCAGGAATGGCAGTACCTTGATGGCAAACGCAACAGCAAACAGGGCGATGCCAATACCGCCCACTCCCAGCAATATCTCCGGGAGAGAAGGCTGGTAATTGGCGACGGTGCCGTCAAAGAATGAACTCGATACCTCCATGCCAGGGAACATGACCAGTGGGTAAGCCTGACCGCCGATAATGATGACGTAAATCTGGGCGAGGCCACCGACGATAACCATCCAGGCTGCCAGAACAATAGCGCCGCGACTGCGCGAGATAGCGGGCGTATAGAGCAGAATCAGCGGCAGGATGCCACCAATCATGATCTGACCCAGCCAGAAAACGCGTGTGTAGATACCGCCTTCCAGCAAGATAAATTTCTCCACCCCGTGATGTTCGGTGGCGTAAAGATTGGTCAGGTGATACGCCAGCGCGAAATAGAGTACCGCGGCGACGAATACACCCAGCAGGTTTTTCAGACGGTGTAACAACATATCGCCCAACGGGCGGCCAGTCCAGCTCATGGAAGCCATCATCACCAGAATAAAAATGGCCAAACCAAAAGAGAATGACATGATGATAAACATGGGCGCCATGATGGCAGCGTCATAGGCCTGACGTGCGACCAGGAAGCCGAAAATGGAACCGGTACCGGTAGTCAGAACAAGTCGCCAGATAAAGGCGACCATACCGGCAGATTTATAAAAACGGTTCATCTTGTGTTCCATCATCACCCAGACATAGACCCCGACGATGGCCATAAAGCCGATGTAGAGGAAAATATTCCAGGCAAAGATGGATTTAAAATTGTAATAGGTCATGGCGATGATCAGGCGATCGGGCCGACCCAGGTCCAGCAACAGTACGGCGAGACCACCGACCAGTAACGCCAGCGAGAGCAGGGCGGACATGCGCGCCAGGGGTTTGTAGGGTGCTTTATTGAACACTGACGCAATAGACGCAACATTCAACGCACCGGATGCCGCCACAATCAGGAATACCGCAAAGACGTGCGGCGTGCCCCATATAATCTTGTTGGTCATGCCGGTAACCCAGTGACCATTGTGTTCCATGTAGTAGGCGGCGCCCAAACCGGCGGCGACAATCGCACCCAGCACAGCCAGGATAGCACCGTAGCCAATGCTGGTGCCCTCTATCATGCGGTAGTGAATAACTTTTTTCATATAACTCTGTTCTCAGGCCTTGGCTGCGGGTCGGTTTGTGCTCAAATGCCAATATAGCGGACGCTTTGGTCCAGGTTCAGATCTTCACGAATGCGTCGTGTGGCGGTGCGTTTTATTTTTTTGGCAATATCGCTTGTGGCATCATTCAGATCGCCAAACAAGATGGCCTGATGGCCTTCTTTGGTGCAAGCTTCGGCGCAGGCCGTGGTGCCATCTCCGGCATCAATTTTGTGGACACACAGAGTGCAGGATTCAACGGTACCTTTACCCCGCGGCGCGTGCGGTTTCTGGTCGGTTAAATCTTCATGTATAAACGAGCGTGCCTTGTAGGGGCAGGCCATCATGCAATAACGGCAACCGATGCAAGTGTGTTTGTCCACCAGCACGATTCCATCGGCACGTTTAAACGAGGCTCCGGTCGGGCAAACGTCGACGCAGGGGGCGTCCTGACAATGTTGGCACATAACCGGTAGCGATTGTTCATGACCGGTGGTGGGGTCCTTGATCTCGACCTTGCGAATCCACTGTGGCTTGGTGGCATCACTGCCTTTCAGGTTTTCGTTGTTTACACCGTTTTCGGTGTGACAGGCATCAACGCATGCGGTACAACCCTTGGTGCATTTGTTGGTATCAATGAGCAGTCCCCAGCGTTGGGCTGCCGTCACCGCTTCTTCCGGCGATTTCGCCAGCGCCAGCTCGATCAAATTAATACCGGGTGCCATTACGGCGCCAGCGGTGACAGCGGCGCCCGCTGCGATAAAGTCGCGACGTGACAGGTTCATTTTGCACCTCCGGTACCGGCAATAATTTTGCTGCCGATAGCGCCGAGACCAGAGCGGATTGATTTCTTGTCAGTCGCTTTATCGGTATGACAGGAGAAACAGTCCATGCTGACGGCGGCGTAACTGTGGCAGCTTTCGCAGAAGCCGTCTTTTCCCAGGACACTTTTAGTTTCCGGATTGGCGTGACAATTGACACAGTTTTTCAGGCTGTGTTTGGTTGTACGAATGCCACGCAGCGTAGTCTCGTCACGTTGATGCAGAATAAACTCCATGTGTTGTTCACGCATCACATCGGTCGGCTCAACACATTTGTCACCCTTGGTGATTGTGAAATTGGGTATGGGCAGGCTGGTCTTTTTGTTCTGGACTTCCGCACCATATGCATCGGCCAGACCCGTTATGGATACGGCTATTGCAGCGGCAGCAAACAGTGCGCGCCAGAGATTATGGGTTCGGCATAACATTGGTCGATTTACTCTCCCAGTCCCATCTTGATATATCCGGTTGGACAAACGTCCTGACAAATGTGACATCCGATGCACTTGTCATAATCAGTATCGACATAACGGCCCATGGTTGACTCATCTTTCTTCACGCGGAAGATGGCATCCTGAGGGCAGTAGATCACACAGTTGTCACACTCAAAGCACATGCCGCAACTCATACAGCGCTCTGCTTCGGCCTTGGCATGTTCTGCATCCAGCCCCGTGACGCGCTCTTCAAAATGACCCAGTACTTCTTCGGCAGTGGGAACGCTTTCGGTGCGCAGGTTACGTGCTGTCTCTTCGAAATGACCGAGGAACAATTCGTTGGCCTGACAAATTTCGGCGCCGGATCGATCCTCGTAGTTGTGGACGGCATAGTCCGCATAGTCCGTGCCACGCAGACCGCGATCAATACCGCGTACCGATGCCGGACCCTCCGGTTGGTAATGTTCCGGGTCGTGATCGGTTTCTTGCAACTTGGCCAGCAATTTGTAGTGATGCACGTCTATCTTTGGACGTTTGCCGACTTCAAGGTTATTGAAGTAGTGGTCAATACTATCGACAGCAATCGATGCCTGACCGATAACCGTTGTCAGCAGATGGGGTCGAACAATATCACCACAGACGAAGTAGCCGGGCTTGTTCGGGATCTGATAATGCTTGTCGGCATCCATCAGGCCACGTTCGTTGCCAAGTTCTTCAAAACCCTCAAGGTTACCGGTCTGGCCAATTGCCGAAACAATCAGGTCACACTCGATATCAAATTCGCTACCTTCAATTATTTCACCTTTGCCAGAGGAGTAATCCATCCTGGCAACGCGCAGTGCCGTGGCGCGGCCGTTGTCGCCGACAACCACTTCCACGGGGCTGAGGCCGCCTTGAATATCGACACCTTCACGAGTTGCGTCATTCACTTCATGTTGGGCGGCGGTCATGTTCTCGATCGGCTGGCGCGAGATCAGCATGACCTCGGCGCCTTCACGGTTGGCGACGTCAGCAACATCATGAGCCGTTTGACCCATTACTACATTTTCTGGACGATCTTTTTCGGCTATGTTTTTGATGCCTCCGATACGGCGGGCAACTGATGCCACATCGATAGAGGTATCACCACCACCGACGACCACGACCTTGCCGGCGACAGCCTTCAAACGACCCTGGTTAAAGGCGTCAAGGAAGGCAATACCTGAAATGCAGTTGGTTACATCGGCGTTCGGTATCGGCAGGGCGCGACCGGATTGGGCGCCAATGGCAAACAGGACGGCGTCAAATTCTTTTTCCAGTTCTTCCAGTTTAACATCGGTTCCGACACGGGTATTCAGACGGGTTTCCACGCCCATGGCAATGATGCGGTCGATCTCGCCGTCGATAACTTCGCGCGGGGTGCGATACCCCGGAATGCCGTAACGCATCATGCCGCCGAAAGTGTCATGATCGTCGAAAACGGTGGCGCCGTGACCGAGACGACGCAGTTGAAAGGCCGCTGCCAAACCGGCAGGGCCGCCACCAATAATGGCTACTTTCTTGCCGGTGTCATTAGCCGCTTCAAATGTGTATTTGTTTTCCAGCGCCGTATCGCCGATGAACTGTTCGATGGAGTTGATGCCTACAAAGTCCTCGAGTTCGTTGCGGTTACAGCCGTCTTCACACGGAGCAGGGCAGACACGACCCATGACCGACGGGAAGGGGTTGGCGTCAGTGGAGCGACGGAATGCGTATTCCTGCCAGTCCATACCGTCAGATGGTTTTTCAATGCCGCGAACGATATTGAGCCAGCCGCGGATGTCTTCACCGGACGGACAACTACCCTGGCAGGGCGGCGTCTTATGAATATAGGTTGGGCACTTGTGGGTTTCATCCCCCATAAAAATTCGATCCGTGTTGGAGGCCCAATCATCCGTGTTCTGGCCATCTTTATAACGGCGCAGCGTAAAACCTTCGCTTTTTAGAACCTTGTCTAGAGGAGCTGCCATATTGATATTCTCCTGTACAATTAATCTGAAATTACACGTCTGCCCGCGCTGCAGGTAGACAGTTTATTCTTTGGCCCCAAGCACAATGGCGTCGCTCACCAGCTGGTGCACACTGCCGATCATGTCCATGGGGAAGTTGTAATA